>JACLAD010004837.1_pt1 | contig 11345 bp, 12 predicted proteins | sample 8027901 | NCBI WGS metagenome assembly JACLAD01 (sample SAMN15725071, study PRJNA655200) | protist metagenome | isolation source: fluorescence activated cell sorting (FACS) single amplified genomes of... | place: Spain: Blaines Bay Microbial Observatory, Mediterranean Sea | collected 2016-07-05
CTGTTATGCTATGCTGCTATGCTATGTTGTTATTGTTATGCTATACTGTCATGCTATGCTGTTATGCTAAGCTGTTATGCTATGCTGTCATTGTTAGGTGATGCTGTTACGTTATGCTGTTATGTTTTGCTGTTATGCTTTGCTGTTATGCTATGTTGTCATTGCTATGCTATGCTGCTATTGTGGTTTTTATCGCGATGTTGCGTCGTGGAATGTGACACAGTTGAGAAACATAACAGCAAACATAACAACAACGGCATAGGATAACAATAACAGCAATGCATAACAGCAAGGAAGAACAGCATAGCAGAACAGCATAACATCAAAATAACAGCATAGCATAGTAACATAGCACGAACAACATAATACAAACAACATACCATGACAGCAATTTCAACAACATCAACAGCATGGCATAACAACGTAACATAGCAGCATGGCAAGGCAGCCCTCCGTAGGCCACGGCCCGGGGAAACCCTCCAAGGCGGGCAAGGGACTGCCACCGTCTTTAGCTCATCGTATTCGAACCCTACAAGCTACGTTCAGTGAAGGAATTGAAGGGACGGCAAGTAGGCACAAAAATGAAAAGGGACAAGAGGAACATGAAGCAGTTTGGCTATGAAGAGGATGAATGGATTGGTGAATTAGAGAAAACGGTTGCGGGGGGACTTTTGAATTGGGTCAAGATGAATGGATGTGGCCAAATAAGGGGAGGACAAGAAGGGAAATGAAAAACAAATGTTTCAAGAAAGAATAACGGGAACAGCTCGTTGAGAGAAGGGTAAAATTATTTTTCAGGGTAGGGATGTCGGGACGCATTTGAATGATGGATGCAGTTTTTCGAATGTTATGTGTATTTGCATATGGGGGTGCCTAAGACGGGTGGTACGACGAATGAGGGATGTATCAATATGGAAAGGGTTGGGCTTTGGAGGGTGGAATGATTGACGGGGAGAATTGATATCTGGAAGCTGTTGTGTAAATATTTATATGCTGACAGCAAATGTCATGATGTCACCAAGCCAGGAGGAAAGAGGAAGAGGAGAAAAAGAAGCAGATTGAGGAGACCAAAGGGCAATTTTTGGGGAGGGAAGAGGGTTGATTAAAAAAAGGTTTGGAGGATTGCAAGAACCTTCGGGATCAGCATGTTGGCCCAGGTATAAAAAGGTTCATCGCCCAAGTGATGAATTAGCGAAATGCTTGGGAATGGTGAGAAAACTTGAGACCATGAATTGTGGGAATGGAAGCCGCACAGCTGAAGTTAGTGGGGCCATGGGTGAGGGTGATGGGAGCTGGGAGGAGGTGGACTTTAGGGATAAGAACTGAAGGGTTGGGGAAGTTGATAAGGTAGTTGCTAAAGAAGCTGGGGGGTTAGTGTTTGGAAGGTTTCGCATGTGTGTACGGAAGCAGAGACTCATACAGCAGTTCCAGAGGGAAAGGTTTGTAAAGAATCGTGGCAGACGTTTCATGGGAACAAATGGAGAAGAAACCAACGTGGTTGATAGTTGCATTGGCCAGGATCTGCGTGCTGACGTCATCTTGGGGCACCATTTTGTCCAAAAAATCTAGCCGCCCTCCCCACACTTTAACACACCAAATTGCTTGCTGATCAAAAAAAACTTCCTGACTACCTAGTCAAACTCCGAGCCTGCCACTTGCTCCCTTCAAAGTTGACATGAAAAAAAAACAGCAAACCTTGTTCTCCCACATGGGTATCTACATGGGGTGCCGTTCAACTGAAGAAGTCTTATCGCAGACCATGATGCCGGTCCCAGCCATCTCTGCTGTAAATGTCAAGAGCACAGGCAAGTGCAATGATGTAGCATTTTCAATTGCAAACATTTTCCAATTGAAGACAAGGAAACCATCTTACATTATATATATATATATATATATATACATATGCATTACCTACATAGATGTGGATATGCATACAGACAGACTTATTTCAATTTATATATTTATATATATATATATATATATATATATATATGTACTAGACCGTGCCCATGAGATGGCGCGACCGATATGTTTTTGAGGCCATTTTTGTGTGCGTGTTCTAATTTTTTTGTTGCTGGTTTCCACTTGTGTTCGGCCCCGTCATGGCTGGCTTCGTCATTGCTGGCTCTGTCTTTCTTGGCTCCGTCGCGGATGGCTTTGTCGTGGCTGGCTCCGTCATGGCTGAATTTGTTCCATCAAATCATTGATAGCTTCTTTGTGTCTAGCTCTGCTGTGGCTGGCTCCGTCACTGCTCGCCCGCTACGTGGCTGAGATGGTTTCGAGTATTGTTCGCAACTGGCTGGTTCCACGGCAGGCTGGCAGTGTGGCCAGGTAGCTGCACAGCCAGGATTAATGTAAGCCACAGAATCCCGTGCCCAAAGAATAGTGCAAGTAGCCTCCCCTCCTCCTTCCCCCATCCCTTCCTCACTCTTCCTTCCTCCCATTCTCCCTTCTCCCAGCCTCTCCCACCTTCCCTCCTCCTCCCCCTTCCCGTCTGCCCCACTTTCACAACTCAGAGCAGCTTAGATTACTGTACACCACAGAATCCCACGCCCAAGGGATAGTCTACAGCAGCACAGGGCAAGCCAGAGCAGCATAGAGTAGCATGGAGCAGTGTCCGCTGCAGAATTCCATGCCCAAGAAGCAGCCTGGAGGAGAAGCCTGGAGTAGCTTGGAGATCAGTATGAATTCAAAAACAATTGCCTAAAGCCATTGTTCTGGCTCCATGCTCACGTTGGGCTGCTAATTTAACAAAGAATGACTGGGCAGCTCTTGGGGCCTCACTTGTACCAAAGCTAAGCGTGCTTGAATACGCAAACATGTATTTGAGTTTGGTCCCTCAGTTCTGCTTTGGTACTGACGTGCGTGCGGGCCTTTCCATCCTGCCTAGTGGAGCTTGTGGCCAAGGATTCATGAGATGCATCTCCGTAAGCATGGAGGCACGCAATGTGCCCTCAACATGATCAGCATCTTTCCGATGCTTTGTCTACATGTGTTGTCCGCGCTAATGAATGAATTCCTTCCGTCAGCAGATTCTATTTGTTTTTTGTGGTTGAAGTCGTCCGCGTTCAGATAAGCATCTGGGCAAATTAAAACACAATGAGCAGCTCGACCGAAAACGGCTTCGATCAGACACGACCATTCTCTACAGTTCAAATTTTAATTTGACAAATTCTGTGCCATCAGCGTGCCCCCAAATCATTTAAATCTTATAGGGCATCAAATCTAGCATGAGGACGATCGAGCACTTACCAGTCACACACGCCAACGTCCAAAGTATCCATAAGTCAAGTAAACAAATTCATCGGGCATGGGCAGCAAATTTCACTACGCACCTCTTGACGGTGCCATCCGGTGTGCAAATTCAATTGGTATTCCTCGGGTGTCGCTTCGACAGGTTGGGTCCAGATGCTTGGCAGGTTCCGCAGGTTCCAGGGGTTTGCCCGTCAAGTTCTGCAAGTTCCCATGGAGATGAGATGCTGGGCACAGGCCATCAGGTTCCATGGGTTCCATCGACATGCTTGGCCAGGTTTCTCAGGATCAAGGGGGCTAGCCCATCAGGTTCTGCAGGTTCCTTAACTTCCAGGTCGAGCCTCATGGCCTTGTGTGCCTCAAGTTTCCCAGGTTCCAGGGGGCGAACCCATCAGGTTCCGCAGGTTCCAGGGGTCAGCCCATCAGGTTCCGCAGGTTCAATTGGTGGTTGGCTAAGTTATGCAAGTTCCACAGGTTCTAAGGGGCTAACCCATCGGGCTCTCCAGGTTCCGTCGAGATGCTTCGCAAGGTTCTGCAGGTTCCGTGGGTTCCGGGGGGGCCAAAACCATCAGGTTCCGCGGGTTCTGTCGAGATACTTGGTTAGGTTGCAGAGGTTCCAAAAGGCAAACCCATCAGGTTTCGCAGACGTTTGCACAGGTTCCGCTACTTCCGCAGCTTCCAGGGCGCTATGGGACCTGTGAATCTTCATAGGGCAAGTCGGCCCAAAAGATTCAAAATGTACACGTTTCATCGGATGACTTGAGAATTGCAAAAGAAATATTTGGACCCTCCCCGTCGAAGGGCTTTAAAATTGAACACACCGGCCCAACAAAATTGAATTCAGAAAAATAAATAGGGTGTCTTAGTTTAAGCAGGCTAAACATGTCTTGAAAACATTGCGCGATCAACTTATCGAACAAATTGATGTTTGCAGTTTCAAGGGGCCAACCGAAATCGAACAAGCAATGCACCAATAACATGCAGCAACTCGCCCACATACAAGGTTGAACTTCATCAATGCAAATTGCATTCTTACAGCCTCAGCAAATTAAACATGTCAAAAGAGCACCGCGAGTTGCCTATGCAAACTTGAGCGAATTTTTGTTAAAAGTAATCTTCTGGCAGCTTCAGGAGGTCAGAAATGTCACAAATTGTTGCGCCCGTAACTTGTTTAGCATCTGCCCATATAAAATGTTTCGTGTTGAGAGCTGCCAAGCGTCAAACGTGTAAAAAACATTGCACCCATGACAACTGTAGCAATTTCTGTATATACAAAACCCTTTGAAAAAACATTGGTTTACATTGGTTTGGCATTATGTCAAAGCAAAGGGATGGAGCAATAGCTACGACGGCGGCGTTCTCACCAACCATTTGTAGTTCCCATGGGGGTTCCAAATTCCCAAACTATTCACTTTGCTGGCTCAGGGCCGGGTCTGGAACAACCATCGGCAAGTCTTGGACCGCGCCCCACCACCTCCCCATTTCTCCCCATGACATCCCATTAAAGCCATTAAAGCCATTAAAACCAATTAAACAATTTTTGTTCATTTGCTCCTTGGACCAGACTTACAAGGAGGTCACAAGTTGGAAAATCAAAAAGCATTGCAAATGTTTGTTTCAATGGTTTTAATGGTTTTATTGCTTTGGAACAACCATGGGCAAGTCTTTGACCGCCCCCTGCCTTTCCATTTCTCCCCATTGTTGTTGCAAATCATTTAAAACCATTCAAACCATTGAAGCCATTTCTTGTCAATCTTTTTCACTTTCTGGGGAAGACTTACCAGGAGGTCACACATCAGAAAATCAAAGAACATTGCAAAAAATATTTTAATGGTTTTAATGGTTTTGATAGTTCGGAACGACCACCCGAGGCCTGAAAAATACGCCTTCCCGTGGCCTGGCCACCTGGAGCCTACGCGGGGCCTACGCAAAGTCTACGTGGAGCCAACACGAGCCCGCGCAGCCTGCAGACCAACTTTCGATGGACCGAAAGCCGTGCACAGCATCGTAGCCGGCCAGCATCAATATATCTTGCAAAAACATCTGTGCACCTTGCAAAAGCTTCAGAAACACCTTGCAAAGACGTTTGTACACCCTGCAAAAACATCAGCGCGTCTTGCAAAAACATGAATATGCAATGCAAAATGGCGAGTGCACCCAGCCAAAAGGATTCAGCACGCCCTGCAACAAACATCGGGACACCCTGCAAAAACATCAGTGCACATTGCAAAAACACCAGAACACGTTGCAAAATCAATGAGAAACGTTTAAACTTCTGAAGGATAACTATGAAAGTGTTGTGTTTTTTCTCAAAAAGAATCAACAATTTTGATGAAAAATGGGTACACGTCTCGGGTGAAAATCAAAAAAATGATTAAAACATCAGTACAACCCTTAAAAATAATAGTTCTGGCATGATTTGGGGGTGTCTTTGCAGGACCCAAATAAAAAAAAGAACCTTTACTTAACTTTGTGATAAGGGGGTATTTTAAAACCATCCCAAAAATATAAACTGGATGAAATCACATGACGAATGATATATAGTAACTAACACATCTACTGCCAACAAAAAGCTTACCTTTCGAAACTCCCGGAATCACTGCATCGCGCGAGACGGCGCGGAGAAATTGTATGGCTTCCGTAGCTGGTAGGATGCTTGGCAGCACCGAGGGGAAGGCATGCATAGGCAATAAAGGGGCTGCACCAATGTAGAGGAAGTGGGCGCGACAATCATAGAGCCCTCATGGTGTAAACCAAGATGGTCCATGTAGGACCCGTACATGGGAGCAAATTTACAAATCTGATTAGAGGCAAGGTGGTAGATTTGGGCACAAGAATGTAAGACGGGAAGTACAGACCGGCAGAAGAACTGCTGGCAGGACGGGCGGGACGGCTGTGACAGGCGGGATGGGCGAGACAGGCAGGAGCATCACCTTATGTTGCTTTCTATCATCTTACATCGTATGCTCTATATCATGCAATTCTATTTATTGCTTCATATCGCTCCGACTGTTTTACCACCTATTTTTGTGTATATAGATATATTGTTCTTATTGTCATTAAAGCATCGCCTCATATCGCTTTGTATCACCTTACATGGCCTTATATCATATGCTATATATGATGCAATTCTGGTGGTTGCTTTATGTCGCTTCAATTATTTTCCCACTTCTTTTGTGTGTATACATGTATTGTTTTCACTCTCGTTCTAAACATTTAATTTAGTATTACTAATAACAGTATTGATTTTATTATCAATCACAATTAACATTGATGTTCAAATTGCTTCCTATGACTGGCATTACTACTATTGCAATTATTATGGTCTCTTTGCTATAAACAAAGTAAAGGCACTAATACTGCTCCTTCTTCAAATACTACTATTGTTATTGCTGCTGTTGTTGTTGGTGGTGGTGGTGGTGGTATTATTTGTTTTGGCGATTGTATTGTCGTTTTTTTGTTTCTGTATTACAAATTTTACATGTGGGTATTGTTAGTGTAGCCTGGAAGATATATACTTCAACTCGACCTTGACATTAACTCGACCGAGATAAGATATATTAATATTATGCTTGCCAAGGACGAGTCTAAGTCAGGTCCAAGAGAAATCGAATTGAAATATACAAGGGTCCTACAAAGACCTCACGAGGAACTTATACGGACCCTACAGAAATCTTCCAAGGACCCTACAAGGATCCCAGACCTTACGAGGACCTTGCAAGGACCCGACAAGGGCCTTTCAAGGACCCTGGAAGGAATCACAAATTATTAGTAATATTATTATATTTAACCATTTGTGTTCAAGTCATTGCCATTATGGCTCACATTCTGCTGAGGAGCATCACGAAGGTCCTGCAGCCAGGCTGAAGGAGGTATGCAGCGAATGCCCAGCTGAGTAGATACACGTCTTGCCAGGGCCTCGCCCAAGAAAAAACTAATCTGCAGAATAAGAGCATGCATCAGCATAGGGCAACCAATGTGTCAATTTTGACACAACTTGGTTTTCCAAGCAAGGGAAAAGGATGAAGCATAAGAGCCTTGCGATCAAGAAAGTTTTTTTAAAGAAATGACCTGCATGAACTTCAAGATTGGGAACTGGAAGCGCAAAATCAAAAAACGAATGTGCACTTCCCCCAGATATCGAAGCACTTCCCACAAGAAGAGCGCCAAGCAATATTCATACTAGCATGCACATATGAGATTGCACCCACTACAAAGGATCCAGGGGGCCTCAGAGTGTCACAGTGAATGTGGTAAGGTGATGTTGAAGAAAGCTGGCACAGAACGATCCCCAAATTATTCCAAGTTATGGTTAATAGTTGTCCAGAAATCGCAGCATTGGCCGAAGGTAAGCCCTTCAAAGTAAAAAGAGCCGGGGGAGCAGCAAGCAGAAGAAGGGAAGTAGGAGGAAGTAGAAGCGAATAGGTTGGCATAATGTTGTGGGTTGGTGGGGAATGGAAAGCCTCTATTGGTTGAAATCGCTTGGGGAGTTCAAAAAGAAAAGCAATATTCTCAAAGAACAGCCAAGCACGATTAAGAATTTTCAGATACACCGCTACGAAATTCAAAAAAGAATGTTGCAGTCTCTTGGAAATTACAATCGGTTCCCATTCAGAATTTTCTGACTCGCTGATGCTAAATTCAGAAAATTCTTTTTTGCATTCGCAAGTCAGAAAAATCAGTTAAAGCGTCCGCACGCTCAGAAAAACCAAAAGCTGCATTCAAATTCAGATAGATTGAGGAAAACATCAGATATTTTCATACATGGCATCAAATATTTTGAAATTGCAGGAATTTAGAGACGTTGCATGATGGAAGCCATCGACTTTTCTGATTTGTGACCTCCTCCTCCGTCTGCCCCTAAAAATGAGAAAATTGAAGAAATCATTTTAATGGTGATAATGGTATGCAGCAACCATGGGGAGAGGCGGTGGACGCAGTGTAAAACTTGCCCATGGTTGTTCCAGACCATTAAAACAATTAAACCAAATAAAACCATGCTTTGAAGTTTTTAGTTTCTGATTTGTGACCTCCTTGTAAGTCCGCCCCAGGGAGCAAACAAAACATTGAGAAACAATGATTTATTTGTTTTAACGGTTTTCATGGTCTGTGACAACCATGGAGAGAAATGGGGAGGCAGACGGCGCGGTCCAAGACTTGCCCATGGTTGTTCCAAACCATTGAAACCATGAAAATCATTTTGTTGCATTGTTTTTGATTTTCTGATTTGTCACCTCCTTGTAATTCTGCAAAGGAATGGAAAAACATTGCATAGAAATGTTTTACATGTTTTAATGGTTTTAACAGTCTGCAGCAAGCCTAGGGAAAAATGGGAAGGCGGGGGGCGCTGTCCAAGACTTGCCCATGGTTGTTTCAGACCATTAAAGCTTGTAAACCCATTTTTAAAAAATGCAGTGTTCTATGAAATTCTGATTTGCAACCTCCTTGTAAGTCTGCCCCAGGGAGCAAGAAAAAGAGAGAACAAATGGCTGTGACGGCTTTTAATGGTCTTAATGGTCTGCGGCAACCATAGGGAGAAATAGGGAGGCGGGGGGCGTTGCCCATGTAGGCTCGCGTAGGCTCCGCGTCGGCTTCAGCGTAGGCTCAATTCTGAAAAGCTTCTCACAGCCACCATGTAGGCTCGCGTAGGCTTCGCGTAGGGCTTTGCGTAGGCTCACATAGGCTTCCGCGCAAAATCAATTCTTGAAAGGCTTCTCAAAGCCACCGCGTAGGCTCGTGTAGGCTTCACGTAGGCCTTCGCGTAGGCTTCCACGTAGGCTCAATTTTGAAAGGCTTGTCACAGCCTCTGCGTGGGCTTGCGTAGGCTTCGCGTAGGCCTTCACGTAGGTTTCCGCGCAGGGAAGCCCACACTTGTATGGATGGAATACATTGCAGTTGCCATCACTTGGAAACTTTTTAGAAATTCAATTAATTCCGATTTAATTTAATTGAATCCATTGTAAAGTACTGAAATCTGATGGAGTCCATTACTGGCATGCATGGGAACCCAATGAGATCAGTTGGAATCTATTGGAGTCTGTTGAAATTCAATGTTGTCAAGTGCTTCATGTTCTCCGGAAAACTCATTATTTTCTAAAGAATTGAAGCTCTTTAAGAAAGTGTTCAAATTTCTTTGATAATTTTATCAAAACGAATACAAGAAATCAGTACACCACAGCCGCCTCGGCTCGCGCAGGCTCCGCGCGGATGTGCTCATGTCCTGAAAATGCCACTGGTGTAGGCTCGCATAGGCTTCGTGCAGGCTTCGTGTAGGCTGATAATAAAAGGAATGTCCAGTGTTAAGAAATTTCTTAAACCATCATATATGTGATTATATATATGGCCTGAGCTTGAGATAAATGTCAAATATGCGGCGAAAAACTCAGGCCTTACATTCTGGACATTGCTGTTGTGATCACCCGAGGCAGGCTGGTCAGCTTGATCTTAACATCGACATGTATTAAGCAATTCTCATCGATTCCGAGCGAAATTAGGCTCATCAATTTTGTCAATTTTGGCCGATGTTGGTTGAGTATGATTGAAATTGGGTAGTGTTGGTGATTTGGGGTAGACGTGCCAGATGGTGCATCCATCAAGTGACGCACCCATCAACGGACGTACTCATCAATTGTTGGGCACATCAAGTCATGAGCTCAATCCGAAAACACTGCACACACAATGTACATATTATCTACAATGTGCAAACAGTGCATGTACAGTGATACAGCCCATGTTAATTTCATAAACAAAACTATACACATTGTGTACATAAAAGTTATGTAGATTAGAAACACAGTATGTGCATTGTGTTGACAATGTTTCTAAATTGCATGTATATATACATATATATGCGTATATACATGTTTAATGCGTTGTGCATGCATCGAGTGTAAATACTAAGCATATGCGATGGAGAACTATTGAGCATACAATGTCTAGACGTTGTATATGCATTGGTATATGCATGGTATATATGATGTATGTATGTTGTATATACGATGTCTTCACATTGCACATACCTTATGCACACCTTGTATATACCAGTATCTTCATTGTAAATGCACAGTGCACCTTGTATATGTCATTAACATATAGATTGTCTATGATGGTGCATACACTTTGTATGCGCGATGTATATCCAACGTATTATCGCTGTATATACATGTATGTGCATTGTGTGGATGCAAAGATATACATTGGGGATATACAACGTTTGTACAATTTACACATGATGTTTGGACAGAATATTCACAACTATGTATACAAAGTAAACACTCAGAAATATACTAGACTGAACTTGCTGCTTATAAGCTGCAGCAACTGTGTCAGCAGAAAGACGACGGACATGAAAAAGTTGCTAGAATTCAGATTGTGTCGAGGAATTCGTCAACAAATTACTTGAGGGATTTGTCACAATTCATTTGAAATTTGTAAGAATTTGTGCAAATTCAGATCTACTTCGTCTCAAATTTTAAAACACCATCTGAATTTGTCGAAAGTCATGAAGAGTCGATTTGAATTCTTTCAAACTTGTCAAAATGCGGTTCAATTTGGTTCGAACTCATCCATATCTGTTTAACTGGACATTCGTCCAAATTTGTAAATTTGTTGGGAGTTTGTATTGAATCTGACCCCAGCAGGAGCATGACCGTGAACAACTGAAACAACACAAACCGCTTTATCGAATTTCGAATCTAAAACAATTTTCTACTCCACATGCAAGAAGTTTGCCATAATAGGAATCCAGTTGTGTAGGTTCCAAGCACACAGAACCAAATGTGCATTCCAATAATTTAAAGTTCCCAGAGTAACGCTCCTTGATATTGTGATTGCTAACTGTTCGCAAAAATTACATTTGCGAACTGAAGCCTTCGCATTGCGCACGTTTACTTTTACACAATTCACTTTATTTTGTGTGACCCCAGGCTACAAAGGACACCAGAAATGTGGAGGATGCCACGGAGCAAGATGCCTTTGGCAGCATCTCAGGCTTTCTACCAAAATCCTTGCCGGGGAGGTTTCACAGCTCTTCCCCATACAGGGAAATGCTTCAGCCATGTGGCCTGGATCCTCAATCTGCTGCGCAGCGCATA
>JACLAD010005134.1_pt1 | contig 11345 bp, 8 predicted proteins | sample 8027901 | NCBI WGS metagenome assembly JACLAD01 (sample SAMN15725071, study PRJNA655200) | protist metagenome | isolation source: fluorescence activated cell sorting (FACS) single amplified genomes of... | place: Spain: Blaines Bay Microbial Observatory, Mediterranean Sea | collected 2016-07-05
TAATAATTACATATTACTATTACATAGAAGTACACTTCTAATCTTTATGATAACGATACATTTCACACCCAGATACTGTGTGTGTGTGTATGTAATTCCTACTATTACTATGTATGTGGTGTACTTCCTGAGCAACGAACCAAGGCGGAGGTATGTGCCATGTGTAGACCATTAGTACTAGACTTATCCCACTTCCATCACCACGACAATCCACTACACTGCCTCCTAGAGGCTATAAGTACTGCTTCTTAGTAGGTTGAGTTGATATTACTTCTTTACAGCCATTGTTCAACTTTCCTTCAACTTCACCCTTCAATGTTAAAAATACAACTGGTAGCACTCTAGCTAGGCAGCTGACTTGACGATGAAATGATCAAACAATCAATGTCTCAATCTTTGAGTACCTAGAGTAACTGCGGTAGCAGGCGCACCGTTGAGGGGAGCAAGAGCACTAGAGGCTGTTGCATCGGCATTAACCACTGGAGTTTCCGCTGCGACTACAGTTGAAATTGGTGCTGGTGGCATTGTCTGGTCTTGTGGTTGAGCTGCTGAAGCTGGCGGCGCTGCTAGAGCTGCTGGCGCTGCTGAAGCTGGTGGTGCTGCTAGAGCTGCTGGCGCTGCTGGCGCTGCTGGTGCTGCTGGTGCTGCTGGTGCTGCTGGTGTTGTTGAAACCATTCCTGTTGCTTGTGTAGTCATTGCTACGTTAGAAACTGCATCTGTAGCGTGATCAGCATCATCATACTTCTGCACTTCCTGCTTTTCCATTGAATCGAGTCGACATAGGGTATTTGACAGCAACAAGTCCATATGGGCCTTCAATATCGTAGTGTTGACGAATAGGTCGCATCCCCGAGAATGCAAAGCAGCTTGACAGGTTATCCAGCTTTGGGACACCCTTGGAGCATTTTCTTTAGTCTCTATAGTGCATGCATGATTAGCGAAATCATCATATGAGGTAAATGCACAAAAAGCTTTTGCTGAGCTATTGGATGCGACAGGTGATGTCCTAGGCGTCAAATGTCCTGTTGATACAACATATTCGGCGAATCCAAGCTCATTATAATTCTTAAAATAGACATCATCGAATAGAAATGGAGCAATTTCGATTACTGCTTTAGTATATGGTTTCATAGTATAAATTCCATTCGTCAAATGACTTCCATGTACAGTCACCAAAATATCAAAATTATTGAAAGTCCGTATTTGCTCTTGTATTGTTTGTTTTTCTGTGGTCGTAATAATTTCTACAGGCTTCGTTGTGTACTTCTGTAAAAATGACTTTACTCCATCAAGATTCATAAATGATCTCGGGGCGTTTGTCTCAGTACGCTGGTATATCTTGATCCGAGCACTCGTTGGCTTGATGTCATCCGCTGGCTGCTGTCCAGCTCCAATCATAGATGAGTACGCACGATTACAATAAGATTGATATATTCTTTGGCCATTTGGTAGATCACCGACATTAACGCTTTCTTCTTGGATACGTTTAGCTTCCTCGGGCTCACCGGTCGTATATGCTGCCTCTCTTCTAAAGCTTATTAAATTTTGAGTGCCTTGTAGCCATTTGTTAGATCTAACACTCATATACAAATCCTCGAAACAAAGCAATTCCTCCTTGCTTGCTTCATTACCTCTTCTCATTACAAAAGTGCGATTATCTTGAAATAACATAGCTTCTTGCAACTTCTTTTCAATAACTCTCCACGTTGATTTTCCCCAGCTCCAGTTGGATGAATCAGGATCAGGACATTGATGCATAAAAATCTGTCTGAAAGGTAACATCAAATCATTCTTGAATACCCTTTGCCTACCAAAATTTTTCAGTAAACATGCACCAAGTTCATAAAAAAATCCTAATTTCATCATAAATGCTGATGGATTAAATGCATATGAATGTTGTCTATTGCAATTTGTGAAGAGAGTTGAATTGGCGAAATATACTGGATTCAACTGAATAGGCGTTTGCTCATTATGTTCCAATATATACGTAGTAAGAGGATGATTAAATTGAGATCCAATTAAGTCATTCCACTCAGTAGGACGAAGAATGTTTTCTCCCACTGGTGCAGTTGATTTCACTCCATCAATACCAGAAAATATACCATCGGAACCTCCTCGTAAACAAACATGATGAAATCGATAAAAACCCCATGTAGGGTTGAATCCTTCTGCAAAGCTGGTCTTTTTATTCACACTAGTTTTATAATTTCCCGTCTCTTTTCTAATATATGTACTCTTAAAAAAATCTTTAAGCTCATCAATACTATTGATAGCCGCGAATGAAGTGGTTATGTGCAATGATAGCAGAAGATATACACATACGAGTGTTGAAGGAGACAATGAAGATAACGACGATGACGATGATCGAGAAGATGACATCGTCGTTGCGTAGTTTTTAATGTCTTTGTCTTTGTATTTTCCTTTGACTTTGATGTTTGAATGTTCTACTGAGGTCGCAATTGTCGACTGTTACAGCCGAGTGGAGCGATCCTCTATATACCTATCGCTCTATGCAAGCGTTTTCAAGAAGAATTGGCAGGGAGGAAACTTGCGCGTAAGTCTAGCTATCTCGTTGGAAACGACACTCTTCAGACAATCTAAGATAATCTCTACCCTATCTTGATAGGCAGGCCTTAAACTATGAAGTAACGGGGAGCGAGGGCAGAATCTAGCCTTCGCCAGTGGCATTTCGGCAGGCATGATGCATGACAGTACTTATTTTTTTTGTGGTAGTCGTTGTTTTTTCCTATGATCCTCATCTGCTTTGCTGTTGCTGCTGCTGAAAAAACTAGAGAACCGTTTGTGATACCTACTTACCTATTTTTGCTGCTGCTATGCTGCTGATGCAGGTTAAGTGTGATGTAGGATCAACAATGCATCATTCTCAACAATCGCCAAACAGCTTTGAAGTAGGTGACAAGCTCCATTATTGAAAGATCAGCGGAGAAAATCTGAAGACAACAACCTACTTTGATACTTGCGATTAACAGCAGAGACGCTGAGGTACTTTCCCTCCCTTGGTTGATTACATAAATACAAGTTCAGAGACTGCGACATCGTAGAGCCACTACCGATAACAGGCAAAGTATTTGCCATACACACATCGCCTATTACTACATATACACTCATAGAAATAAGTAATCACTTTGAGTGACTGCAAAACGTAACAATTCAAACGATCACGATGCATACCAATACTAGATCTCTCCCGCAATTTATGCTTTCGTATACAACGCTGTTAAATGTAATCTTGACGATCCTTGTAACATTGAACAATGGAGCCCAGGCATCTAGTTATCTAAATACTTTAGATGATTTGCAACATTTCTTTAAGACTTCGTATATTTCGAAGGAAACAGGTCACTTTCAGTTTAAGCCAGAAAAGAACAAAATTTACTTCGCCGATGGATATGATCCCAATTGGGGAGTCTACAGGTTTCACCATGTGTGTCTTCGTGGTGGAAGAGATGGACTTTATACTGGTACATGATATGGATTGAATTTATTTAATGTCCGATTGATACGGACATGTATAAATTGACTTCGACCCTTACTCATACTTTCGTTTCCTCCTTTTCACTTATAAAATCTAATATAGGAATCGATGGTGTGACATCTCAAGCAGAGGACATGGAAGGAAGATTGTCCCAAAAAGAATGGAATGATTTTATTGGCGCAAAATTTAATCATCCATTGTCTGCATATAACCTGAAGGATTCAGATTTTCACAGCGACTCCAAGCCGCTTTTACACCACAACAGCACTTTATTTGTGAACTGCCATAGACAACATAGCGAAGCATACAATCCTTCCAAATTGATGTTAAAACTTGGATTTTTGTATGAATTGGCAGATTGTTACATGAGAAACTTTGGCCGACACAAAATATTCAAAAATTTCATATCTCTTCCTTTCAGACAATTGTTCTTACATCAATGTCCTAATCCTTACAAGTCAAATTGGGAATGGGGTAAAATGGTGTCAGAAGTCGTGTACAAAAAATTGGAAAGTAGTATGATACTGAAGGCAAACCATAGTGTCCTATTACATCGAGGAATGGAGTCTTTGGAGGAGGAAGTATTGTGTTTTGAGGACTTGTACCTTTCGGCTCGGGCGGATCATTGGTTACAAGGTGTGGATCACTCTATCAATTTCAGAAAAGAAACTGCTAAGCTTACCGGTGAGCCTGCAGAGGCTTTAAATATTTTTGAGAGACCTATGGATTTTACATCGACCATGAAGCAATCATACTGTCCAAAACCAGGTGCACCTTTGGTCACAAGTGCAAGGATTAAACTATTTCAGAGGACGAAAAGTTCCAGTCCTCGAACGATTCAGAACCTTGATGAAGTCATCAAAACTTTGCAAGCATTCACTCAGTATCCTGTAGAGGAGATTACCACAACAGAAGATCAGCCTATTTCTCAACAAATTAAGACTTTTAACGATTTTGATATTCTCGTTACTACTCATGGCAGTCATCTGACTAATGGAATTTTTACGATGCACCCTTACACAAAGGCTGTCATAGAGATTGTACCATTCGTATATGATAGTTTATACTATAAAAATTATATGATGGATCTTGGTTTCGCAGATTATGTCGTATCTAGTGGCCATCTCACTCCAAAACCTGCCATAACAGCAACTATTAATTCACAGAAGACAACGATAGGTAATGGTACAACATTTTGCGCATTTCAACGGTACTCAGATTTTGCCAGCAGGGGTTGTACTGCGACAAAAATTTCCAACCCGCCTAAGTTGACACAAGGGTGGGTAATGTGTGCTGCTACGTATCATTCCAGAGGTTGCGATACTTTTGTCAATACTACCATCTTGCACAACCATATGTCGTTGCTGTTCACAGACAGTTTATGTAAAGATACAGTTGCGCCGTCTTGAAAATTGACAGCTGACGCTTACACTGAACTCCACTCAGCTGATTTGGTGGTAAAATGTTTGTCTTTGGTCTTAGATTTGAAAACAAGTAAAGCGTAATTCGTAAAACATCGGCATCGGCTCTAGCTCTTGCTTTAGAAGTACTGTAGAAGCTAGAGGTGTATGTACTTGTACTTGTACTTCTGAAGTAGGTGCTAGTGTGATATATTGAGCACTGCTCCTAAGCACGATACTATGTATTCGTACACTAACCTAGAATAGAGCACACTAGTGCTAGGTGCCGCGGTGCCGCCCCACCTAGATAGTTGTGGCGTATGATGTATGATGTGTGATGACTACCCACAACTATATGCTATATGCTATATGTAACTATAACCTATCTAGACTACCACTATCTCTACTACTAGTCTACTACTACTACTACTAGCTACACTTTGCAATACCTAGGTATTGACCTAGGTATTGAACATCTGGAAAACTTGATTTTCAAGTTTAAAAAGACGAATGAAAATTCACCTATGCCTCTCCTAAAATCTGAAAGTGAAATTCTACTGCTATTTGTCTATTCACACATTTAGAAGAGTGCATATTTTATTTGTCTAGGTATAGAGGTAGCGTCAAGACACTTTTCTTTGGTTAAAATGACCAGGACCAATTTTAATTCTATGTGATAAATGTTGGTACGTAAAATTCAACTTGTGCCTATTCTCGGAGAGTAAAAATGCCTTCGCACCCCACAGGGGTAAGTCACCCCATCTACCACTATATATACACTGTGACTTGATGACCTTTTCGTCAAACTCTAGAAGTAATCGACTTGATCTATACCAATTCAAATTAATCCACATTACATTGGTGTATGGTGCGTTCCATGTTATTACCGACATTTTCTCAGTCCCCAAAGCATTTTCGACCGCAAATTCACGAACCAAAAGACTCATATTACGTACAAATACTCCATCTCCATTTGGTCTGATAAAATCGGTTCGAGTATTTCTTAAATCGATCCACAGACTTGCTGATATATGAAGCTTACTCATCTGATTTGCATCGGTCAGAAAGTGAGTAAGATCACTCATAGCTATACAATCCTCGTCTATTCTAAATGCCCAACTGTACCCCGCTAAATACTTGTGAAACTCAGAGAACCAAAATCTACACATGCTTCGATATCCAGGACTATATCGGAGCATTTCAGAAGTCTCAGGACAAAAAGGATTATTGACTGCTCTGTACAACTGAAAAGTTTCACTCACATTTATAAATTTGAGTGGCATGCCTACAGACTTGCGCTGCAAGTAGGATTGATGAGTATCCAGTATATTTCCTTCGTGAAAGATGATTACATCGATACTATCCACCCAAACATACTTCTTCAGAGCAATGTTGTGTTTCACGAGGCTACGATATGGAGTGCGACTGTCCAATGATTTCCCTTGGGCAAGGGTTACTATGGCTCCTTTGTTAGTATCTGTTAGGCTCCTCTGCTCCGCATGTGCAATGAACCATAATATTTGTAATAGTAGTAACTCCAGCAATGTGGTGAGCATCTTCAGAGAAACAGAGATATTTCAGAGGACAGGCGAACCAAATCGTTATATATTACATGGATAATCACTTCCCAATTACACTACTTCAAAGTATCTATCTACAAATTGACGAGGGATTCCCGTTGATATCGCTTTTCTTTCTCTTGCTTTCTCAATCTAAAAGAACGCATCCTGTACGACTCCATCTTCCTGCCTCAACATACCACAAAGCTGAGGCATCACATGCATTTATAAAGAAAGAAGGTTGTGAAAATCGTTGTAGTACCTGGAGATTCTCTACTGAAAAACCTTTTGGTCAATCCGTAGGAAACAGGAAGTTCAAATATTAGTGTCTCATGTAACACTGCCGCATGATGCATGCATGGATACGGATGATACTTTCTGATTCTGTACCTACTATTTTTGCTTGCGTCACATCGCGCGGCGCATGCAACCTTAAATCCTACACAGCATGGCATATCCAGTCTGCACAAAAATCGAACATGCACATTAATTGAACACGCGTCTAATAAAACTACGAATGAACAAATTTAATCCTCGTCTTATTCGTAGTTTTATTAGACGTGTGTTCAATTAATGTGCATGTTCGATTTTTGTGCAGACTGGATATGTGTGTAGGTAGGTTAGGTAGGGCAAAATACATAGGAACATAGGAACATGGACATATACATACCTAGTAAGTAGGTACTTAGGTAGTAGTATCTATATAGAAATATATTCACTTCGTTGTTCCACCTCCTCACTTTCCACTTCCAAAAATAATAAAATGAAGTGTTTCCATTCTTTTCTTGGTGTGCGGTTGATTCACTTCTCTTCGTTGAGAATTACGTATCGTTGTGAAGATATAATAGCAAGATTTAACAGAGGATGATATCAACTGAGGATGAAGAAGAGATTGACGTAAATTCATTGATCAAAGATCCATCAATGGCGAAAATATTTCCACACAGAAAATTTAATCCTATGCAATCCTTGATAGCTGATCAACTGCTACATACTGATGATAACATGGTCATAGCAGCGCCAACTGGATCTGGTAAAACTGTGTGTCATGAGCTGGCGATAGTTCGATCTCTTCAAGCTCTACCGAATCCTCTACAGGATCTGAAATGCGTCTTCATCGCGCCAAATAAGGCGATATGTCAACAGCGCGCCGTTTCTTGGGCCAAATCTTTCGTCCCATTTGGTTTAAGTGTAATTGAAATTACAGGAGATATAGAAGTGAGTCATTCGCTTGCATGTGTCGCAAGGGCAAACATTGTTATAACGACGCCAGAAAAATGGGATGCCCTCACAAGATCATGGCGAAAACATATATTTTTATTAGGATGTGTAAATTTATTGTTATTAGATGAGATTCATCACCTTCAAGAAGATAGAGGCGCTGTTTTAGAGACTGTTGTAGTTAGAATGAGAGTACTGGCCGCCGCATATCGTAAAAAATGCCCTCAGAAGAGTCATCTTCATGTTCTCCGAGTCATAGCTTTGTCCGCGACGTTGCCAAATATTCATGATATAGGCCAATGGTTGCAATGTAGTAGTAAAGGCTTACACACTTTTGATGAAACATTTCGTCCTGTTCCGCTTAAGCAAGTTGTTGTTGGCTATCCTCAAAGCTCGAACGATTATTTTTTTGAAAAAAGCTTGGACAGACAAGTGCCAGATATCATACGTAAATATTCAAAAGGTCATCAAGCTTTGGTGTTTTGCCCAACAAAGAAGGGGACAGAAGATTTGTGTAATCACTTAGCTTCAAGCTTGGGTCGATCTGCGAGGCACTCCCCAGGTTTTTCAGTCCAAACTCATGACGAGAAGCTACGGAATTTGATGGGCAAAGGATACGCTTACCATCACTCAGGCGTATCAGCTGATGATCGCGCAACAGTTGAAAATATGTTCAACAATAGACATCTCAGTGTGCTATGCGCAACCTCTACTCTCGCTCATGGAGTAAACTTACCAGCCTTTCTAGTAGTTATACGGGGAACAAACATGTGGCAGGGTAAAGATAAAGGGTATCAGAAAATGCATCGTTCGACCCTTATGCAAATGTGTGGTCGCGCTGGTAGACCTGGATTTGACGACTCTGGCATAGCTGTCGTTATGACATCCGTTGTAGACAAAGAACATTTCGAGAACTTGATAAATCATTGCGACGTTGTCGAGTCGAGCTTGCCAACTATTCTTACAGAAGTGCTCTGCGCTGAAATATCTGAGGAAGTCGTGACCGACGTCGATGGCGCTATCTCATGGCTAAGAGATACTTTCTTCTATGTTCGTGTCCATAAGAACCCAGAGCATTATGGCATATCTACTGAGTTGAGCGAAGTAGAAGTGGATAACAAGTTGAAAAACGAATGTCTTAAGTCTATACATCTTCTAGAGCGTTCAGAGATAATTACTCTCGACTCAGAGTCTAGACGCTACGTTACGCCCCGAGCTGAGGCTTACATTATGACTAGAAACATGCTAAAATATGAAACCATGGTGACAATTATGCAAATTCCAACCACATGTTGCCCTCAAAAGCTATTGGAAGAGTTGAGTCATGTCGAAGAATGCCAAAAACCCATAGCGAGGAATCAGAAAAAGCTGCTGAACGATATGCACAAGGCTTCGAAATTTTCCACTAAAATGAAGGTAAAGGAGAGCTCTCATAAAACTTTAGCGCTACTAGCGGCTGCCATTGAACGAGCAGAAATTAAAGAAAATAGCATGCGAGTCGAGCAAATGGATATGGTAGATCAGTCTATGCGGGTGCTTTCAGCTATTCATAGTTACGCGCTGGAAAAAGGCAAAGGAAAGCTTTTAGAGTCTGCAATCTACATCCGTAGATCTTTAGGCCAAAGACTATGGATGGATGAATCGAATTTAATGCTTGCGCAAGCGCCTGATATATCAACAAACTTCATGGGGAAGCTTTTGGAGAAGCAGATATCTCTAGAAGATATCAGCGACAAGACACAGCAGCAAATACAGCAGCTTACTAACTGCTCTGCGTCTGACGCGCAGCGACTACTAAATTTTGGTTATGCATGTTGTGCAAATAAAGCGCTTTTAAATGTAGACTTTACAAGCATTGGAAAAGTTTGCTACTCTCTTCAGCCTCCACTCCAATCGACTACAGACACAGCTCCTTCTAGCTCTATCTCGATGCAATTAATCTCCTACCATTATCCCACGGGCAAGCTAGTGTGCTATCGTAAGGTTGCAAATGGTCATTCACGCTATCAGACTACTGTCAACCTACCAGACGACTTCTCTCCGGATAGTATTCACACATCCTTGATCTCTAATTACATTGGTCTAGATGTCATTATTCCAGCGCCCATAGCTGCTGCCACGGAGGGCTCAACCGATAGTTGTAAGAAGAGAAAGAGAGTTTTGAAACAGTCAAGGCTGCAGGCCACCAAGGTAGACTCTATTGGCGCTACGGAGGCTCTCAAACATGAGCGCGCCCAAGAAATAATATCTAAACGAGCAACTGAGTCTAAAATATCGACATCTCCACCAACTAGTTCAACGCCTGGCAGTCCTAGTGGCTCATCGATGTTTCAAGAGTACACATGTGACATAGATAGCCCCCATCGTCCTGGTAGTCGCGACGCTTCAAAGCCCTTCTTCAAGCAACACAATCAGAAAGATAGGCAGCGACAGACCAATGGCGACAATCATTCATCTCTATCGATGAGTCGTCGTAGAGAAGAGGAGAAGGAGGATGCACATCAAGGCGACGCTTACTCTATAGCGCTCGACGCAACTTCGAATATGTCAAATGCGAAGGGACTTGAAAGCGCCATAGACCTTGACTATTTACGTAGCAAGTCAAGAGAGATGGGTTTAGACAAGGTCAATGTTAGTAAGTTAAAGAGAAGCACTGGTCATGATGAAATGAACGCTAGCGTCGCGACGCCTACTACAGCCACTCCAAATTCTCTACAACGTCGACGATTTGAAGAAGTCGATATGTATGACGACTTGAGAAGCTGCAACAGCTCCTCTCCTTTATGTTTGGACATTGAATCTTTGAAGAAGCGTCATGAAGCGGAGCTCTGCAGTTTATTACTATCCCACAATACCGAGCTTTACAACGCTAATGCTGTATCGCTACGACATCAGCATAATTGCGATCAAAATAAACGTCGAAATTGGTCCAACTCCAGCTACGACGAAAGCCTAAGAGGCCACTTGGAAAACAAAGAAGACGACTTAACAGCGCCAACACTACGCCTTAGTAGATCATTTTGGCAAAATACACCGCCGTCAAGTGACCATACACCAGGAACGCTTAACTATGGACATGACTTTCCTGACCTCTCGCACGGGATAAGCTTCAAAAGACAGCAAGTAAGCAAGACCAATGAATATTTTGAGCGCGACAAAAACTCTTCTTCTTTGTTTACGGTCAGTCAATATGATCCTATGACTGGAGCTGGTAGTTCGCGTAATGTAGCAAACACAATCGCTAGCGCCAACGTCGACATGAGGTCGAAGCATGAAATTAAAAAAGCCGTTCCTGACAAAGTGCGGGTAGTTTCATCAGCCACTCCTGATGTAAGCGATCTCGACTCCTCTGGTCGCGACATAGGCAATTGGTTGAGCGACTCCAATAATCCACAGTCTCGACAAAAGCTCCTAGATTCGGCGTTCTTTTAGCATCTAGCTAGCTACCAGCTAGCCTCTAGCTCTAACTTTTATGTCCGAAAGACTAAAAGTAGCGTTAGAAATGGCTAATCTAACTAGAGTGTAGAAAAGTAGCGCAAGTGCTTCGAAGTAGGTACCGGCAAGTAGGTGAAGTAAGTGCGCCGCGACATCATGTATACGCATAGAGGCGTAGAGCTACTACTACTACTACTACTACTACGTAGACAATCTACTTCTAAGTATCTATTA
>JACLAD010009184.1_pt1 | contig 11343 bp, 7 predicted proteins | sample 8027901 | NCBI WGS metagenome assembly JACLAD01 (sample SAMN15725071, study PRJNA655200) | protist metagenome | isolation source: fluorescence activated cell sorting (FACS) single amplified genomes of... | place: Spain: Blaines Bay Microbial Observatory, Mediterranean Sea | collected 2016-07-05
TGCAAGTGACATCTGAAACAAAAAAAATGAAAAATTTTTCTTTAAATTTTTTGAAGATTTTTCGAAGATAATTTCGAACGATTTAATTTTGGTGTAAAATTCGTAAGTAATTTCAAAAGAGCTTTAGAGTAGAGTATTGTAAACAATATAACTTTTTAAATACACTCTGAAGTAACTTCGAAAAGAATGAAAAGGAATATTATCATACATGTGAAATGTACATATGCAAATCTATTAATATTTGTTTCTAATATGTCCCCTCTTTTTCTTATTCGAAAACGAAGAAAGTCGTTGACACTTCATTTTCTTGTTACTACGGTCTATAGTCGAAGCAAGGGCCGCCTATTTAACAATAGCCTGCCAATGCTATACCACCGTGCCATCTGGAGGATAAACATTAAATAACATCTGTACTCTGAAAGACGATACTTTGGGTGTACATAAAATCTGAAAAAAACTAGGGTGATGTCAAAATCCTTAATTTATGTCATGTCCTACAATTTTTTACATTAGTATACTAAATCTATACTTGTGTGCTTTCAATATACAAAACACTTAAAAATACAAAAAAAAACTAAACGAAATATCATACATATAGACATTATTTGATGATCCTCCTCGTGATCGTGTGCCGTGAGCAGTCAGTGAGCACGTGAGCCATTGTGTGCCCATATTTGCAAAAAGCTTGCAAATTGCACAAAAGCCACATTGTCAAGACCCTATATGCGGTCTTAGTATAGAAAATGCTCTAGGAAATTTGTAATTTGTGTTGTACATAGATTGTCGTCGTGACCACCCCAACCACTGGATGAGGAAATTCTATACTGTGCACCTGTATTTATTATCTGATCCCCCCATTCTTGTGTTTTCGTGTGTAGTATACTACCAAGCCTTGATGCCTAGTAGTCCAGGTAGTCCACGGGATCCACGGATTTTTTAGTGTTTCTGGTTGTTTGTTGAAAGGTTGTTGCAAAGATACGATCCAAATGAATAAAAGAATTATATATATCCAATAGGTTACCATGAACATTTTCATCCACAGAAAAATAATAACATCGATTCAAGGTCCGTGTACTTCATATATATCAATATATTATACGTGAACGATATATACATATAATAATTTATAACATTTTTTCTTAAAATTATCATTCCATTTTTTTTTTTTGTAAATATAAATTAAACAATTTTCATATAAATGTCAATACAAAAACTGTTATTTCCAGGAAGTTTTATTCATATGCTAATTGTAAAGCGGTTTCTTTCACTTGTAACAATATGCACAATTTTTGTAATATGGGTATATATACCTATTTGTGTCTTATCTGTTCCATCGTCGTCAACACCGTCTTCTTTAAATACAGCAGCAAGTCCAGCAGAAGGGACAACAACTACTAATACGGAAGTGTCCGCATTAGGCAATAGTGAAAATGATGATAATGCTATGAATCAAGTCTCTACGGTAAAGAATATCGTTCATTTAGCTGATTTAACTTCACAATATTATGATGTAAAAATTCATGAACAAGGCCAATATAATGTAGATCCTTCCGTTGGATATCAAATGCCAGATATCAAGATTCAATCGAGAATGGGTATACAATTAAATGATTTGAATAAATTTGTACCAGCTTGGAGGGTACAAACGCAATATCAACCTGGTGACAGGCGTTATAAATCGGCATATCGTGCTGCTGTTTTGGAAGTTCCAAATGCATATGCATATACGTATGGGGAAGATTTTGTTGTTGCAGATGCAAGAAATGTTTATAATATTGGTGGTTGTGGAGAACGCATGGAGGGTTGGGATTTAAATATAGGTGAAGATGGCAGCCAAAAATGGGATATACCCGTTCAAAGCGTTACTGGATATCATCGAGCCAAATCATTGGCAATATTAGTTCATCGGTTTAGCAATTCATATTTCCATTGGACAACAGAGGCGCTTCCTAGATTGATGTTGTATTTAGAAACTTTGACAATAGAACAAAAACGATCGGTAAGATATTTAGTAAACAAAGAAAATTACATTCGTGAAAGTTTGAGATTATTCGGTATATTTGAAAATAGGCAAGTTATTTATTATGACCATGAATCGGTTTACCAAGCTGGTACAATTTTTTTAGCAGCTGGTACACCGTGCGGTAGATCACCGAAGCCTATTATGAACCTGTTACAAAAACGTTTGCACAATGTTTTATTTCCAAATAAAGAATTTTTGCCCTTGCCAAGTCCGCCAAACAATGGAAAAGCTCCACCTGGTTTATTAGTGCTAATTAAACGAAATTACAGTCGCCAAATGAGTAATGTAGATGAAGTCAAAACGACTTTAAGGAAACATTTACGAAAAGGACAAGAAATCATTTTATTTGATGATTCGAAGCGACATTCATTAATTAGTCAATACATGATATTTAAAAAAGCTGGAATGATAGTTGGTGCACATGGTGGTGGTCTAGCCAATATACTATGGAGTAGTATTGGTACAAAAGTAATTGAAGTGCTACCTGTTACTTCTGCAGCAGATGGAAGACGGGCTAGAGTATGTTATGCATCGATTGCTGGTTCGTTGGGATTAGATTATACAATGATACCTGTAGAAAATGAAGAATTTGATGGTCCAATTGAGACCCACCATATGATACTTCAGCTAAAAAACGCGGCCATGTATATTCATTTTCATCAACAGCTTCTTGTAAAATGAACTCATTGTAATAGGATAGCAAAAGCTCTTTTGCATTGTCGCGAAATGTTTTTTCATCAATTGAAGAAAAAAACCATGCTAACTCATCTCCAATAGTAGATTCATGTAAATTTTGAAAATCATAAAAGATAACATCATCGTTATTTGGATTAACAAATAAATTTCCTCCACGAAAATCACCATGTATAATCGTTGTATTAAATCCTCCACCCAATTCTTTTGGTTTTGCACTTTTCATTCGATCATAAATCAATTCATTTGCGTAGTGTGTTAAAAATGATTTTAATTCTGTTGTAACAGTACCTTTTTTGAGATAACCATCCTTTTCCCAACCATCTAATAATTTTAAATATGAACTTACATTATCTTTGCATACTCCATCTAATAAATCAAATCGTGAACTATCGAATGAACGCCCTATGAATTCGTATTGACTTTTACGAACAGCATTGAAATATTTACCATGAAATTTTGCAATCATTTGAAGCGCAGATTTCGCATGTTTCACACTAAGTCCATCTAATTCATTTCCATTACCACCAATACAATGTGACATGTCCTCCATCATTAAACAAAAATTTTGACGGCCTGGAATATATCCAACAAAATATGGTTTTGGTATCGGCAATCCTGTTTCTACCGCCATGTTACTTGTGTAAAACCCAGCTTCATTTGATGGTTGTCCAGTGATCCGCAATAATATTCTTACTTTGATTCCTTTTGGTAATAATTTAACGACAACTTTTCTTGGCAATCGTTTATTATCACGCTCATCTTCGTAAATGATGTTGCACATAAATACCATGGAAATGACACCTTCGCCAGCACCAATACGACTTACTTCTATAGATTTAATTTTTGTAGTTGTTTTAATAGTTCCACTATCTTGTAAGCATGCTTGGACTTTTTCCTTTGTGATTTCATCAGGTGTAAATGGTATATCGCTGGATTCCACTAAACCTAATTGTTCCCGTAATATCCAATATAAAGTTTGTGATACACCTTGTAATACATTTTGTCCTTCAAAGTGGTCTGTTGCCGCATATTCTTTAAATTTATTTAATAAATATAATGACGCAATTGATGCAGTTAATTTAATAGGATGTCGTTTCATAAATCTGTATATCGATGCCATGATTATTTGTTTTTGTTTGTTTTAGGACTTGGAGGGTAGGTGTGTTGTTTAAATGTTTTGTTTGTTAGGATTATTATGGTTATTAATGATGATGAGAATGGTATTGCATGTATCTCTCTATGTATCTAGATATCTATATGGATAAAAGATTATTATTTTTTCTATTCATTTGTAGGCCGGGTCTCTGCGGTTCTGCTATACTAACTGCAAGTTAAACTAATACCCAACTTCAGTAAACTTGTTACCACCTTAATAAACTTAACTTACTCTGGACACCTGGAAAGAGTCTGACGACGCAGACTACACCTGGACATACTCGATCCCTTCACTAAACGCCTCGTCTTCCCTAGCTACAGCCCATAATCAGGAATTCTGAGCGCTAGCGAAGACTCGGTGTAGGTTTGGTTGCTATCTGAATTTTATACTCTATCAAGTACATAAAATATCATAACCCTATATCTAACCCGATCATTTTGGGTTGTATTTGGGACGTTTTTTCGTGTTTGATAGGTAAAATTGTACTTGTTAGATTATACTGGGACGCAAATTAGCATGGACACAGCATTGGTGATAACAAGAAAATAAATAATAATATTATTTTTTGGAATTTAATTATTTATTTGTAAAATTTGGATAATGTTTTGTTTTGTTATTAGCATAGAAATAGTATTAATACTATAGACACAGCATTAAAAGCGTAAAAGTTGTACTTGTTATAATACTAATTTATGATAGCAACCAAACCTGTAGCGAGTAACCTGGACAGAGGACAGGGAGTGTTGCCTAAAAACGTACTGCGAAAAAAAAAAGGTATACTACTCCCGAATTTTTTTTCTCGTAAAGATAGTTGTACTAAAAACTTCATTAATAGTATTAATATATATATTTATTTCCTATCACAATTTCAATTTTAAAATCCGGACCTTGCTCCTTGCTGTGGCTCTACTATGAAAAATATGAAGAAAATTTGTTGTTTTTTTGTTGTTGAATTATTTCAATTACAGTATAGTGCAGCTGAGCCTGAAATAAAAAAATAGATATTAGAGGCCGTTTGTGTTGTTTTTAAGGATGATATATTTATCATTTTCAAGGAAGAAAATGTGTGTGAAAATGTGAAATGCAAATCGCTAAAAGACCTGTCAAAATATTCATAATTATACTTAAAAGGGGTAATTAGAATACAACAAATTATAAATATAAAAATAGCATTGAATATCACTGTTTTTACATCTTAAGATAATCCTGTGGCAACACATGATGGGCCATACCATCTAGGACACCATATAATATGGATCGTGCGATCGTCGTTACACATTTTATCATTCATTCTAAAAATATACATATAAATATAACAATACAAAATTAAAATAAAAAAAGAACCACAACAAAACATCCAAACTATACACATCACATATATTCAGAAACAAATTACTTCCATCATTCAAAAATATTATTAATAAACATATCGTTCTTTTCTTTCTTTTTTTGTTGTTCTTTCGAAAATTTGATAAGAGTATGAAAGGTGAAATGACGGAGAAAGGTATTTTACATATGATTGAAGGAATTGCTACGCATCATGAAGCCTTACCTCCATGGCAAGATCATGCCGCCGTCGGATCGTGGCAAACAACCGATGGTGAAAATCCAAGTGTCATTTTCGGTAAAGTATTTATGGATGTCATGGATGAAGATGGTGATGGAAAGTTGCAAGAGGAAGAATTTGTGAGTTACATGGCAAAAACGGTAATGAAAACACGTGCTGCCGAAGAAACTCGTAGTGGTGAAATTACATTTGATGATTTTGAAGATCAAAGTGTGAACGGAGTAACACCAGAGCAAAAAAAATTATTCCTTGGTGAGATGTTACATATTATAGAGATGGATTTGCCTTACATTGGTGTTTGAAAGGAGTGTATATATATATGTATTAATATATAGTTTAATTTACGCATAATTTATGTTTAATTTATCATACATAATTGTACGCGTACGTGTTTTTTGCATTTTATTAATTGGCATTAAAATATATAAAATATTACGCGTATATACTCGTATACGTATATATATCGAATATTACGTATAAATATGTGTGTAAAATATATAATATTTACGAAGCGTATATATTAGATATTTTTAAACATCTCCACCTCCTCAAAATCATTTATTTATACGAGTACCATCTACAGCATCTAAACATGCAACGAGACTTTCAAAATATTTTCGAAGAGGTTTTTGATCGACCATGCAACCAACATGTGTACCAGATGCTTGTGTTCGTGTCACTTTTGTTCCTAAATTTTCAATACGTTTACCAAACAATATACCTTCATCCCTTAATACATCTAATGTTCCAGTCCAAAGAAATGTTTCTGGAAAACCTTTCAATACGTCATCGGATGCAAATAATGGTGCACATAATGGATTTGTGTAATCTTGAGGGGAACAATACATTCGCCAAAACCATAACATAATATCTGCACTTAATACAGCACTTAATCGACTGTAAAATTGATATGATGCCGTACATGGTGGAGCTACCATTGGTATGACTAATCCAGTGCATGTAATTGGAATGTCATTCCTCATACATTGTATTGCAGTTGCTGCACTTAAACCACCACCAGCACTTACACCAGTAATACAAATTTCTATAAGTCGTATATATATACAAATCCAATGATATTTTTGAGTAAAATTTTGTTAGTTAATGTTATTACGATTATTGATTGTAACATAATTATTTTTTATCATTCTTTTTATCAAACAAACTTACTATTTACATCCAAATTATATTTATCTGCATTCTTGATAAAATATTGCAATGCATCAAAACAATCATGTGGCGGTGTGGGAAACGGATGATCTGGGGCCATACGATAATCAACTGATGCCAATAAATATCCAGAACTGCCTTTATCTTGCGATAGTTTAGACAATTCTACAAGCATATCCGTGTTTGTATCTCTAGGTGGTCCTATTACCATACCACCACCATGTAAATATAAAATCAACCCTTGTTTTTTTCGTGCATCTTTCAATTTTCCTAATACAACTCTTAACTCATAACCATCACGTGCTTTAATGGCGATGTCTTCATAATCTCCATGTGCTATACCATAATTAATTAATTGCTTTCTAGCTGGCTCTAATAATTTCAAATTTGCTAATAATTCTTTCTTACTTTTATTATATGGTATTAATGGCTGGATTGGTTTTATTAAATTAATTATGCCATTAAATAAGTTGTCACCCGCATGAAGCCGTGTATCGTATGAATAAAATAAATATGCAACCAGTGGATAAAAGATAAGTATATACATTTTTAAATGCTTATCATCAATTAAAATTATGCTTGTAGTTTCTAACACAATAAACACAATGTATATAATGTATAATAAATAAAATTTAAAACGAAAAGTGCAACAATTATTATTCAAGATAATTCTTTTTTGTATTTTCTCATCTTCTAAAAAAATATTCTTAATATTGATTCCTGGATTTGGTAAACCATTTTCTGCCATCTTTGCGCGGTATGATGTTGCAATGTGGTTCAATTCATGTAAAGGTGAAGCAATTTCACTTTCACGTAGAGCATTTATACTATTATATATAAATGATGACTAATCCTACATGAATTCAATGAAATAATATTTTAACGTAAGTATTACTATACATGCACATATGATACTTGAACTTTTCACAAAAAAAAATGGATAAAAAATACGCACAAAAAATAAGAAAAAAAAATTTCCGAAAAAAAGTTTTCATACTTTTTTGCACTGCATGACATCAAATAAATAGTAATCTTAGTATATGAATATATATACTTAATATATATTTTACCACTTTCAGCAGAGAGTGAATCTTCACCTTCACACACCTTTATTTGAAATAATCCACCGTCTGTTGTGTTGGCCCTATATCTATATAGTTGGACTGTGATGCCATAATAATGTATATACTATACGAATAGCATAGCGGGTACTGTTGGACTAAAACCCTTAGAAAAATACATATTATAACGATAAATATAATATATACATTTAAACAAACAGTGTACATGAGTTTATACAAGGAATGCATGTAACATGTATATATATATATGCATACTGTAAGCTACCAATTCATAAATTAATTGCTTCATTTTCATTGGATAATAGTATTGTATTTCATTTCATTGAATATTTATGGAAGACGAAAATAATGATAATATTTTGCCATATATATACAGTGCGCCAAAATGGGACACGCTGATCCATAATGGTGATAGTTGTATCGTAATTTTCCCACCACCACCACCACCATCATCAAAAGATGGTATGGTTAACGAGACTACTGTCAATAATGCGCAATCAAATGGTGCAGATCGCAAACATTATAGCCCTAAAATGAATAAACGTGTAGATAATGATCAAAAGACGAACCGGAACAATAATAATTTCATGGATGGTATGTATAGTGATGATGATGATGAAATGCTGGAGGGGAACGATGGCCGGATTTCACTGAAACTTGATGAAAGTCGGTTTTCAAAAAACCCATTATCAGCTATGAAGCTGCAACTTGCAGGCACGAGTAAAATAGACGATTTAAAAGGAATGGATCATGATGAATTTATGAAAACGATGATGGAGGAATATGATTTGAATACAGAATCGTTACATACGGATGTGGAGTAAGGGTGTATATACGCACACACACCTTTCGTGTTTGAGTGTTTCGTGTATAATGTGTCGTATAAAAGATATATTTTTTTATTAACACCATATTTTTGGAAAAAATCCACATTTTTATGAACATTCAACAAAAAAACACTACACATTTTGTTTGGTTTTAATTATTGATAATTGCTGCTGTTAAATCATCTAATGGCACCTCAATTGGACCATCAAATTCTTCATTTTCTACAGGTATCATTGTATAATCTAATCCCAACGAACCAGCAATCGATGCATAACATACTCTAGCCCGTCTTCCATCTGCTGCAGAAGTAACAGGTAGCACTTCAATTACTTTTGTACCAATACTACTCCATAGTATATTGGCTAGACCACCACCATGTGCACCAACTATCATTCCAGCTTTTTTAAATATCATGTATTGACTAATTAATGAATGTCGCTTCGAATCATCAAATAAAATGATTTCTTGTCCTTTTCGTAAATGTTTCCTTAAAGTCGTTTTGACTTCATCTACATTACTCATTTGGCGACTGTAATTTCGTTTAATTAGCACTAATAAACCAGGTGGAGCTTTTCCATTGTTTGGCGGACTTGGCAAGGGCAAAAATTCTTTATTTGGAAATAAAACATTGTGCAAACGTTTTTGTAACAGGTTCATAATAGGCTTCGGTGATCTACCGCACGGTGTACCAGCTGCTAAAAAAATTGTACCAGCTTGGTAAACCGATTCATGGTCATAATAAATAACTTGCCTATTTTCAAATATACCGAATAATCTCAAACTTTCACGAATGTAATTTTCTTTGTTTACTAAATATCTTACCGATCGTTTTTGTTCTATTGTCAAAGTTTCTAAATACAACATCAATCTAGGAAGCGCCTCTGTTGTCCAATGGAAATATGAATTGCTAAACCGATGAACTAATATTGCCAATGATTTGGCTCGATGATATCCAGTAACGCTTTGAACGGGTATATCCCATTTTTGGCTGCCATCTTCACCTATATTTAAATCCCAACCCTCCATGCGTTCTCCACAACCACCAATATTATAAACATTTCTTGCATCTGCAACAACAAAATCTTCCCCATACGTATATGCATATGCATTTGGAACTTCCAAAACAGCAGCACGATATGCCGATTTATAACGCCTGTCACCAGGTTGATATTGCGTTTGTACCCTCCAAGCTGGTACAAATTTATTCAAATCATTTAATTGTATACCCATTCTCGATTGAATCTTGATATCTGGCATTTGATATCCAACGGAAGGATCTACATTATATTGGCCTTGTTCATGAATTTTTACATCATAATATTGTGAAGTTAAATCAGCTAAATGAACGATATTCTTTACCGTAGAGACTTGATTCATAGCATTATCATCATTTTCACTATTGCCTAATGCGGACACTTCCGTATTAGTAGTTGTTGTCCCTTCTGCTGGACTTGCTGCTGTATTTAAAGAAGACGGTGTTGACGACGATGGAACAGATAAGACACAAATAGGTATATATACCCATATTACAAAAATTGTGCATATTGTTACAAGTGAAAGAAACCGCTTTACAATTAGCATATGAATAAAACTTCCTGGAAATAACAGTTTTTGTATTGACATTTATATGAAAATTGTTTAATTTATATTTACAAAAAAAAAAAATGGAATGATAATTTTAAGAAAAAATGTTATAAATTATTATATGTATATATCGTTCACGTATAATATATTGATATATATGAAGTACACGGACCTTGAATCGATGTTATTATTTTTCTGTGGATGAAAATGTTCATGGTAACCTATTGGATATATATAATTCTTTTATTCATTTGGATCGTATCTTTGCAACAACCTTTCAACAAACAACCAGAAACACTAAAAAATCCGTGGATCCCGTGGACTACCTGGACTACTAGGCATCAAGGCTTGGTAGTATACTACACACGAAAACACAAGAATGGGGGGATCAGATAATAAATACAGGTGCACAGTATAGAATTTCCTCATCCAGTGGTTGGGGTGGTCACGACGACAATCTATGTACAACACAAATTACAAATTTCCTAGAGCATTTTCTATACTAAGACCGCATATAGGGTCTTGACAATGTGGCTTTTGTGCAATTTGCAAGCTTTTTGCAAATATGGGCACACAATGGCTCACGTGCTCACTGACTGCTCACGGCACACGATCACGAGGAGGATCATCAAATAATGTCTATATGTATGATATTTCGTTTAGTTTTTTTTTGTATTTTTAAGTGTTTTGTATATTGAAAGCACACAAGTATAGATTTAGTATACTAATGTAAAAAATTGTAGGACATGACATAAATTAAGGATTTTGACATCACCCTAGTTTTTTTCAGATTTTATGTACACCCAAAGTATCGTCTTTCAGAGTACAGATGTTATTTAATGTTTATCCTCCAGATGGCACGGTGGTATAGCATTGGCAGGCTATTGTTAAATAGGCGGCCCTTGCTTCGACTATAGACCGTAGTAACAAGAAAATGAAGTGTCAACGACTTTCTTCGTTTTCGAATAAGAAAAAGAGGGGACATATTAGAAACAAATATTAATAGATTTGCATATGTACATTTCACATGTATGATAATATTCCTTTTCATTCTTTTCGAAGTTACTTCAGAGTGTATTTAAAAAGTTATATTGTTTACAATACTCTACTCTAAAGCTCTTTTGAAATTACTTACGAATTTTACACCAAAATTAAATCGTTCGAAATTATCTTCGAAAAATCTTCAAAAAATTTAAAGAAAAATTTTTCATTTTTTTTGTTTCAGATGTCACTTGCA
>JACLAD010010403.1_pt1 | contig 11341 bp, 3 predicted proteins | sample 8027901 | NCBI WGS metagenome assembly JACLAD01 (sample SAMN15725071, study PRJNA655200) | protist metagenome | isolation source: fluorescence activated cell sorting (FACS) single amplified genomes of... | place: Spain: Blaines Bay Microbial Observatory, Mediterranean Sea | collected 2016-07-05
TTAGCATTACGTATTACTAGGTATTAGGTACTACTTCTATTACTATTACTATTACTATAACGAGAGGCTCATTAGTACTTATCAATTAAAGTAATAATGTACTGAGCTAGCTACTTAAGCGTCCTACAACTACAACCTACAACTACAACTACTTCATCATTTGAAGTGCTACTAAGTATTTCTATTACTATTACTATTAATCTTAACTAGCTAGCTCAAAACTATAAATAATACTTCGTAGGGTATTAATTATATTAATATTATTATTATTATTATGATATAATAATAATAATTTTTGAGTTAGCTAGTTAAGCGTCCTACAACTACAACTTCATCATATTATATTAATTATTAATAGTAAACTAACTATGAGCTAGCTATTTAATTAAGCGTTACTATTTTACTATTATTGTAATTATTTTACTATTATTATATTTATATACAATCTATAGTTTATTATTATTATTATTATAATTATATATTATTATTATACATTATACATCATGATCTATGTAACTAGTTAAGCATCCTTCAACTACAACTTCATCGTTTGACGTTTATTATTATTTTATATTTATAGTTATAGCTATTATTATTATCTATTATCTATCATGTTAATATTAATATTATTATTGTAATTGTAGATTGTATATGACGCGTGTAGCAAGTAACAGTAATAACAAATACTTCTAGGTAGTAAACTAAAACGAGCAAGCTGGGTTTTCTCTCCTACTTTCTTTATCTCCTTATGATAATTCACAACTGGACACATCGCCTCAAATGTGGCACTGCGTATTCATTCAGTATACTAACCCTTTATCATTAAAATTGAATACCATCTGGCTCACATCATTGAAATGATTCTTCGTATTGAAACTTTCCATAGTTTCAGGATCGTGAGTTCCCGGAGAAGAAGACGAGGAAGAAGAAGGGGAAAAAAAGGGTGACCTAGAAGCATGCTTATCTACAAAATGCTGTACTGTATTTGCAAGGGAATGTAAACATGAGATATAATCCGAGTGACATGTACCATCACCACAAGGAACTGGTAGAGCGAGGTCAGGACATTCTACATGCATGCCCTTTGCATCTTTACCACCAACGCAATCTGAGATGAAAGGTAAATTGTACACTGTTCCAGCTTTTGGTCCACATCTTTTGAAGTCTTCTACAGTCCTTTTGTAATTCATCAAAATAGATAACAATTGATATGCCTTGGATACTTCTTTATCAAAAGTGCGTTCTCTTGTATCATAATCAATATAAGCCAATGTTGGTCCATTCAATACAATGTTCCATGGAGCCATATCTTCGTACAGGGACAAATCCAAAAATTCCCCAAACAGCTTCTCACGAAGTCTACTATCTAATCCCATCCGTAAAGTAGCTATAAGAGTGACACCATAGATTGAGGTGTAAGGAATTTGAAAGGAATCTTTATCCCTTTCTAACGCCACATGGATAACTTTCCCTCGATTAGGATGATTTCCAATAGCCAGAGGATATTGATTGCCTCCACTTTGAATGTAAGATTTAATTTCTTTCTGTTTCTCATCTGTGGCAGTTCGATTCTCTATCACCTTCATGGTATAGGTACGTTTGTGACCATCTTTCTTATAATCAAAATGATGGTGAACATGCCTAGTCATATTGTGTACATCACATCTTAATATATGCATATGATCTATCTTCCTGGACTGATCGTGATCAATTTCACTACAGACAACTTCTGTACTGCTATACTCAGGCGTCTTCGCAAATGCTAGAAGTAGTGCTTTTTCAAAACCAGCATACTCGGGAGAAGGATGCGAAATTAGCGAATATTGTAGGTAGGTCCCTCTAGTACTATCAAATTGTAACCATCCTATTCGATCCCCTTTCACTGGTTTCAGTATTCTATTTGATGTCGTATCATAAAACAATTTCATAGCCAAAGATAGATGAGCATCTGATGGAACGTTGATGAAACTACTCATGGCTGTGGACATCAAATAACCAATCTTACTGCCCCATTCTTCCATATCATTACTTTCCGCAAACTGCTGCATAACATCGTTCAATAAAATCTGAAATCTGAAAAATTCAGGTGATTCGTACAAATTCGTGAGAAAAACTTTTGTTTCTGTTTGTTGAGAGAGCATACACACAGCATTATTGCTGATATTCATAGCGTCAAGCATTCTCACATGATAATCTACTGCCACTTCTTCTCTTTCCACACTGATGACAGTGGCAACAGGATACGCCTGAGCAATAAGCGCAGAAAGATGGCCGTAACCTGATTTATGGTCCAAAATAGAAAATTTACCATCAGCCAAATCTTCAGGATATTTTTTAAGGTGACTGTGAAGTGACTGCCATACAGCAACAGCACGAACTCTATCTGCAATCAAACTCCCCCAACCAGAAGTACTACCTATAAGAGACTTCATTTTAGTAGACTCCTTGAGTTCACCGATATCACAAGAAGGGTCAAACCACAGCGACAAAGCCGAAGTCGTATCTACATCGTATTCTAAAAACTTTTCCCTTACAATGCTGTGATCTTGAATATCTACATATAGATTAGATGGATGTAAGATATCACTGCTATGTTTGCAAGCCTTGTGTAGAGGTAAATCCAAAAACAATTTCATCAAAGCTCTACGAGGAGTTTTTGTTAAACCAAGCGTAAGAAGTGTCTGCACCGAAACTGAACCTTTACCTCTTGGATTATTTTGATGATGTTTGTCACCAAAATTGAATTCGACTCTAAAATATCGCGTCGCCCATTCATTAGAATCGACTGTGATCTCATGAACGCTCATCTCAGCGATAGATGATTTGATACTGGTCATAGAAGATGGTATTGCAATAGTTTTGGCTACTAGTTGTAGCATGGTACATGCATCATAAGATTCAATGAAGTTTTCATAGTTAGATCCCAATGACATGTATCTTTGCACTGCAGTGAGTCGAGAAAGTCCTTCTTTAGAGGGTAACTCGATAATAGTAGTTAGACTCAACGATAACAATGCTTGCAGTGCTTCTACAAGCATCTCCTTGCTTTCAACAATTCCAAGAAGACGTATAAATACATTCACCTGTATAATTGATAGCTCTGCGAGCTCTGGAGCAGTAGTAAGCGCCGATAGTTGTGGCAAATACAATTCAGACTGACATGGAATATTATTGTGTACACTCATAACATTAAGAAGTTGTTCATGAGCTGCAATTGCGAGGGAATCTGACAACACGGAAACAGTCAAACCGACGCTATTTTTTTCATAACTTTCATAGTTGTTATCATTATAATGTCGAGTTTGCAGTGAACAGAGAAATGTACTGAGTTGACTTATCTTATTTCCAAAGGCATAAATTAAGCGGGCAGTCTTAGCGATGTCCATAAGAGTATCTACAGTAGATGCCGATGCTGGCGATGACAATACTTCTTTCCATAATAAATAGGCATCATTCTCTCTTGCCCTAAGGGCGTTTTGCTGGATACGTGCTAACGAGTTCATCCAAGCAGAATTGCGATTGTGCATTCCATCGTTACTGCTGGGAATCGATGATGAGATATTTGACGATGGTGACACATGAGCGACAGCAAACAGCATATCATGATATGATTTGTTATGAGCAATGGCCTCATCTACTGCTACAAAAGGATCATGCGCTTTATCGACCTCTAGTTCTACACCAGTCCATGCGCCTCGCAATGATTTTGTAGTTATATCACTCCTTTCTACGACGAATTTATTTTGTATACGAGAAGAAGCATATAAACGCCTTCTATAGAGGACATTTTTCTTGCCATCATGCAGATCTTCTTCACTCTTTCTATCAACTGCATTGGATCTAACTTGGTCGTAATTGCTAACATCATTTCCATTAGAATCGCGATGACTTTGGCTTCTCAACTTAGATAAATAACGATTATAACTTCCAGAGTTGAACGTACCAGAATGAACATTATGTGAGCTGCTGCGCACCTCACTTGTTGTAGTATCACTTGAGGTTATATTGGCATCGGATGTATCACCTGATGATGATTGTGAGGATAACGACGACGATAATGATGTTGCAACAGGAGTCATTGCACTATTAGTGCTGTTGGTTGCTTCACGCGAGGTTACGTGTGAAGGAGGTGAAGTTGATGACAAGGATGGTGAAGAATGCGGAGAGCCGTGTGACCATGAATGTGATGATGATGATGATGATGATGATGAATAATGTGACGCTGTTGTCAATGGTAATGATGATGATGATGATGATGATGATGATGATGATGGATGAGATCTTATCACGTCAAGTAGACTAACTGATGCTTCAATTTCCTTCTTAATACGACTATGGTCATATTTACTTACCACCATATCTCCGCGAAGGAGCAAATCATTATATACCATCTTACTTACATGATATGGCACTTCTAACAAGGCCTGTGAGATAAATTGCGTCGATGGTAGATCCATATTCAATTCTAACAATTGCTTCAATGGTAAATACCCATCATATGTAGATTGGTTAAGATTGGAGCTACGAGTAAGGAGCATATATCGAGACATTTTCAATGAGCTCGAAAATCCTTTTGACAGTGCCGCACTGCTCACATAACCCTTATATCTACTACGAGAGGTTGATGACGTTGACGATGACGTTGATGTCGATGATGGCATAAGTGCTCCCCTACTTTCATTGTTTATTTCGATATTACACCCCACGTCGGTGGCAGCGACAGCTTTCACAGCTGCCGTCACTAATACTTCAATACTTTCCCAGTAGGAGAAGAAGGAGTGATCAGGGAGAGTTTTCTCAACTAGTGTATCATTACATCTGCATAGCGTCTTTCCAAGTGCTAATTCAAATTCATATGGTAGTAAATCCCCAGAAAAAAGTGACAAGTCGCTTATATACTGTAAACAATTGAATTTCCCTTCCAACAGACTTGGTGTTATGGATTGTGATGAAACGAGAAGGTTTGGGACCTGCCTTGGCTGACAATTTATGACGTTATTCGTCGATGTTGATGATGAGTGTCCAAGAAGCAGGAAGGTTGTAGGCTCAGCTCCTTTCTTCCCATCCCCTGCAGTAGCGGTTTCTGCACCTTTCATTTCATATGGCCCATAACCATGGTAATGTTTCTCTGCCAGATACTGCGATACAGATGACATAGGATCAGCAGTAGTAGTAAATTCTAAAACGCTAGTATACTCTTGTGCAAATATAAGCTTCTGCATAAGATCGTAAAGATTGTTGTTGGTCAATTGAGTCGACATACCGGGATCGTCCTTGTTATTGCTGCTCTGGTGATATTTATCATCACTTATCATACATATATCACCAGATCGCAGTACACGATGGAAATCTTGCACTCGCTTTTGAACTGATTCCTTTGAATTGATATCCTCCTTTCCTTGCTTTACTCTATCCTCGTGACTGAAATCATTTGTATCGAAACGCCTCAATAGTGAATATGAAGTTTTATGTATTTGCGATGCGTGATGGAACAGCGAAGATTCGGAGCGATAATTTAATGAGCTTTCTATTTTCTTACAGGCGTTACTAGTTAATTTTGGTTGTCTGAATTCTGATGCACGATCACCTGAAGATTCTGATGATGCAGAGAGAGATGATCCTACGATATCAGTAGACAAAGATGATGATGTAGATGAGACGAATCCATCTTTCATTCTGTACATATTGGCAAGTATAGACCAATGAAGTGGCGATGGTGTTGGTGCGACACCTTGTGCTTCTTCCTCTTCCGCATTCTCACTTGCAAGGCCAGAGAGCAGAGGATATTTTGTAGGATTAGGTTGTATACGGTGAAGATGATGATCGTCATCTTGATCTCTGTGAGATTTCGAACGCCACTTCTCACCACCACTGCCATTTGAATTGCTGCCATCAATACTATCTCTACCCATATCATCGTTACTACCATTACCCACTTCAATTGAAGACAAAGAAGTCGAGTGGATCTGTTTGGAATAGTTTTCTCTAGTCCTCACTGGACCTCGACCACCGGCAATTCCACCGATAGAATCTCCCATATGTATTTGATCTACATGATTATGCACAAGAAAGAAACAAAAGATCAAGCAGCCAAGCACTGCAAGGATAAGGATACGCATAGGAGTTAAGATTGCTTTGGTGTGGTGTATGGTATCCTTTTCTCGCTCCCTTCTTTTGCTTTCTGGTGTCCTGTAATCATGGATGGGATAACCATTGTACGTAGATCCACTCCCACTACTGCTGCTACTACCACCCCCACTACCAAAGGCCATCGTTGCGGCAATCCTTCTCCTACCAGCAATGTGATGTGATTTCTCCCGCACAACTACTAAGTATTCATCGCATCGCATTCTAATCATTGAATGCATCCTTATTTTTACTAGGCACTACCTACTACATATGGGGATATATATATGAGTACCGGTAGTAGAGGATACTTGTTTTGATTGTTGGGTTTATATCTGTTTACTGTTTTTTACTACCTCTGCTCTACCTCTCTTTTTCTCCCACCTTTTATTTATTACTAGTCTACCTACGAAGTTATATATAGGTACTGCTGCTGGTGGTACCTACGCGCACGGTACTGCTAGCTGCCGGCCGGTGAATGAATATCGTATGTATGTATGAGTACCACCTCTGCCCTCTGGTAATACATGTGCTGCTTGCATCACCTCTCTTCATTGCTGCGAACTGTAACAGTAACCATCCCAGTTGTTCTCACAAGCACTCACTCGTGTACGTTGTAGGACAAGTTCGGTAAAAGTGCAGCCATTAATGATGATTGGGGCAGAGCGGCAGAGTTGGATATGTTTGGTGTGTGTGGAGGGTCATTTCTTAAGTGCAAATAGAAATCAAGACTCCTTGTTGTCAATGCACTAAATTGTACAAGCGTCACACTTCGATCTTTGTTTGTTCGCCTATAGTCGCCATTTCGACCTGATCTACTTTTTGTTAAGCTTCACAAACTTGTGAGGTACCCGCATTCATTGGCCAGAAGTGGTACGGTGATGATGACGAGTTTCTTGAAGAAAATTTGCTTCATCCTTTTCGCGATATGCGCAGTTTCTGTGGGACAACCATCACTACCAACCTTTCCTTCGAGCCCATCATCATCTGAGTCATCAGAAGTCAAGGATATTCAATATAAATACGATGCCTTTGCATATTTTTTTAATATTCAGCGGAGACCCTCCATGTATGTATATGGTGTTGACGACTATCCGGTATTGCTTTTCGCCGATGCATTTCTTGGTGGTGAATGTGTGACGTGGACAAGTCGATACAGAAGTGACGGGAGAGAAAACTATGATTTTTCGAAACTTACTGTTCGGTTTCAACTGCACGGCATTGGTATATTTTCTATAGAGTTCTTCCTCTATGTCATATCTATTCTTTCCCTTCCTGTATGCTCTATCTTTCTTTCATGATTCATCCATTGTGTTGTTCACTTCATTTGATGCATACTAGATATGATGATTTTTGATCCTCCGTACAAAATTTGGGAAAGCAATGCGGTAGGACAAGATACACCTGTAAGGCAGATTCAATTTTGTGAACCGTCCATGGCTAAAGTGCGATCTTTGGTAATGTTTGTCCAATACGAACAGGAGCCTGTAAGACAATTTACTTTGCTTAGATTTTCACTTCCAAAAGTAGACGCAGCTGCGTGTACGATGAGTAGTTTAAAAGATTTATGGTCTGCACGTGCATGGGTTGAACATCATAGAAATTTAGGAATTGATCGTTTCAACATATATATCAACTCTGAAATACCATCTCCTGCAGATAAATCATTATTAGAAGACACTAAGAATGTTTTAGGGTATTTGTTATATCAAAAAGATGTTGTTTTAATAGAATGGCCCTACGATTTTAAAGATCCGAATACCACAAGAGATAAGGTAACACAGCCTTTGCATTATGCAAGACCTTTAGAATGGAATAGTTGTAATGAGCGTGAACACTATGGGGCTTCCACTGTGTTGTTTAATGACATGGATGAATTCGTAGTAAGCAAGTATCCTATTTTAGACGTTGTCAGACGATTCCCTGATACTTGTAGGGGAGTGCATATAGGTCAATATTGGACAAAAGTGATATGTCAAAAGAAGAGGGACATGGATGGAATGATAAATAGTAATTTCAACGCCATGCAACAAGAATTGGGAGGGGCTTTAGAAGACACCTTACCTGCCTTTGATTCATTAAATACAATGAGGAGTTGCAAAATGTTTCATGATCCTAGATTTGTCATTGACCCGAAGAGGAGGGCAAAGATGTTAATACGTACAGAAAGAGACGATATACATGATATTTTCAATCATGATTTGTCTATTCCCTTACCAGATGAATGTAAATGTGATAAAAACAAAAAAGACTTGGCATTTCAATACCATATTATAAATTTACGACCTAAAGCTGAACATGCCAGTGCTAGTAAATTTGCATCCATTAAACACATGTTGAAAAGTTCCACAGAAGTTATCAATGTCGATCAAGATTTTTATCCCTACCGGAGAGATTCTAGTGGTGTTCTCTCAAACTATGCATCTCTAGAAAGAGATAGAGAGAAGCTGGGTACGTTGAAAAAAGTTAGAAGTGAAGCGAAATTGACCAATAAAAATGAAATCGTGTTTGAATCTTTTCCGACCAAGAGAGAAATCAAGCAAATCAAGAAAGAGTTCAAAAAACAACGGAAGGAACAAAAGCAAAAGTTCATAGAAGAGAAAAACATCGATGGATTTGATGAGTTGGATCAATTTTTTCAAAAGCTTGGTAATTCAGAGAATTATAAACAAGATCAAAAGACTATGCAAGAATTTGGTATTCCCAATGTGAATAATGGGGTTTCTCCGGTACCAAGTAACGAAGGTAGAATGAAATATCCTCAGGGACATCCAAAAAAGCCGAAATCTTCACCTATGAAGACCAAACCAAAGACAAAACCCAAGCCACAACCTGATCAATCGCCGTCACAACTATATAGTTTTATGCCACCCCCTAAAAAGAGGGGGTTTGATTTTGAAAAGGAATTTCGTGAGACTGGTGAGTTGCAACAATGGCAACAAAAGATAAGGAGTGGAAATTTTGAAAGCACGCCCGAATACTTTTTAAAGAAGAGTCATGATTATTTGCATAAACTCTCCTCATTATCGTCAAATGATAAGAAAGATGTACCACAAGGTGTGGATATTAATGCACAACGACAATATATCGCCCAACGTAAAAGGAATAAAGAAGAAAAACGCAACAAAGAAAATCGAAACAATTTTAAAAACTGTCCATTTCCACTGACATTGCCAAAACAAAGGCCACAACCAGTACAGACGAAAGAAGGTGTGGAAATATTCCCTTTTCAGTATGCTTTCCAACAACAACGTATTACGCGTGATTTGCGGCAGTCACTTTATGATTTTTCCATCATATGGCCAGTGCAGAGCAAAAGTAGACATGATAGCAAAAGAGGATATATCTTTAACGATGAAGCAAGCTATTACAAAGAGTACGGACAATCAATTTTTGCATACACATATCGTAAAGGTGGTTGGGAATCTATGCGACATTATGAAATTATGTGTAATGGTGCAATTCCTTATTTCATCGATTTGGATAAAATGCCACCTCACACTATGACAAGATTCCCCAAAGATTTGGTATTAAAAACCATGTCTTTGCCAGGTATTGACCCTATTGCTGGTGCATTGGATAAGAGTAAATTAAATTCGGCCTGTTTACAGGATGTACGAGCAACCTTGTTGGATTACTGTTATCATAATTTGACAACCAAAGCGCTGGCAAAGTATTTTCTCGCTGCCATGAATAAACCAAATGCAAAAAAAGTGTTGATGATTAATGGTAGGCAACAGTGGGAATATATGACTGATTCGTTATTACATGGCCTGAGAGTTGTATTAGGAAAGGGGTTTGTTGATTACAAGCAAAGACTATTTATGTATAAAGGGTTAAGAGAAAAAGCCATTCAGGATGGATTCCGAGAGTATGGAAAGGGGTTTTCATATGCATATGCCTTAGTTGATGACAGAAATATTGTAAGAGATGTGAATGTGTTGAAACAACAAATAAGAGGAAGATATTTTGATTTGATTGTTATCGGTCAAATGTTCCAACCTAAAAATTTACCGCAGATTAGAGATTGGGAAACATCAAAAAATCTTTCAGAACAATTACTATGGAATGATATAGTTTCGCATTATCACAAAGAAGAGATTGCGTTATTAGATGGACTTGATTATCACAAACCCGAGCAAAGAGAGTTTTTACTGAAAGCAAGTAAGTATGGCAAATTATTTGTTCGGGAAATTGATCGACACGTGTTGAAAGGCGAAGATAATGTAATGTCGTGGAAAGCAGGAAGTGAAACAGCAACCAAAATATGGGACGCAAAAATGAAATTAGAGGAAAATTAATCATGATATATGTATAGTACTAGTATTTGGATATTATGCATTATTTGATACAACGTAGTGTATCAATTGTACATGTGATTCTAGATTCTAGCTTCTATTTCTACATTTTACTCTCTGTAGTTTCTTCTTCGAACTTCGAAATGGTTACAATTTCTAGTCTCTAGAACTAAGACTAAGAAGTACCGTGTTAATTAGTTACTGTTACTGGCTGAGCTAGCTACTTACAGTAATAGGGTGTCCACTAATAGTATTTTGGAAAACCCAAATTCCAATTAATGAACCTCGCACCTCTCATTTTTTTTTAATACGTCACCGCACATGCAAAGATACCATGGTTCTGAGAAGACGGGCAACGCGGCGACACGAGTGAATGTCGGCAGTCACAAGGTAAAACTATCCACCACCACTGCCATCACACCTCTCCCACTGGTGCCAAGCAAAAATTCTGGTGCCAACGTCTTGTCTTCAGGTTATATCCATGATAAGAAAGTAGAAAATTTGATTCATCCCCTTCAAGCAAGGAAGCAAATCAGGTAATACTCCTTTCCTTTTCTATTCAATGCCCGTGGCAAATCTGATGCGGCAACAAGGAAACCACTTCATCCATCACATACTAAAGCACTTTTCTTTCTTTTATCCTCCTTGATATCGAGGCAGGCTGTAACAACTTCCAGAAGCAGATATGAACAAGGGGTGATGGAAGCAAAGCGATGACATTGAGACTCCCCGGATACAAATTACGTTCGGTACATTCTACTAGTAATTATACTTGATTTATCTATGGGATTATTTGTTTCATTCGCCGCTGTATGTCCAACATGAGTCCATATTTCATTTGACAGTACAATGCATTTGAGCGTTGTATTGTCAAATGATCATTGGACTGAAAATTGGACATACGGCGGCAAATGGGA
>JACLAD010008671.1_pt1 | contig 11340 bp, 8 predicted proteins | sample 8027901 | NCBI WGS metagenome assembly JACLAD01 (sample SAMN15725071, study PRJNA655200) | protist metagenome | isolation source: fluorescence activated cell sorting (FACS) single amplified genomes of... | place: Spain: Blaines Bay Microbial Observatory, Mediterranean Sea | collected 2016-07-05
GGAGACGGTCTCCGGCCGCTTCAATTGGCTCGGGCTCTTTCCGGGTACTCCGCTCTTCGCGCTCGTTGACGGGCGGGACGGGTCGGTGCGCGTCGACCTGACGGGGCAGACAGAGAGCGAAGACGGCGAAGATAGCGGAGGCGGCGTCGGCAAGTGGATCGAGGCGGTCGCAGCCGATAATGTCCGCCTCGACGTCGTTCGCAGGGCGGGGACGGCGGAGGTGCTTCTGCAGAGCGGCCGCGGCTCTCTCACCGGCGGTTCCATCGCTTTCACGGGCGAGGCCGGAGGCGGCACGATCATCTTCGACGGCATGGGCGCGATCCTGGATCCGCAGACCATTCGCGGAGACGTCGTGATCCGCGCGCGCAATCCCAACGCTCTGGCGCAGGCGCTGTCCATCGCGCTGCCGAACCTGCCGCCGCTGCAGATCGCCAGCGATCTTCATATCGGCCGGAATGAATGGGTCCTGCGCGACCTCGAGGGCACGATCGGCGACAGCGCGGCAACCGGCCTCTTCATCGTCAACCTTCAAGAAGAGGTTCCGCAGATCACCGCCGATCTCGACTTCGCGCCTCTCGACTTCGACGATGTCGGCGTCGTCTTCGGCCTGCCGAGCCGGAACGAGAGCGGGAGCCCGCTCAGCCCGGCCCAGCGCCGGGCCAATCGCGCCTATGGCGGGAACGACATGCTGTTGCCGCGCGCGCGTGTCGATTTCGACCGGCTGCAGCAGGTCGATGCGCGCATCGATATCGAAGCCGCGCCGGTGGAGGATGCGCCCTATCCCATCGATCGCCTGAGCCTTCAGGCCGTCCTCGAGGACGGGGTGCTGCAGGTCGGCGTCTTCGACGTCGACGGGCCGCAGGGCGAGCTGACCGTGGAAGGAACGGTGGACGCGAGCGGCCATCCGGCGCGCACCGAGCTGATCGGCGATCTGCGGGCTGCTCAGCTCGAGGAACTCATTCCCAAACTCGCTGCGAAGGGACCGCTCTCGGGTGAGTTCGACCTCGTGCTGACGGGCGATGATTTCCAGGAAGCCTTCGCCGGCGCGAATGGAGAGCTCTCCCTCTGGTCGACCGAGGCGCAGGTCGCAGCGCTCTATATCGAGGGCGCGGGGCTCGATCTGGGTGAGGCGCTGATGCTGCTCTTCGACGGAGAGGAGACCACCTATACGCGGGCCGACTGTTTCGTGACCCGCCTCGACATCCGGGAGGGGACGGCGATCATCAGCCCGGGCGTCCTGGAAACGGAAGACAGCCTGCTGCTCCTGAACGGCAGCATCGACCTCGCCACAGAACAGCTTTCCATCGATGTCGATACCGAAGCCAAGGATGCGAGCCTCGGCGAGCTGTTCGGATCGGTGAAGATCTCGGGCACGCTGCGCGCGCCGGAGATCGATATTCCCGAGGGCGAGGTCATCGGCCAGGCCGCCCTGACAGCGGGCCTTGCGGCCATAGCCGGACCCTTGGGCCTCCTGCCCTTCGTCGAAGGCGGCGAAGGCGAGAACGCGCCCTGCGGTCGCCTGATCGGGCGGGCCAACGGCGTCCTGAACGATCAGTGACGCCGGGGCCTCCGCGCCTCAGCCGACAAAGGCCTTCTCGACCACGAACTCGGCCGGCTTGGCGTTCGAGCCTTCGGTCAGGCCATGCTGCTCGACCAGCGCCTTCGTGTCCGCGATCATTTCCTGGCTGCCGCAGATCATGACGCGGTCGGTCTCGGAATTGAGCTTGGGCGCGCCCAGCCGCTCGAACAGGTCGCCGCTCTCGATCAGCTTCGTGATCCGGCCCTGCACCGGGTGATCCTCGCGCGTGCAGGAGCTGACATAGCGCAGCTTCGCGGGCGCTTCCTCGCCGACGAGCGGATCGTCGGGCAGGGCGGCGACGACCTCCGAGCTGTATTCGAGTTCGGCGCCGAGACGGCAGGTATGGGTGACGATGACTTCGTCGAACTTCTCATAGGTCTCGGGCTCGCGCACGAGGCTCGCAAAGGGTGCGAAGCCCGTTCCGGTCGAGAACATGTAGAGCCGCTTGGCGGGCGTCAGCGCGTCGAGCACCAGCGTGCCCGTCGGCTTCCTGCCGAGCACGACCTCATCGCCGGGCACGATCTTCTGGAGCTTCGAGGTGAGAGGGCCGTCCTCGACCTTGATCGAGAAGAATTCGAGTTCCTCGTCCCAGGCCGGCGAGGCGATCGAATAGGCCCGCACCAGCGGCTTCTTCTCGCCCGCCATGCCGATCATCACGAATTCGCCCGAGCGGAAACGGAAGGTCTGGGGCCGCGTGATCCGGAACTTGAACAGACGGTCGGTGTAGTGGTCGACCGACAGGACGGTCTCGGTCGTGAAAGCTGAAGACATCGTATAACCTGAGAAACGTTCGCAGCGGGGTATGTGGCCAGACAGGCGTCCCGATCAACCCTTCTCGCGTTGCGACGCAGCATTCCTATCTGTAGGAGGCAGGCCAAGGAGGCGCCCCATGCTGCTCAACATGCTCAAAGCGAAGATTCACGGTGCGACGCTCACCATGACGGATCTTCACTATGAGGGTTCGATCGCGATCGACCAGGACGTGCTGGATGCTGCCGGCATCCTGCCCTTCGAGCATGTCGATGTCTGGAACATCACCAATGGCAACCGCCTTGCGACCTATGCCATTCCCGGCGAACGCGGGACGGGACAGTTCCTCCTCAACGGAGCGGCGGCGCGCCTCGCCCATGCGGGCGACAAGGTCATTATCGCGAGCTTCGGCCAGATCGACGCAGCCGAGGCGCGCAACTACCACCCGACTGTCGTTTTGATGAATGACGACAACACGGTGAAGTCGATCCTGTGATCTGAGACTTCGCAAGATCGGCACTCCGCCCGGCCTTGCTATTTATCGATAATCGTTCAAGTGTCGCCCTTGAGATATCAGGGCAGATTCATGAACGGACTCACTCGCACGGCTTCTCTCCTCGCGCTTCTCGCAGCAGGGGCCTGCGCCACCACCGACATCCAGCCGTGGCCCGAAGGGCAGGACGCGGCCGCCGCGCGCTTCGAGCAGGACCTGACGACGCTCGCCAGCGATGCCTATGAGGGCCGCGAGGCGGGGACGGCCGGGTACGAGCGGGCGGTGGACTACGTCGTCGCGCAGTTCGAGGAAATGGGCCTGCAGCCCGCCGGCACGGACGGCTTCCTGCAGCAGGTGCCGCTGCGGCGGGCCACGCGGGTGACGCAAGGGCAGAACGCCGTCTATTCCGCGCCGGACGGGGCGGAGCGAGCTTTCGCCGTCCTGGACGATTTCCTTCTCGACGCCCCCTCGGACCCCGATGCGCGGGCGCGCACGGCAGAGGCGATGGCGCGCGGCGAGATCGTCTTCGCGGGTTACGGGATCGATGCGCCCGCCTTCGACATCGAGAGCTATGACGGCGTCGACGTGCGCGGGAAGGTCGTGCTCCTGATGCAGGGCGTTCCCGAGGGGCTGCCGTCGGAAGAGCGCGCGCATTTCCAGTCGGCGCGCACCAAGATCGAGGCCGCCGCTGCCAAGGGCGCGGCCGCCGTCCTGTTCCTCGGCACGCAGGAGCCTACGCCCGAATGGCGCGAGAATGTCGCGCGGTGGGCAGAGAGCGAGAGCGACACCTATGCGGGCCGGAACGCGGCCCGCGAGGGCGTGGTGACGGGATATCTGTTCCGCGATGCGGCGCAGGAGCTTTTCGAGGCGGCCGGCACGACCTACGATGTGGCGGCGACCCCGACCGCCAATGGCGAGATCGAGGCCATGGCCCTGCCCGGCGAGCTGGCGCTGACGGCTGAAGGGACATTGGAGAACTACACCTCGCCGAACGTCGTGGCGATGATCGAGGGGTCGGACCCGGAGCTGAAGGACGAATATGTCGTTCTGTCCGCGCATCTCGACCATGTCGGCGTGCACGGCGACGGCGAGGATATGATCCACAACGGCGCGATGGACAATGCCTCCGGCATCGCGACCATGCTCGAGGCGGCGCGCCGCTTCCAGGCCGACGGCACGCGCCCGCGCCGCTCGATCCTCTTCGTCGCCGTGACGGCCGAGGAGAAGGGCCTTCTGGGATCGGATTATTTCGCCAGCAATCCGACCGTTCCGGCAGAGCAGATGGTGGCGAACGTCAATCTCGACATGCCGATCCTGCTGCACGACTTCACCGACGTGATCGCCTTCGGCGCTCAGCATTCGACCATGCAGGAATTCGTCGAGAATGCGGCCGAGAGCATGAACGTCGCGCTGACACCCGACCCGGTGCCCGAAATGGTGCTCTTCGTGCGCTCCGATCACTACAGCTTCGTCAAGCAGGGCGTGCCCTCGGTCTTCCTCTTCCTCGGTTTCGCCAATGGCGGCGGCGAGAAGTTCCAGGAATTCATGGGCACCTATTACCATCAGCCTTCGGACCAGCCCGATCTGCCCATCCAGTACGATACCGGCGCGAAATTCGCCGCCCTGAACTACCGGATCGCCAAGGCCATCGCGAATGCCGACGAGCGGCCGCAATGGAACCAGGGCGACTTCTTCGGCGGCCTTTACGGGCCGTCTTCGGGAAGCTGAGAAAGGGAGAGTTCTCGATGAAGACACGTGCATTCCTGCTGATCGGCGCGGCGACAACAGGGCTCGCCATGCCGGGCGCCCTGGCGGCCGGTCGGGTCACCATGCCCCAGGCCGAAATTTCCGCTGCGTCGACAGGCGACGCGGCGATCACGGCGCATTTCGAGCCTCAGCCCTCGGGCCGGACGGCCAGGATCAATTACGAGCTGATCGACGACGCCCTGAACCTGATGGTCTTCAACGCGGGTCCGTCCCTGCGCCGCTACGCCACGACGCCCGATGCGCGGGTCGGTTCACGCTTCACCAAGGGGCATACCTCGCCCTATCGGCTGGAAGGCAACAAGATCTTCTTCTCGCAATTCGACGACGACACCGTCGCGGCGATCGGCGAGTACCGGGCGAGCTTGGAGCGGATCGGCAGCGCCGCCGATCTGACGACCCTGCCGCGCAATGAGCAGCTCGCCTACTGGTTCAACCTGCACAACATCGTCGTCATCGACGAGATCGCGAAGGCCTATCCCGTCACCCGTCCGAGCCGGATGAAGCTGGGTCCGGACAGGGAGACGCTGCACGATGCGAAGATCATCGAGATCGACGGCATCGCGCTGAGCCTGCGCGATATCCGCGAGAACATCGTCTACCGGCACTGGAGCGATCCGAAGGTCATCTACGGCTTCTATCGCGGCGATCTCGGCAGCCCGTCCATCCGCAGCGCGGCCTATACGGCGGACAGCGTCGGCGACGAGCTGGAAAGTCAGGCGCGGGAATTCGTCAACAGCCTGCGCGGCGTCGCGCGCGGCAGGAACAAGATCAAGGTTTCCGAGGTCTATGCCGAAGCGCGGCCCGCCCTGTTCCCGCAATGGCCGTCGGATTTCCGTTCGCACCTCATGGAATATGCGGAGGAGGACGTCGCCGAACTGCTGCAGGACAGCGAGAACGTCCAGATCGCCCAATATGAGGACACGGTCGGTGACATGGTCGGCGGGGATATCACATCGGATCTCAGCCCGCGCGACAATGCTCAGGTGCTGAGCCTGCCGCCCCAATTGGCGCGGATGGCGAACGAGTACGAAGAGAAGATCCTCGAGCTGAAGCGGCAGGGCTACTTCAAGAGCAAGGTCATCATCATCGATGAGCCGACCGAGGACCCGGATGCCGCGAATGGCGAGGTCGACTGACCCCGCCATCCGCAAGCTGAAGGCTCAGACGTCGTAGGTGGCGTCCATCGTCACCTCGGCATCGAGGAGCTTCGAGATCGGGCAATTGGCCTTGGCCGTCTGGGCCGCGGCTTCCACCGCGTAGCGTTCCGCGCCCTTGGCGGTCAGCTTCAGGTCGAGGTGCGATTTCGTCACCGCGAAGCCGCCGCCTTGCTGTTCCAGCGTCACCGTCGCCTTGGTCTCGATCTTGGGATCGGTGACGCCGGCCTCTCCGAGTTCTTTCGACAGAGCCATCGAAAAGCAGGCGGCGTGCGCCGCGCCGACGAGTTCTTCGGGATTGGTGCCGGGTTCATCCTCGAAGCGGGTGTTGAAGCCGTAGGGCTGGCCGGACAGCACGCCGCTTTGCGTGCTGATCTGGCCCTTGCCGTCCTTGATGCCGCCTTCCCAGACAGCGGAACCGGAGCGTTCCGTCATGTGATCCTCCATTCTTGGTCGACGAAGGAAACGGGGCGAGGCGGGGAGCGGTTCCCCGTTTCGGCGAAGATCCCGCCGATCAGTCCTCCGCGCACTCGATTATACGCCAGCCCCAGCCTTCGAGCGGGCCTTCCGAAGAGGCATCGAGCATCCGGCCATCGGGCAGCGCCGCCTCGGGCGCCTCTGGGGCGAGGCAGAAGAGCGCGTTGACCTTCTGCCCGTGCAGCGAGCGGCGCAGATGCATAATGCCGCTTTCGTCGTCCGCAGCGACGATCTCCATCTGTCCGCTGCGCAGGACCGGCATGTCGCGCCGCAGGCCGATCAGGCGCCGCCATGTGTTGAGCACGCTCTGCGGGTCGTCTTCCTGACCGGCGGCGTGCCGCGCGCACAGCGGTTCCTTCATCGGCAGCCACGGGCTCTTGCTGGCCGAGAACCCAGCCTGCGGGCCGCCGTCCCACGGGAAGGGGTGGCGGATCGGGTCCCGGCCGTGCCCCTTCGGCCAGAACAGGAGGCCCTGAGGGTCCTTGATCTCGTCATAGTCGTAGACGGCATCGGGCAGTCCCAGTTCCTCTCCCTGAAAGAACGAGACCTGGCCGTGCAGACACATCAGGATCGCGGCGGCAAGGCGGCCGACGGCCGCCTGCGTCGCGGGATCCGCGTCCTTAGGCGTCCAGCGGCTCGCGATCCGGCTGGCATCGTGATTCGTGACGGTCCAGACGAGATGGCGGAGATCGCTGTGTTCGCGAGTGCTGTCCGCGACCTTGGCAAAACAGCTCGGGGTCAGCGCCGCGGACATGAAATCGGGCGTGTAGGCGGCGTTGAAATAGGGGCCGCCGGTATACCGGCCGAGGCTGCGATAGGCGTCGTAGCGGATGTCGATTTCGGAGAAGGTGAAGGTGCAGCCGGCGCACTCCACCTGATCCTGCAGCGAGGCCACGAAACCCTCGATGCGCTCGTCATTGCAGTCGTTCTCGTGCAACTGCCAGGCGAAGGGCGTGAAGGGGCCGACCGGGCTCAGCTGCGGATCGTGGGGATCTGCGGGCGGATTGTCCTTGAGATCGGCATCGGCGAAATATTGGGGCACCGCATCGAAGCGCAGCCCGTCGACGCCACGGTTCAGCCATTTCTCCATGAAGCCGAGACGCGCCTCGACCACGTCTTCATTGGCCAGATTGAGCGCGGGCTGGCTCGTCAGATATTGATGCCGGTAATACTGTTCGCGCTCGGGGCACCACGACCACTGCGACTGGCCGTAGCGGCAGATCCAGTTATTCGGCGGGCTGCCATCGGGCTTGGGGTCCTCCCATTGGTACCAGTCCGCCTTGTCGTTCGTCCTGCTGCTCCGGCTTTCGACGAACCAGGGATGCTGGTCCGAAGTGTGGTTCAGGACAGCGTCGATCACGACCTTTAGGCCGAGGGAATGGGCCTTGTCGAGCAGCGCCTGAAAGTCCTCCATCGTGCCGAACAGGGGGTCGATCTTGCAGTGCTCGGTGATGTCGTAGCCGAAATCCTTTCCGGGCGAGGGATAGAAGGGCGACATCCAAATGCCGTCCACGCCGAGGCGCGCGACATAGTCCAGGCGTTCGGTGATGCCGGGCAGATCGCCGACGCCATTGCCGGACGTGTCGCGGAAGGACCGCGGGTAAATCTGGTAGAGCACCGCGCCCTGCCACCAAGGCTGATCCGTCATTTCGTGGTTCCCATGCGCAGCGGCCGCCCGGGGCGGGGCGGCCGCGATCATTGGTCGCTGCAAGCGTCCGTCACAGATCGAGCCCGATCACCGCGCCGCCGTCGACGCGGTAATTCGATCCGGTCACGAAGCTCGCCCGCTCGGAGCACAGAAAGGCGATGACGGGTCCGACCTCGTCCGGCTGGCCGCGGCGCTCGAGAACGAGATAGGGGCGCTCCTCCTTGAGGAAGGAGGAGACGGCGTCCTCCAAGCTGCCGTCCTGCTTGGCGGCCCGCTTCTCCATCATGCCGTCCGTCATATTGGTCTCGACGAAAGCGGGCGCGACGCAGTTCACCAGCACGCCCTTCTTGGCATAGGGCTGGCTGACGGCCTTGGCGAAGGACGCGATGCCGACCTTCGCCATATTGTAGACCGCTTCATCCGGATAGGATTGCGCCGCGTTCTCGGAGGTGACGAAGACCGCACGCCCCCAGCCCCGGTCGGCCATCTGGGGAATGAACGCCTTGGCGACGCGCACACCGCCCATGAAGTCGATCTGGAAGGCTTCGTTCCAGTCGTCTTCCGTCATCTCGAGCGGATCGCCCTTGGCGCCCGTGACACCGGCTGCGTGCACGAGGATGTCGACCTCGCCCTTCACCGCATCGCGGAGGCGGTCGGCGCCTTCCTGGGTCGACAGATCGGCCTGGACCGTCTCGACATCGCCGAGCTCGGCCTTCGCTTCGTCCAGATCTTCCTGCTTGAGGTCGGTGAGAACGACCGCGACGCCATCGGCCAGAAGCGCTTTTGCCGCCGCCATGCCGATATCGCCGCCGCCGCCCGTGATGACCGCCCGGCGGCCCGAAATGCCAAGATCCATATTCCACTCCTCGATCGATCGAAGACCCTGCCGCCCTTCGGGTGCAGGATCCGTTCGGGAGGGGAACTGGAGCGATTGGAGAAGAGGGAAAGCGCGACGAGTTGCCGCTTTCCTCACATCCGCCGGGCCCGCAGCGCGGGGAAGGTAGTTTCCCCCTCCCGGCAGGGCCGGGAGGGGGAGGAATGTCAGCCGAGCTCCGGCGCCGGTCCGCCCGTCTCGATCCAGCGCTCGATGCGCTGTTCGAGGACGTCGAGCGGGGCGCCGCCATCGCGCAGGACTTCGTAGTGGAAGACGGCCACGTCGAAATCGTCGCCGAGCGCTTCCTCTGCCCGCGCGCGCAGCTCCTGGATCTTCAGCATGCCGGTCTTGTAGGCGAGCGCCTGGCCCGGCCAGACCGAATAGCGTTCGATCTCGGTCTTCACGTCAGAGCGTTCCATGCCGGTGTTCTCGCGCATGTACTTGATCGCTTTGTCGCGGCTCCACTGCTTGGCATGCATGCCGCTGTCGACGACGAGGCGCACGGCGCGGAAGAGCTCGTCGCGGAGGCGGCCGAGATCGCCGAGCTGGTCGTCTTCATACAGGCCGATCTCCTTGGCGAAGGCCTCCGAGTAGAGACCCCAGCCCTCCGCGAAACCGGTGGAGGAGGCCATCTGCCGGACAAGGAGCGGCGTGTCCTTGGCGTCCGTCGCGAGAGCGAGCTGGAAGTGATGACCCGGCACCGTCTCGTGATAGGTGAGGGTGGGCAGCGACCATTTCGGCTGCGCCGCCGTATCCCGCAGGTTGATCATGAACATGCCCGGACGCGAACCGTCCTCGGCCGGCGACATGTAGGAGCCGCCCGGTGCGCCTTCCTGCGCGTATTCGGGCACGGGCTGGACGACGACGCTGCTTTCCGGGGTGACGAGGAAATACTCGCCCATCACCTCTTCCGCCTCGGCCGTCAGCCGGCGGACATAGGCGAGAAGCTCTTCCTTGCCCTCCGGCGTGTTCGGAAAGATCTGCTCGGGATCCTCGGTCAGCGCGATCAGGCGTTCGCCGATCGTGCCTTCGGTCATGCCGAGATCCTCGAAGATCGCCTCCATCTCGCCCTGGATGCGCGCGACCTCCCGCAGGCCGAGTTTGTGCACCTCTTCGCCCGACAGCTTGCTCTCGCCATTGCTGCGGATCAGCACGTTGTAGAGCTGCTCGCCCTCGGGAATGTCCCAGACGCCGGCTTCCGGCGTCGCCTGCTCTCGCAGGGCTTCGAGCGAGGCGATGAGATCGCGATAGGCGGGATAGACCGAGGTCTCGACGGCGCTTGTCACGCGCTGTTCGTAGCCTTCCGCATCCTCGACGCCGAGATCGCCCAGCTTCGAGACGAGATGGGTGGCAAGGACGTTCTCTTCGGGAGAGGGCTCGATGAACAGCTCGGCGTTCCGGATCGCGCCTTCGACCGCATAGGCGGGAGGCACGGCGCCGGCCTCGGCATTCGCTTCGAGGAGTTCGATTACCCCCTGGAACTGCTCGCCGAACTGGTCGAGCCGCGCGATATAGGCATCGGCATCGTCCTGCGACGAAAGCCCGTGCAGCTGCGTCATGAACTGGGGCAGGTCGACATGGGCGCCGCCGATCTGCGTGACGACATATGGGCTCGAGAAGCTTCCGGCGAGGTAGTACCCCGTCTCCTCCTCGATCGCGTCGAGCTCCTCGGCGACCTGCTGATCGCTCATCAGGATGGCCAGCCATTCCTGGCGTTCGGGCGTCAGCTCGTCCACGTTCAGCGTCTCGAGCCGCGCCTCGATGCGGTCGGTCAGCGCCTCCATCTCCTGGTAGCCTTCGATGCCGGGCGTGCCGAACCGGTCCTTGTAGCGCCCGCCGGCGTCTTCTTCGGAGACGCTCAGCATGCTCGCATAGATAGGGGCGGTCCGGAAAAGCTCGGTCGTCGCCTCTTCGAGAATGCGGTCGAACTTCGCATTGGCGTCCTCGGCCGCCTGCTGGGCGTCTGCCGGCGCGGCGAAGACGAGAAGCGCGAGCCCGGCGGCGGCGGTGGAGGTCTTGATCATCGGGGATACTCTCCGCTCTTTATCGATAAACGGAAAGTATGCATGGCGGTGTGAGGCTGCAAGGCTTCTATGCACCGCAGGCCCGAACGAAAAAAGCGGCGGGCAAGGCCGCCGCTTTTCGAGAAATCATGCTGCCAGGCAGCCGGGAAGGAAGAGCGGCTTCAGCCGTCCGCCTTTTCCTTCTTGTCGAGATGGGAGTGAATCTCCTTGATCGCATTGTCGAGCGACTTGCGGCGCACGGCGGCGACTTCGCGGCCGAGGCGCTCGCGCGCCTGCTCGAAGAGCTGGCGTTCCGAATAGGACTGCTCGGGCTGATCGTCGGCGCGGAAGAGGTCCCGCACGACTTCGGAGACCGCCTGCAGGTCACCCGAATTGATCTTGGCTTCATATTCCTGCGCGCGGCGGGACCACATGGTGCGCTTCACGCGGGCCTTGCCCTCGATCAGCTCCATCATCTCGTCGATCCGCTCAGGGCTTGAAAGGTTGCGCATGCCCGAAGCGGCGGCCTTGTTCACCGGCACGCGGAGCTTCATCTTCTCATGCTCGAAATCGATCACGAAGAGCTCGATCGCCA
>JACLAD010002400.1_pt1 | contig 11332 bp, 9 predicted proteins | sample 8027901 | NCBI WGS metagenome assembly JACLAD01 (sample SAMN15725071, study PRJNA655200) | protist metagenome | isolation source: fluorescence activated cell sorting (FACS) single amplified genomes of... | place: Spain: Blaines Bay Microbial Observatory, Mediterranean Sea | collected 2016-07-05
TCGGCACGGGCGCCGTGCCGGGCGATGAGCTCGGCGTTCGCCTTGAGGTCGGCGAGCGCGTCGGCCGCCTCGTCGGCACGGCCGTCGGCGACGAGACCGGCGACCTCGTCGGTCAGCTCGGCTGAGAGCTGGGCGAAGTTGGTCACGAAGTTGAGCGGGTTCTTGATCTCGTGGGCCGCCCCCGCCGTCACGCGGCCGAGCGCGGCGAGGTGCTCCTGACGCGCCACCTGGGCCCGGGCCGTCCGGAGCCGCCCGAGCGCGTCGGAGAGCTGGCCGTTGGCCTGGGCGAGCGCCCGGGCCCGCCAGAACTCGAGCCGCGCGTACCGCTCGAGCGCGTACGACGCGACCATCCCGCTGACCTGGACCGAGCCGAGGAACAGCGCCGCGTTCATGAGCCGGAGCGGCGACGTGTGGAGCGAGGCCACGCCGAGGTACGCCGCGACGAGCCCGGCCCCGATGGCCGAGGCCGTCGTGAACCGGAGCCGAAGGAGCACGTGGACGTAGACGAGCACGAGCATGAGCCCGCTGTAGTAGTACCCGTCGAGGATGAGGAGCCCGTGGGTGCCGCCCTCAGGAGCCCACCCGGCCCCGTGGGCCGCGTGCTGGACGGCCCACTCCATCGCCGCGACCGCCAGCCCCCCGGTCGCGGCGACCCCCTCGGCCGGCCGGAGACGCCGCCCCCGCTCCGACATGATGTGGAGGTAGCCGGAATCGTCGCCGACGGGGAGGCCCTGGTCGACGCGCGTCCCGTCGTCGAGCCCGAGGAACACCCGGGGGGGATCGGGGCAGACAACCTTCGCGTTCGGAACGCACGGGATGACGTTCTGACCGACCCAGCGCGAGGTCCCATCGAGCGCCTCAAAGTAGACCCGCGTCTCGTCCGAGACCTCCGGGATGGTCTGGTACGTCGCGTTGCGCCGGAGGAGAACCCGGAGGGTGTCGGGCTGGGCGAAGAGCTGCGGGAGCTGGCGGTAGGTCTCGTCGGTGGCGACGAAGGCCGTCGTGCCCGGCGCCCGGAAGACGTCCGCGAGCCCGGCGAGCTGGACGGCCCGGACGTGCTGGAGGAAGCCCCGCAGGAGCGCCGAGTCGAGCGCGTCGACGGCCGGTAAGAGGAAGCTGTCGAGCCCGTAGAACGCCCCGTTCCCCACCCGAGCCGACGAGGCGATCTCGAGGCCGTCGACCGTGATCTGGCCTGCCCCGCGGCGGATCGAGAGGGCGGCCCCCTCGACCGACGTCAGCTCGAGCCCGTCGGTGAGGTCGTCCTGCTCGTACCGGCCCTCGACGACGTGGGCACGCAGGAGCCGGAGGTTGAGCGCTGCGTTCTCCGGGGTGGCCAGCTCGCCGTTGAGCGCGTCGCCTCGCTGCCCGTAGGCGAAGTCGGACGGGGCGAACACGGTGAGCTCGGCATCCGGGTCTTGGAACCGAGCCCAGAGCCCGGGCTGGCGGTCCCGGATCTCCGACCGGAACTCGTCGAACCGAGGGTCGATCCGCATCCGCTCGGCGACCGTGAGCGGGTCGAGGACGACGCCGTCGAGGAGGAGGAGCCGGCCGTCGGCGGTGAGCTCCTCGCGGAGCACGCGGCGCCCGCCGACCGTCGTCACGCCGCCCTCGACCCGGACCTCGAGCCGGTCCCCGTCGATCGTCGGTAGCGACGTGCCGTCGAGGAGGTCCGGGACGCCGCGGACGAGGTGGAACGAGAGGACCCGGTCGCGGACGTCGGCCGTGCTCGGCGTGGAGAGCACGCGGGCCTGGAGCCGGCCGAGCCCGGCGACGCCCACGTCGAGCGGGGCCAGGAGCGTGACCCGGCCGAGCGCGTCGGCCTCGTCGAGCAGGCCGGTCTGGACGGCCGCCGAGCGGAACTGGCTCAGCGACGGCGACAGCTCGACCCGCTCGCGCGTCGAGATCCCCCCGAGCAGGACGTCGGCCAGCCCGTACGCCACGCCGCCGTCGTCCCCGTAAATCGGCGCCGACACGTCGAGCGTCGCGTCGTCGATCCGGACGACGGGCCCGATCCGCCGGACCGGGAGCGGGAGCCCGTCGACCGTCCGGAGCGTGTCGCCGTCGACGAAGTCGTCCGGCCCGAGCCGGCCCGGGACCACGTGGTGGCGGAGGACCCGGCGGACGAGGTCGGCCTGTGCGTCGTCGGTGAGCGCGGCCGAGAGGTCGTCGCCGACGTACTCGAACGCGATGTCGGTCGGGGCGAAGACGGTGACGTCGCCGGACCGGACGAGGTCGGCCTGGCCGGCGTCGTCGAGGGCCTCGGCGAACGCGGCGAACGCGCGGCGGCCGGCGAGCTGGTCGTAGAGGTCGCCCTGGATGGGCCCGTCCGAGGGGAGCGCGTCGCACCCGCCGAGGGCAGCCCCGAGGCCGAGGGCGACGAGCGCGACGGCGGAACGGACGGGGCGGGGCACGGACGTCAATGGGTCGAGGAGAGCGGCGCCCGAAGCTAGGCCGGTCCTGGAGCTCGCCTAACGGGGGGCAACCGGAATCCCCCGCCCGTCCGGGGGAGGAACGCGCCTAGCTTCGAGCCGCTCCTCTCCCCGTCGCGCATGCGCCGACTGCTCCTCGTCGCGCTCCTCGCCCTCACGGTCGGCCCGGCCCTCGCCCAGAGCGCGTCGCTGCGCGGGTTCGTCACCGACGCCACCGACGGGCAGCCGCTCATCGGCGCGAACGTGGCGCTGTACCGGCCCGGCGCGCCGGAGACCATCTTCGGCGCGGCGACCGACGTCGACGGGCTCTACCAGGTCGTCTCGTTGGACCCCGGCGAGTACGTCCTCCGCGTGACGTCGATCGGGTACGCCACGCTCCGCGACACGCTCACGCTCGCGGCCGAGACGCGCCAGCTCGACGTCGAGCTCGACCCGGCCGCGCAGACGCTGGGCGAGGCGACGGTCGAGAGCGAGCGGACCTCGGGCTCGGCGAACGTCGACGCCGGGCTCCAGCGGATCCGGATCGAGGACGTCCAGTCGGTCCCGGCCCCCGACGTCTCGGGCGACCTCGTCAACTACCTCGTCTCGCTCCCCGGCATCATCACGTCCGGCGACCGGGGCGGCCAGCTCTACATCCGCGGCGGCGAGCCGAGCCAGAACCAGGTGTTCCTCGACGGGATCCCCGTCTTCCAGCCGTTCCACGTCCTCGGGTTCTACTCGGCGTTCCCGGCCGACCTCCTCCAGAACGCCGACGTCTACGCCGGCGGGTTCGACGGCCGCTACGGCGGCCAGCTCTCGTCGGTCGTCGACGTGACGGCGCGGACGGGCGACCTCCGCGGGCTGGCGGCTTCGGCGAGCGTGGCCCCGTTCGTGGCCTCGGCCAGCGCCGAGGGGCCCGTCGTGACGGACAAGCTGTCGGTCCTGGCCTCGGGCCGGATCTCGACCGTCGAGCAGATCGCGGCGGCCTACGTCTCCGACGACCTCCCCTTCCAGTTCGGCGACGCCTTCGCCAAGGCGTACTACACCCCGACGGCGACGAGCCGGTTCTCCGTCACCGGCCTCTACACGTACGACCGCGGCGGGATCGGGCTGCCCGAGGGCCGCCGCGCCGACGAGGTCCGCTACGAGAACCGCGCGGCCGGCTTCCGCTACGTCCTGCTCCCGTCGGCCGCTGCGTTCCGGGCCGAGGTCCGGCTCTCGTACTCCCAGCTCCTCTCGGAGCTCGGATCGAGCGAGCGCCAGATCGCCTTCCTCGGCGACCCGCTCGCCGAGCGCCGCGCGACGATCGACCGGTTCTCGACCGAGTTCGACCTCCAGAACACGATCTCGTTCATGGACTTCCGCTACGGCGGGTTCCTCCGGCGCTCGACGGTCACCTCCGAGCTCGGCGGGCTGTTCCAGGGCCTCGAGACCGACGACACCGAGACGCTCGAGGCCGGGTGGTACGTCCAGCCCGAGTTCCACTGGGGCGGCCTCCGCGTCTCGCCGGGCTTCCGGTGGACCGTCTCGTGGGAGCTCCTCGAGCCCCGGCTCCGGGCGGCCTACGAGGGCGGGCCGCACCGGCTGAGCCTCGCCGCGGGCCGCTACCACCAGACCATCGTCGGCGTGAGCGACCGGCGCGACGCGACGAGCGTGTTCACGGCCTACGCCGTCGCCCCGCAGCGCCAGGTCCCCGAGGCCGACCACCTCGTCGGGGGCTACCGGCTCCGGCCCGTCTCCTGGGCCGACGTCTCGGTCGAGGGGTTCTACAAGCGGATGCGGAACCTCTCGGTGGCCGAGTGGACGGCGGTCCCGCGGCTCTCGACGCGGCTCCAGACGGCCGAGGGCGAGGCCTACGGCGCCGACGTCCGGGCCGAGATCCGGCCGGGCCGCGCGCTCGTCTCGCTCAACTACGGCATCTCGTTCGTCGAGTACGCCTCGTCGAGCGCCCGGAACGAGCTGTGGTACGGGACGGAGACCCTCCGCTTCCGACCGCCGCACGACCGGCGCCACCAGGCCACGTTCGTCGCCAGCGCCCCGATCCTCGGGCTCGACGCCTCGCTCCGGTGGCAGTTCGGGAGCGGGCTCCCGTTCAGCCAGGCCCTCGGGTTCGACGTGTTCATCCTGCCCGAGTCGTCGCCGGACCTCATGAACGACCCGGGCCAGACGCGCGTGATCTACGCGCGCCCGTTCAACGCGCTCCTCCCGACGTACCACCGGCTCGACGTGTCGCTCGCGCGTGACTTCGACCTCGGGCGGGTGACGGGGACGGCCCAGGTCGGCCTCATCAACGCCTACGACCGAAGCAACCTGTTCGCGTACGACGTCTTCACCTTCGACCGCGTCGACCAGCTCCCCATCGTCCCGACGTTCGGCCTCAAGGCCGCCATCGAATGAGCCGTCTCTCGCTCCTCGTCGCCTTCGTCGCCGTCGCCCTCGCAGGGTGCGAGGAGGGCGTCATCGACCCGCCCGACATCGAGGCGGCGTACACGCTGTGGGGCGCGTTCGACCCGACGGGGGACGTCCAGGCCGTCCGCGTCGTCCCGATCACGGACACGGTCGGGCTCGGCTCGGCGGCCCCGCTGCCGGTGACGGTCACGTCGGTCGACCTCGAGACGGGCGCGGAGCAGGCGTGGCGCGACAGCGTCGTGACGTACGCGAACGGGAGTATCGGTCACGTCTACCTCTCCGACTTCCGGCCGGCCTACGGGAGCCGCCACGTGTTCCGCGTGGCCGACGCCGATGGCGAGACCTCGGCGCTCGTCTCGGTCCCGCCGCTCATCGAGCCGATCCGGCAGGAGCCCATCGTCGGGGCCGGCATCGAGTACCCCGTGCTGTGGATCGACGCGCCGCGGCTGAACCGGGTCCGCGCCGAGTTCCTCGTCGAGGACAACGACTGCGCGCCGTACACGTCGTCGCGCGAGCTCGAGCTCAGCCTCGTCCGGCCGGTCGAGTTCGGGTGGCGCGTCGTGCTCCCGTTCGACGACGTCGCGCGGGAGCTCCTCGCGGAGTCGCTCGAGGCGACCCCCCCCGGCAACACCGAGCAGCGGGCGCTCTCGGTCCGGCGGGTCCGGCTCATCGTCGAGGTCGCTAGCGAGGACTGGCGCCCGCCGGGCGGCGTGTTCGACCCGGAGGTCCTCATCGAGCCGGGCACGCTGAGCAACGTCACACGCGGGTTCGGCTTCGTCGGGGCGGCCTACGAGCAGACCATCGAGTGGACGCCCACGCCGGACGAGCTCGCCCGGACGATCCTCCGCCCGAACCGGTTCGGCTGCACCGGGACCGGCGGCGGCTGATTCCCGCCGAACCGCGCCGGTGCTGTGTGGTACGCCCGCCGATGCCGGACCCCCGCCCGACCTGCTCCTGCGGCCACGACCGCTACCACCACGCCGCCCGTGCCGACCTCAGCCACGGCGGCGGCGGCTGGCTCGCCCTCGTCAACGGCATGTCGAGCACGCCGAAGCGGATCCGGTTCTCGTGCGCCGTGTGCGGCGAGACGTTCGAGGACACGACGGACCCGGTGGTGCTGGACCAGTACCGGCGCTACCCGTACGTCCGCACGCCGGACGACGCGTGAGGGCGGCGCTCGTCCTCGCGCTCGCGCTCGTGGCCCCGGCCCTCGCGCAGAACGCGCCCGCCGTCGGCGACGCCGCGCCGGACTTCACGGCGCGGACGCTGGACGGCGGCACGATCCGGCTGGCCGACCTCCGCGGCCGACACGTCCTCCTCGAGTTCTGGGCCACGTGGTGCGCCCCGTGCGTCGCCTCGGCGCCGCGGCTCGCCGCGCTCTACGATGAGCACCCGCGCGACCGGTTCGAGATCGTCGGCGTCGCGCTCGACTCGCCGCCCGCCGTCCGCGCCTTCGTCGCCGAGCACGGGCACGGGTGGCCCCAGGTCGTCGAGCCGAACCGGGCCGGCCGGCCGGTGACCGACCTCTACGGCGTGCGTGGGTACCCGACGAGCGTGCTCGTCGGGCCGGGCGGGACCGTCGTGTACCGGGGGGAAGGCGTCGGCTCGCTGGAGGCGGTGTTGGTGGAGGCACTCAGTGACCGGGCCGATACAGAAGGGCTATGACGGCTGTATGTCGTACGCCCTTTGTACCGTATGAGGAGGTCCGCCTTTCACTTCCGTGCTCCCCAACCCCCACCGCGCTGTCGTCGACATCCGGAAGCTCCGCGACTACGCGCTCTCCATGGAGAGCAAGACGGGGCGGCACAAGGCGCGTGTCTTCCGTTCCGCGCTCGGCCTCGGGCCGGAAGACGCCGAATGGCTGCGAGCCCGTATTCTAGAGGACATCCGCGCCACGCCGGCTGTCCCGAAAGGGGAAACTCCGTACGGTCCTCTCTACCAAGCCGACGTGTGGGTCGATACCGGCACCCGGTCCGCCGTCGTTCGGACGGGGTGGATCGTCTACGTGGGCGAGTCGTTTGCGCGACTGATCACCTGCTACGTGCTCACGTGAGCTCCCCAGTCCCGTTCAAGCTCCTTGACGTCGTCGCGCTCGTCGCCGACCTGCCGGTGCACGGGCTCGAGCGGGGGCAGGTCGGGACGCTCGTCGAGCCGCTGGCGGAGGGTGTGTGGCTCGTCGAGTTCTCCGACGATGCGGGGCGGACGTACGCGATGCTCGACCTCCCCGAGACCGCGCTGCTCCCGCTCCGGTTTACGGTCCCCGACGCCGCCTGAGGCCCCTCGCGTGGGGACGCCTTCCATCGCCCCGCCATGCCCGACCGGATCTACTCGCCCGAGGAGGCCGCCGCGATCATCGGGCGGGTCGCCGAGCGGCAGCGCGAGCGGCCGGCGCCGTCGGTGGGGCTCACCCTGCCCGAGCTCGAACGGGCGTGCGACGAGGCCGGCCTCGACGCGGGGCTCGTCCGCGAGGCCGCCGCCGAGCTCGACGCCGGGCGCCTCGCGCTCGACCCGGGCCGGCCGGGGACCGTCGTCGCCGAGCGGTGGGCCGACGCCCCGTTCCGCCTCGACGCGTGGGAGGACGCCGTCGCCGCGCTCCGCGTCCGGTCGGGCGGGTCGATGGCGGAGCCGAGCCGGCTCGGCGACAGTCATGAGTGGGCGCACACGACGGCGTTCGGCTCGCGCACGACGGTCACCGTCAGCCCGCGCGGCGAGCGGACGCGCGTCCGCGTCGTGACCGTCGACGAGGTCGTGAACGCGCGGCGACAGGCGGCCCTCGTGACGGCGTTCCTGGCGGCCGTGCCCGCGATGCTCCTCGGCGCGCTCGTCGCGGAGGGGTTCGGGTGGGGAGACCTCGCGGGCGTCCTCGCCGTCGTCCTCACGATGGTCGCGGGCGTCGCCGTCGGCGCGCCGCTCGTCGAGCGCCGGACGCACCGGCGCCGTGAGCGCCAGTCGGCCGAGGCCGAGCGCCTCGCCGACGATCTCGTCCGCCGACTCGGCTCCGTCGGGCCGGCGTCCGAGCCCGAGCTCTTGCCCCGCGCCGCCGACCCGGTCGGCCCCCGGCTCTCGCTCGACCTCGACGAGCCGGCCCCCGACGACGAGGCCGCGGCCCGGTCCCGCCGGCGGACTCGCTCCTGACCGAATCCACCGAGGGTCCCCGCGCGCCCACGCCACGTGGCCGTAGGCTCCGGGCATGACGACGTGGCCCCAACACAACGCGTCCGACGCCGAGTGGAACGACTGGCGGTGGCAGATGCGCCACCGCGTGAGCACGGTCGAGGCGCTCGAGCGCTACGTCCGCCCGACCGACGCCGAGCGCGCGGCCATCGCGGCGACGGCCGACGTGTTCCGGTGGACCATCACGCCGTATTACGCGAGCCTGATGGACCCCGTCGACCCCGCGTGCCCGGTCCGCCAGCACGTCGTGCCCCAGGCGGCCGAGGTCGCGCCCGACATCGTCGGCGTCGCCGACCCGCTCGACGAGGTCGGCCACAGCCCGGTCAAGAACCTCGTCCACAACTACCCGGACAAGGTCGCCTTCTGCGTGACGAGCGAGTGCGCCGTCTACTGCCGGTACTGCCTCCGCAAGCGGATGGTCGGCGACGCCGACTTCATGATGCGGAAGGACGAGCTCCGCGACGGGCTCGCGTATCTCCGCGCGCACACGGAGATCCGCGACGTCCTGCTGACGGGCGGCGACCCGCTCGTCTTTTCCGAGGCCAACCTCGACTGGCTCCTCGGCGAGCTCCGGGCGATCCCCCACGTCGAGGTCGTCCGCCTCGGGTCGCGGCTGCCCGTCGTGAACCCGATGCGGGTCACGGACGAGCTCTGCGAGGTCTTGCGGCGGCACCACCCGGTCTGGCTGAACACGCACTTCAACCACCCCAAGGAACTCACGCCGGAGGCCCGCGCCGCCTGTGAGAAGCTCGCGGACGCGGGCGTCCCGGTCGGCAACCAGACGGTGTTGCTCGCCGGCATCAACGACGACGCCGGCACGATGCGGGCGTTGTGCGAGGGGCTCGTCGCCGCGCGCGTCCGGCCGTACTACGTCTACCAGGCTCAGCTCATCGGCGGGACGGCCCACCTCCGGACGCCCATCGAGACGGGCATGGGGATCATGCGCGCCCTCCGCGGGCACACGTCGGGGTTCGCCGTGCCGGCGTACGTCCTCGACACGCCCGACGGGAAGGTCCCGCTCACGCGCGACTACGTCCTCGGGCGGGCCGGCGACCACGTCGTGATGGAGACGACGCGGGGGACGCTCTGGGCCGAGCCGAACCCGCTGCCCGAGGGCTACGCGCCGCCCGTGCGGCTGCCCGACGTCGAGATGCCGCCCGGGGCGCGGACGGTGCCGACCGGTGCGCCCCGGTTCGTCTACGCCGAGCCCGCGTAGCGCCGGTCAGTCCTGAGGCGTTTGTCGCGGGGCCATCTCGAACGTGTTGGCCCACACGTCGTGCCGTCGACCGAGACGCGCCCGCTCTCGGTCCACCGGTCAGCCTCGTCGGCGGAGAACATGCCGGACGCCTGCAAGACGACCTCGCCGGGTCCGTCGCCCGTGAGCCCGCGCCCGGTCCCCGCAGCGGTGGGCACGGGCACGACGAAGACGAGCGGGCGGCGGGGGCGTCCGGCGTTTGGATGGGAACGGGCTGCGCTCTAGACTCCCGCTCTCACCCGCCCCCGTACTCCCATGACGACGCTCCGCCGCATCGATCCGGTTTCCCTCGCAAAGGTCTACGCCGCCATCTACGCCATCCTGTTCCTGATCGCCGCGCTCCCCATCGGCTGCGCGATGAGCGTGATGGGCGGGATCGCTGGCAGCGCGGGCGACATGGGTGGCCTCGGCGCCGGGTTCGGGCTGGTCGCCCTCATCATCTACCCGATCTTCGGGGCCATCGCCGGGTTCGTCGGCGGACTCGTCACGGCGTTCGTCTACAACGCCGTGGCCGACCGGATCGGCGGCGTCCAGATCGAGATCGACGGCGTCGGCGCGCCGGCCGACCTCCTCTAGCCGGGCGCGGGGACGCTTCCCGCTCCACGACGGCTCGCTCCACGAAAAAGGGCGGCTCCGGCGCTGTGCCGGAGCCGCCCTTCGCGGGTCGCGCGGAGCGCGCTAGCGGACGACGGTGATCGTCCGCGTCAGCGTCTCGGCGCCGGCCTGGAGCCGGAGCACGTAGACGCCCGGGGCCAGCGCGGCGGCGTCGAGCCGGGTCGTCTGGGCGCCCGTCGGCACGTCGCGGTCGGCGAGGACGGCCACGCGGCGGCCGAGCGCGTCGTAGAGCTCGATGCGGGCCGGGCCGGCCTGCGGGAGCGCGTACGTCACGGTCGCGGCCGACCGGATCGGGTTGGCCACGACGAGCGCGAGCGCGTCGGTGGGCCCGTCGCCGAGGGCGACGCCGCCGCCGTCCTCGGCCGGCGTGATGTCGTCGGCGTCGAGGACGAGGATCTGGTAGCCCGTCGTCGGGTCGTCGAAGTTGAACTGGCCGGCGATGCCGACGACGTCGACCGGCTCGTCCGGGACCGGCGTCCCGTCGACGGTCGAGTCGCCCTCGTTCGGGACGCGGAGCGTGACGGTCCCGTCGGAGCCCGAGTCGTCGGTGACGCCGTAGGTCGTGGCGGGCTCGAACGAGCCCGAGCCCTGGACCGTGACGCCGGCCACGCGGATGAGCTCGTCCTCGTAGGCCTCGCCGTTCGTGGCCAGCTCGTCGAGCGTGACCGTCTGCGGCTCCGGCGCGTCCTCGGTCCCGACGACCTCGTAGCCGTCGAGGTCGTCGTTGCTGATCTGGAGCGAGCTGGCGAACTCCGAGAGCGTCCCGGTCAGGCGGAGGACCGTGCCCGGCGCGACGTCGCCTGCGGCGACGGCGTCGAACAGGTCGCCCGACGTCTGCCGGATGGCGAGCCCGGCCGTCTCACCGCCGTCGTCGCTCTGGACGTAGACGAACGCGCCCTCGGCGCGCGAGACGACGCCCTCGATGATGACCTCGGCGCCGGCCCCGAGGTCGCGGGCCTCGGCGATCGAGACCTCCTGGGCCCCGTCTCCGCCGCCCTCGCCAGCCTCCTCGACGTCGTCCTCCTGGATCGGGAGGAGCTGGTAGCCCCCGGCCGTGTCCGTGAACTGGCCGACGACGGCCGTGACGGTCGTCGGACCGTCGGGGATCGAGAGCCCGTCGACGGCCGTGTCGTCGGCGTTCGGGATCCGGAGCGTGACCTCGCCCGAGTCGTCGGACGGGTCCGCGATGTCGTAGGTCGCGGCCGCCTGGAACGCCCCGGTCCCGGTGATCTCGACGTCCGTGACCCGGACGAGCTCGGCCTCGTAGTCCTCGCCGTCCTCGGCGAGCTCCTCGAGCGTGACCTCCTGGGGCGCCGGCACGTCCTCCTGGCCGAGGACCGTGAAGCCGAGGATGTCGGCCCCGTTGAGCTGGAGGAGCCCACGGAACGAGGAGAGCGTGCCCGTGATCTCGATCCGCGTGCCGGGCTCGATGGTCCCGTTGGCGACGGCCGAGCGGAAGGCGCCGTCCGTC
>JACLAD010005135.1_pt1 | contig 11331 bp, 2 predicted proteins | sample 8027901 | NCBI WGS metagenome assembly JACLAD01 (sample SAMN15725071, study PRJNA655200) | protist metagenome | isolation source: fluorescence activated cell sorting (FACS) single amplified genomes of... | place: Spain: Blaines Bay Microbial Observatory, Mediterranean Sea | collected 2016-07-05
TGGATCTCGGTCCACACGCCAAAGTACGTCGATCGTCTCTGCTGCTGATGTCTCAAAAGTGGTTGGACTGACACGCATTCACATCATCTTTCCTTCCTTGGTTTTTATTGACCACCACACAGTAGTCAGAATCAGATCAAGTTGCTGTGTTGTGCAGTCCGCGTGCGAGCATCTGTGTCCTTGCCCGCTCGTCCCTTTCAGAAAGACCGATTTCTTCTTTCTTCACTACTTTCTTGCAGCAACTTCTTCAAACCTCTTTATTCAATCAGTAGTCGGTAATCAAAGGAGATAAAAGATGATTCGCAATCGTAACGACTTAAAGAAAGCACGGAGGGTGGTCATAAAAGCAGGCACCTCTACAATTTCTACTCCTGGTGGATTTCCTTCCCTGATCCGTATTGCTTCAATTGTCGAGCAAGCGGCCAAGTTGATACGAGAGGGAAAGGAAGTATTGATAATCACCTCGGGGGCTGTGGGAGTTGGTCGTCAAAAAATGAAGAGACAAGCAACCTTGCGACAATCCATGCATGATTTCATGATTGACAAAAAAGAGAATGCTGAAGAGGAGACCGCGAAGCAAGCTGAAGTGTCTTACTCAAGTGCCTGTGCCGCAGCAGGTCAAATGGGTCTGATGTCATTGTATGAAACTATGTTCAACCAATTTTCCATAGCTACCTCCCAATTGCTTTTTACAGCCTTTGATTTTGAATCCAAAGAAAAACGTGCGAATGTTTGCCATGTGATCAATCAGCTTCTAGATTTGGGTATCATACCCATCATAAATGAGAATGACGCTGTATCTGCCAACCAGGGATATCAACTCTATGGCAATTCCTTTTCTGACAATGATTCACTAGCTTCTATGGTAGCAGTGGAAACAGATGCACAGCTTCTTATATTGCTAACAGATGTTGAAGGGGTATTTGACAGACCTCCGAAGGAGCCCGATGCAAAGTTAATCGATATATTTACCAATGAGACGGACTTTCAAGAAGGTAATAACTGCTATATATATGCTACATTTACCTTTCAAATCTGCTTGTATAGAATCTTAAGAAAATCTGCTCAACTTTACTCTCGAAATACCATCTACTCTTCATGTAATTAGTTTGTAGCTATTGTTCATGATTGCTGTCATTTTCGTTTTTTTATTCATCATGTGTACACACTATTAATTGCATATAACCTCCATAACTTGTGCAACGTGCTGTCATACTATCTATGTCATATAGGGGTAAAGTCATTGCAAGGACGTGGTGGTATGGCTGCCAAAGTAAACGCAGCAGTTAGAGCAGTAGAAGGTGGTGTTATGGCTAGCATTATTGCCCATGGGGCGAACCCTCACTGCATAGAGGGCATACTTACCGGAGAAAAGGTTGGAACCATGTTTCTTGCATACAATAATGACTGGTCACGTGAAGGAACACCTGAAATACGAAGTCGAGGAAGCTCTTCCCCTCCACCTGTCATTTTAAATCCCACGCCTGCACCTCCAGCACATTTTGAAGTGGCTAAGTTAGTAAGGGACGCTGGACGTAAATTAGCTAATTTGTCATCATTAGAACGATCTAATATTCTCGAGAAATTGGCTACTCTCATTGATATGAATCAAACTGACATTCTAGCAACCAATCATTTAGATTTGAACAAAGCCACTGAACAAGGCTTGACTGGTCAACTTTTAAAACGTTTGAAACTAACTAATGAAAAGCTTCGCACTCTTGTGGAAGGTATCCGTAGTATTGCCAAACAGGAGGAACCATTAGGGAAAGTAATCACAAAGACGGAACTTGCATCAGGTTTGATATTAGAGAAAACTTCATGCCCTATCGGAGTGCTACTAGTCATTTTCGAAAGTAGACCTGATTGTCTCCCTCAGATTGCTGCACTCAGCATTCGTTCAGGTAATGGCTTACTTCTGAAGGGTGGGAAAGAAGCTGAACATAGTAATGCAATCCTGGCCAAACTTGTATGTATGGCTATTGAAGAAGGGTCTGGAGGTAAAGTTCCTAGTGATGCAGTGACTCTTGTATCTCGAGCAGAGGTACCGAATTTATTGCAGCTTGATCAATACATTGATTTAGTGATTCCCAGAGGATCGGGAGAACTTGTTGACTATATTAAAGAAAATACTAGAATTCCAGTGATGGGTCATTCTGAAGGAATATGTCATATATATGTGGATGAGCATGCAGATGAGCAGAAAGCTCTTCCTATCATTATTGATTCGAAAACAGACTATCCATCCGCATGTAATGCTGTGGAAACCTTACTTATACACCAAAATTTCAGCTCTCAGGGTGTCGATAAGATTCTTCGTTCATTACGATCTAGTGGTGTAAATGTATTTGGTGGGCCAAGAGCTATGAAGGAAGGATATGCTGAAAGACCTGCAGAAGGTTTTAATACTGAATATGGTGATCTTGGAATCACTATTGAAATTGTGAGTAACTTAAATGACGCCATTGATCATATTCACACTTGGGGAAGCAGTCATACTGAATGTATTGTCACGGAAAATGTAGATACAGCGAATGTCTTTAAGAAATCAATTGATAGTGCTTGTGTCTTTCATAATGCTTCAACTAGATTTGCAGATGGATATCGTTTCGGTTTGGGTGCTGAAGTAGGCATTTCAACAGGCAGAATTCACGCAAGGGGTCCTGTGGGAGTGGAGGGTTTGTTGACTGTAAAATGGTTATTGAGTGGTAAGGCTCATACTGCTTCAATGTTCAGCAAAGGATCAAATGGTGAAAGTGAGGCGAAGTATACATTTGTCGACATGATGAAGTAGATGGAAGCACAACAATAAATTGCTTTTACCCATCACTGCGTTGTATTCACACATGTTAACAAGTAACCTTGACACACCCCACCCCACTCATCTCTTAATCGATGCACTCTCATCCTGTTATTGGCATCTAGAGCACTAAGCTTATCGAGAAGATTTACAACACTATAAATAAATTCATCTCCGCCAACATACCTTCTAGTCATAACAGTATCCATCGTGTGGAATAATATCTGTACAGTAGTCTCATATATTGGTGTTTGAGGATTAATCGAAGCCTTACATAACAATATCTCAGAATACACCTCAAGATAAGGCCGAAATGACATATTTACAGCAGCATTTCTACTGTTATCAACAGTGCGTGGTGTTTTGTTGTCTATGGACATATATCTACCTTCATTAGAAGGCAATGCCCCACAACTAGAGATATCGTTCGATTTATCTCTTCCCATGAAGTAACTTTCACCAAATACCTTCTTTGCTGCTGCTGGTGGTGGCACGGCATCTTGGTCAGGATTACTTAATAAGCACTCTTTACTAGTTTCTGCGAGGAATTCAAGCAATTCAAAACAATCTATATCATCACGTGACCAACATATATGATTCAATGCCTGGGACATTAGCATGGAATCTAGTCTGACTGCTTCTACTAGAAATACCCTATTCATAACACATGACAAATCATCTTGTGATAGTACAAGAAGTGCACCAACAGCCTCTGTCCCATCTTTCATGTTCTTATCAACAAATGGTGACATTTTTCCTTGGCTTAGAGTCACTACTGACCCTTTATTACCTCTATCCTTCGCTATGATACATGATCTCAGGAGAGTCACGAGTAAGTCCAGAATTGCTGAAAGAATTGGGGATTCCTTGTGTAAATTCTGTGTATTGCCCTGTGTTGATACCTTTAGAAATAAAGCTAGCACACGAGGAATTCCTCCTATTTGAATCATCAATAATCGCTGCAAGTATCCAACTGCCATTATTTGCTGCAACAAGGTAACACAAATTGCAAACCCTTCTGGATATGACATATTTGTAGAGCTGACTGATTCCATTATCACTAGTAACTGATTGAATACGTCGCAAAGAGATGTCACACGACAGCTAAGAGTCACATCGACACATTTTGTGCGATATTCATTTCTTATAGATGGAATGATAGACTCCATGACAAAGCTAGAAGAGTCGAATGCGTCAGATAGGAATTTCGGTGAGGCAGCAGTATTGGCGTCTAACTTCACATCCTCGGTATCTTCTACTTTGTCCTTTTCCATGTTCTTGATTACGTCAGTTTCTTCCCTTTTTAAATCTGCCCGGAGTGAATAGCCATTTTTGACCACTTTATCCACACACTTAAATATCAGCCGATAAAATGAGTGCATGTAGACATTGTTCGGACATAATATAAGCATTTCTCTCATCCATGGATGACATTGATCTAGGAGACTTTTTGTGTCAAATTTGTCATCATTATCTAATCTATTAATCCCTTTCTTGTTATTTTGATCATTTTTCATCTTTTCATCTTTGCTACTTATACTAACCTCCTCCAATACCTTTTGTGCAACAAGACCAAGATCATCATGCATGATAATCTTCTCAGCAACATTTAGAAAAGTCAGAACACATTCTTCAGCTCCACATCTAGTCGCAATTTCTATAATAAATCTAAGCACAATTAGTATCAAATTAGATTTACTTTCTACTGTTATTGTATCATTCCCCTTCTGCTTGCGTAGAGGGGAATATGAACTTAGTAACATCCAAATAAATTGAAAATGCATTCTACTTATGATCAATCTATCACGCAACATGATCATATTTGCATGAAGTAACTCTTTATAGAGCTTATTATTTATTTTTGAGTCTTCTGCTGATAAAAGTTTCCCATTATGGTTGTCATCTCGATTATGGCAGGTCCGTTCATACACAAGCATGTATGCATTGTGCTGTCTATAAGGAACAGACTGGGGTTGATTGCCTGCAGAGTCATATACATCGTTTGTTGGAGCGATTAATTTCCCATACTTATCCTGAGCACCACCAAAACACTCAGCGGGTATCATGTCAGGGTTGAAAGGATTAACTCTTGAATCATTGAATTCACTCCATGTATCATGTGTATCTTGATCATTATGCTTGATGAAGGAATAATAATGACCGCTATTAATTGCTCCCATATGTGCAACTATACCTTTTAGATTGAATTTATAATAACTCTCATCTCTACTTTTTTTTCCACCTTCATCTTCATGCTTATTTTCAGAACTCTTTACTCCTGAAGACTTACTTTTATTCAAACCTTCCTCACAGTATGGATACATATCCAATGCACGAGGGAAAGCAAACCCGTCATTTAACTTCTTCATATTCAATGTTTCTAGGTCAAAATCAAACCGTTTTAAATGAACAATTAATATGTTTGGTAGATCCCGAAAGCTACATCGGCGATGTGCTTCTACCTTCCGAGCAGCTTCAGTTTCTGTTGCATCGACCTGTATTTTGTTATCTCCAGAGAGCAATTCAGGCTCAACAAAAAGTTCAAAGGATGTCTCTAAGGAAGGCTTATTCTTCACCTCAGCTGTAATTATATAGAAGGGCTCTTCTCTTTCACTTCTATAATCACATTCCTTAGACTCTATAGTATACACTAATTTACCTTGAAATATGGATGATAGTAGAGCCTTACCTCTCTCATCATTCTCTAATGTATCAAATAATGAATTAGCAAACTCTACCATGTCTTTTTGTTCAGCAAGATTGATGGGATTGCCATCAAAATCACGAAGACTTTTACAGAATGGAATCGTATCGTAAAAGGCCTTTGAACTCATTGTAAGACTTCCTAATAATTTTTTCAATTGGTGAACAATTTCTTCATTTCCTTGTCTGGGATGCTTATCATCAACATCATTATCGTCAATTGCCAAGAATTTATCCGTGAACTCTTTAATAAGAAACAGCTGTTGAAGAAATGAATTCATATAACAGGTTGCTCCTTGATTTATCAAACCTACAAATTTTTGTCTTTTCATGAAAGCAGTGGGATCATAATTCCAAGTAGATAAATTTCCATCTTTTTCCAACTTAGGATCAGAATCTTGCATACATTGCATAAGACAAGCCATACAAGCACTTCTATCCTGACAAAGTGCTAGCAATGTCCTATACGCAAGTCGACGGGCTATAGTAGAACGGCAGAGAGGTACAACAAAATCATCTTTATCGCTCTTAGTGCTAGGTAACAGACACTTTTTGAATATAAACTCGATCAGTGGGAAAAGGATTTTGTCTTGAAGGGTCACATCATTGGTAGCGATGAGTGAAGCAACTACACACAGACATCCAGCAGCACTATCATCTCCTTCCATAAATGATGCCAATCTGATAGATGGTTGTGATGATGAATACAATGATCCCTCTGTCTCAACATCAATGGCAAAATCACTGCTTGTACCTGGTATAGGATGCACTAGCATGAGACGCGATGCAAAGTGAGGTAACAGATGTTGTGTGTTTTTATCGGCGCGTAGATATACAATTGATCCAATTAGTGCACTTAGCTGCTCATGTTGGGCATCAATTGTATCATTAGGCAACAGAGATACGAAGAAGTCTAACCAGTAATCAAGAATAGCATGACTAGCTTCAATTGAGTCAGATTGTTCTGTTACAGATACTAGACTGTAAAGCAATTGTCTACAAGATGCTACTCTCAATTCAATTGATGGAATATCTACACAAGCCATTGTAATGAATTTTCTAGTCATTTCTAATGCAGATCCAAATGAATTCTCGCTGGATGTAGCATCAGTATTTGAGATACTGATGTTCTCTATGGAGGTCCCTCCTGATCTCATTGAGACACTAGAAAGTCCAAACACTAGTAAGATGACATGCTGACAAAGTGCTTGTAGACATACAGTATCAGGGCATGATTGATTCGAGGATTTCAAAACTGACTCTAAATATTGACACGATACCTCAAGAACCATCTGTACTAATTTAGGGGTATCGATGAAAGACATGACTAGACCAGAAGGGACAGAGGATAAGCCAAGATAACCAGCCACTGATGGGAGTGGTGGTGTTTCTATTTTCTCCTTCTCCTTTGAACGTCGAAATAGCCGCGGCCCTCCAGTAGAAGCCGCTTTACTTTCTGTTGTTATACTTGTTGAACTTTGTGATTGGGGATTACTGTCCTCAAAAGAGGCGACAACATACATAGGATCAACCAGTAGAAGCTTGTGTAAAATACGAAGAAGAATAGCGATAGATAATATAGGCACATCGTTTCTCATCATGATAGTAAGTATACCATCCCTATCCACATTGTAGGATAATTGTCGCTTTACAGTTGAATAGGAGCTCACATCATTTGATGCATCCTTGTTTCTTCTTATTTCACATAATTGAAACAGTAAGTCCATGATATACTCAGGTCCCCCTATACCTATAAATTCCATTGTCCATGACAGAGCAGTTTTACGTATACGCGAAATATTAGAAACGATTTGTCTTGGTGTCTTATGAGTAAATTCACAATTGTAATTATGCATAGATTCACAAGATAAAAGGGAATCAACGATTTGTAATGTATACAACAACCGGAAGGGTTGAGTAATGTCAAATAAGGCTCGAAAGGAAGCAGGCGTGGGCGATAAGGTCCCACCACTCTCTGAAGATGATTGTGTTGCAGTTCCTCCTAATTCTTTCAGTTTGGTATAGATTCGCGGATGAGGAGGTAAACTTTGGAGCACATGCCAGACATCGCTGGAAAATCTTTGCATCATCAAATTTTCACTACCATGATCCGCATGAAGACTCCTTTCATCACCACAACCGTCTTTCTCATCGAATCCTCCACTATTCTCCACGGATGATGATGAAGTTGTGACAATGCCACTTGTCCATGCTCCTCTCTCAACATTGATTAAATACCCGTCAAGTATATCCAGTAGCTGGTCTTGATTTTTTGGATGTGCTTTCAAATAATTTTCTAATAATCCATCAATAAGTTTTCTCTTGGCACCTCTCACATTTGTAACACCACCTTGGTCAAGTAAATCTGCGAGTGGAAAATTTGGTGGTTGTGCAACAAACAATAATTGATCTTTACTTTTAGAAAACACACCAAGAATTGATAAGATTTCAGCGAAACAGTCGATAGAGTTATCTTCATTGTCAGATAACTCGATACTATCAAGGCGAAGCTTCAAGTCGATTTCATTGTGAGGAATCAATTCGCCACGTGACACGTTGAGGTCATTTTCATCACTACTCGTACTAACATGCGCTTCATTTTCCGTGACTGAATGTGTTGTGACACTCTCACCTAACTTTTCAACAAATGACCGCATAAGGAATACAAATCGAGCTACCTGTTCAACTGGTGACAGTTTCATGGAGTATGTAGAATTCGAAGTAATACTTGTCTGATCATCGTCATCACAATCATCATCATTAGCAGTAGGAGCAAGAGTGGTACTATTTTCATTTGAGGGAGATTCTATTTGACGTAAAGCCGATACAGATAATGATAGGTCATCAAAACATTTCTCTAAAAACAAAGCACGTCTTCTCTCGCTAGCTATTCCAGCTGCATTGTATCCCGAGTTTTTTATGAAAGCGTTTCCATTATCACTAATAGTAGATTCAGAGACATGCAAATCTATCAAAATTTTTGCTGCTGTCACTGTAATTGTCTTATTTGATAGTTTAGTAGCCATGACCCACAGTAGACTCACTCCTACAGATTCACCAGTGCTAAATATCGACGTATCGGATTCCCGTATAAGGGTACCTACAGACATTCTAGATGCGGTCCTACTATCTACAAAATATTTGCTTGGATCCATATTGACGAGGAAAAACAATCTAAAGAAAAAGTTCGCTACATCTGGAGTGTTCATTTTTTCCAAAAACTCTTGCCTAGAACACCATTCTGCGATAACTCTTTCAAAAAAAGTACCCAAAACACCTGTTTCAAATAATGATGTTCGTGTCTGTTGAGATTGTCCTTGTTCCTGAATTTCTTTACTCCTTGCTCTATTACTATCTGAATAATTACCTCTTTGTGATTTTTTTTTCGTGAAAGATTCAATGATACAAGTTATTTGAGGATTCTCCATTTCTAGCAGGTTGGTGAAGAATAAGATAAAACTGTGAAATACTTCTGTCGTGGGAGCATCTTCAGCAAGAAAATTCCACAGAAAATTGGTTTGTTTTAGAGATAATTTGGATCCACTGGAAAATACACTCGATGACGTATAGGAATATGCACCTGATGGTGTGGTTTCTGCTGCATGCTGTAGTATGTAAGTGAGGAATTGTAACCTCTCATGAATACTGGGTAACAAGGATATGATTGAGATATGACCATTGGACTCCACTCGAGCATTATTGATACTCGTAGCATCTGACAATGATGAAATAAGTGTCCTAGTAGACAATTGCAACCTCTCCAAATCAATGCAAATTACATCTAGTAGTCGACAGTACTTCTGTAACCTTTCGAGAACAGTGCCAACTGTCAAGTTAGAATTCGAACCTGAAGAGGAGCTTGCGTAAGATCCTAAATAGCTGAACCAAGATCTTGATGCAACAGGGAAAGTCTCAAGAATTTTTCTTGATAATTTCATCGACACTGCTACACTTACACCGATTTGAATATTCCCCAAACATCGCTGTAAGACTATCTCTCTTTCTTCAACAAATTCACATGTCAACAACTCCAGCAATAAGGTGATCACCAAATCCACTTGCAGTCTTGTTAAAATGCCCAACTTGATTTTATTACCATCGATGGCACTGTTACCATAAGTAGCTTTCTCTGGATCCTGTATGAGTTGCCATAGAACTCCAAAGCCCAACCATTGCCTCTGAGGTGCATTTACTACTTGTCCTTTCTTCTGATAATAACTGTGGCTACCTCCCGTAAGATTTGTACCTTCCAAAGAGGAAATAGATGGTGATGATACACTTCCATGGGTAGAACTATGGATCTTAGAGTTTACTGCTTCATCTTTAAATGACTTATGAGCAACAACAGTGTATTTTTTAATCAAATATAATGTCTGGTCAGTATAGTAATATTTCGTGTGTACGCTAGATGTGTCAGTCGGTTCAATCGTCGTAGATGCCAAATCATCTGAGCTGGGAGATAGTAACTTTTGCACCGATGGCATACTTATAATGTTAAAAAATTGTACTCGTAGGTGAGGTGATAAGACAGGCACGACTCTTAAGATGAGGTCATGTAAGGACCTACTAACCGCCTCGTGCGCTGTAAGGGCTGTAGACCAAATTGCTTGTAAATGTTCAATTGTCAATATGCCTCGCAAGGCCATAAATATGATGACCACATCAGCTCTGCTGGCAAGATCGGGATGAAATGATTCTCCAAATAAGATATCAATCAAGTTATTTCGTTCGACCCATCTTTCTAATAATGTTGGAGTCAAGTGTGTTCGTGTCAAGAGCATGGCACCTTTGCCAAAATGCAGCGGATTGGGTGCCGCATTTTTTGTAGGTACGAAATATTTCACCCTTGGCATGATTACCTCTATTTTATCCATTATTAAGATCAGTCCTAACAATTTTTGGGTGATCATAGAAGATGCTTCAAATAATCTTCTACAAAAATCAAGATAAAAAAATTCAATGCTTTCTTCCAGCATGTCTAAAATTTGCTGTATGGATTGATCACTTGACGGTATCGCAACCTTTGAATTCGATTTTACTTCATCGTCATATACAGAAACAATTAATTCTTTAAAGATTGAAAACATTTCTACAATGTCTTCCTTTTTTATGTCATTCAATTGCTCTTCCTTGAACTTTGACAAGGCGATGGGAATGGATTCCTTAGCCTCCCATACCAGTTCCATCATCATCTCGTGTGGAATTATGTATTTCAAGTTTTGAAGTAATTTCAAATCCAATAATGCTGTGCGAAAACGTGGAAACATTTGTATCCTCGAAGAAGAAGACGATGATGCTGGTGATGAGAAAGTGGCGGAAGCAGTAGGATAGGAGTGAGGATCCGCTCCATTCTCTGTAGTATCGCTGAAATCTTGAGTAGGAGACATATCACATGCAGAATAGTTAATGGACTTGAACATTGTGTGAAGACCATCATTCTTATGGAATTCATTTAAAATAAGATTAGGATAAAATGACTGTTGCCCACTTAAATCTGCATGTGGACGCTTTATCACATCAAAGTAAGTATTTGTATCTCTGATGATGCTATTAGAGCTACTTCCACGGTCACCACTAGTGCTGGATCTAGTGATGTTGGGGGATCTGTAGGCCGTATAAGGAGATGAATTAGCATCAGGATACTTGCCAATCCATAGGAACACAAGATTTTCGTCACAAAGGTCAATCTTAATGCACATGCTGACAGGAGGATCTACCCGAGTAGATACTTTGATCATGTCATCTTCATCTCCTTCTGGACGTTTTTGCTCGTCATGTTTTCCTTCCTTGAAATCTTCTACCGTAGTTTGTTGTTTTTCTTCCTTTGA
>JACLAD010001940.1_pt1 | contig 11328 bp, 10 predicted proteins | sample 8027901 | NCBI WGS metagenome assembly JACLAD01 (sample SAMN15725071, study PRJNA655200) | protist metagenome | isolation source: fluorescence activated cell sorting (FACS) single amplified genomes of... | place: Spain: Blaines Bay Microbial Observatory, Mediterranean Sea | collected 2016-07-05
TGTGGAAATAATCAAATAATCTGGCTTATCAACCCGTCGTTTTACCGTGTGCCCGTATGTTAGCCTATGGCACGGTTTTGGGGCGGACCCAAACCTGTTTTGCGGTGAATGAAAAAATAAAAAATATCAAACAACGGGTCAATAAATCAGAAACCAGACCCATAATGACATAATACAGAATGTCGATCAAATGTGCAAATGGGCAGACGTGCGACCGCACGACCCACCCCGGTGGGGTGACCCTTACGGGTAAAGGGTAGTCGTCACAAGGGGGGGGAAGACGTGAGGTCAAAGGTTCGTCCAGGGTCCAAAAGCCAGCCAAAATCCAAAAGGGTAAAAGGGTCAAAAACCCCTGCAAAAACCACATCCGTCTCATGCTGAGTCCCTCTCACACTCCGGGGGGAGCGTGCCACGACTTTCGGCCTCAACGCGCAGGAGCGTTTTGCGGTTGGCCTTTTGTCTTCCGGGTTGCCTTCCGGGGTTGCCTTCCGGTTGCCTCTTGCTTCGATCAATTTGAGTTTTCAATTTTGAATCCCAGCCACAAAGGGAGAGGAGGGAGGAGGTCGAGCCGTGTGGTCGAGGCAACTTGTGACGCCGAAAATATACGTGCTGGAGAATGCGCCGGTCGCGGACCGAGTTCGAGGCCGACGACGGTGACGGCGGCGGTGACGGCGGCGGTGACGGCGGCGGTGACGATGGTGCTGGCAGCAGTCAGATGGATGGTGCCGCCGCCACTCCCAACACTCAAATCTCTGCAGAAATCCCCCAAGTCCCGCAACCCTCCCTGCAATCAACCGGCTTCGCCATCGTCGTTGAGCCAGGGGTGGTGCACGGAAGTATGCCTGACGTGCAGAGACCTCCCCGCGAAGATTATGACGAGAATCTGCTGCGTGCGGCAGTTGGTAAGGCTCTCTTTATAGATCCCGCAACTCAAACCCACGACAGCGCAAGCTACGGAGCAGTCGCTGGGAATCCGATGGGGCAGCTCTTCACATACCTGGAAACGGCGGGAAGCGACAAGGGAGGCACTCTGTCGGGTCTTGTGGATCTTCTGAAAACTCAGCTGGAGCGTGAGAGCGCCAGCGAAGCACGAACCGTTCCGCGGTGGGTGGGAAGCCACCTCATGGAGATTGCGTTGGTGCAAGGAAGACCGCCGTGCCTGGTTTTCACTCCAGACGAGCGCATCATGTCCCAGTCGCAGCAAACCTTTGTGACCACGCCAAATTTCTGCGATTCCCAGGGAGTCGTGCGGAATCTGCCCGCGGTCACAGAGACTGACATCCGTCTCCTGGGAGATGCCCAGAATCCGCTGCTAGCCCCCGCTGTGGTCAACCCATCGATTCCGGATTCGTCGCCTGCTCCGCGAACTATTCGAGACTCGTTGCATCGAGTCACAACGGGGGCAAACCTTGCAGTTGTGCGCGTCGGTAAGATCCGAAATCGTGCAAAGGATCTCACCGGTCTCACCATGAATCGCTTCTCAAGGTTTCACAGCAAAGTAGCCTTCCTACTCAAAGCAATGGCACACAAGGAGTCTGTTCTCCTGGTAGGGATGCCAGGGCGGGGCAAAACGAGCCTTCTGAGGGAACTCACCCGCGGCATTTCTTGGTATACGGCTTCCAACGCTTTGATTCAGCAGCGAGTGGTGGTTGTCGATAAGCACAACGAGATCGCAGGGAGGGGGGAATTCGGGGCACGTCTCGTCTCTCCCGCTCTTGTGAGCCCGGACTCTGGTCGGGCTGCGAATATGCCTGGTATCACTCGTGCCTTCGAAACTCTTACCGCTGGCTGGGTTGTTGTCGATGAGCTCAACAAACCGGAAGCCACACAGGAAATATCTACCCTCGCCGGCGTGGTGTGTGTGCTCGCGACGGCCCACGTGCACGATGCTGCTCCGCGTGACCTCATTGCTGCAATGATGAAGACCAGTGCCCGTACACTTCTGGGGGGCAAAACCACGGTCACACTTTCTGACATGGAAGCGCGCAGAAGGGGAACGCGGAAAGACTTCGCTGCTTCTGAGTACAGGCCCCCTTTCAAATGGATATTGTACTTGCGCGATCTGAATCCAGCGCGATGGCCAGCGCCTCTCGATGTAGAATCGGAGCTGGCGAAATATTTCGAGATCATCAACAAGGCCCCGGAAGGATACTGGTCTCCTGAGGCGGGCGCCCGTCATTCAAACGAGGCTCTCGTGCCACGCGGAAGACATCTCCTGCCCCCCGATCGCTCCCGTCAGACGAAGCGCAGGCGTCGCGCACGTGACCGATCTCGAGACGAAGGCCGGCGCCGGCAGCGAGAACGAGGAAGAGGAAGAGGAAGAGAAAGAGGAAGAGACGGGGGAAGCTCCGCACGCTGGCAAGCTGCGAATCCTACAACAGACGAGGTGCGATGGGATGAAGTTTATCCGATGGTGATTCGTTTCCATCGAGCAGCTCGGAGTTTTATTCATTCTATCACATCATGCGATGTAGAGAAAATCTCATCTTCTGGGGACGATTTTTTCGGTCTACGTGTGAGCGGGTCAAACTCACAGCGACTGGCTGCGCGCAAGCTGATTGTGCAAATGGAGCGTGAGGGCAGACTTTCCGACGTGTTCATCGATGAATGCAGGCAAATTGCTGAGCAAGGAAGCAACTTGTTGCGCGCAAGCTGATTGTGCACGTGGAGCGTGGGGGCAGACTTTGGAGACGAACTATCGGAATGGCAGTACACAAAGGGGTGGCGAAACGATATTTGCTCTCCCTGGACGAACATCTAGGTGAAGCAGGCAAATGCTATGCGCCGCCACATCCAACAGGATATGACGGTTTACGACTCACGAATAAAGGATCATAGTCGACCTATGGAATTTAATCTAACGTGTAGACCGTCCAGATGAACACGTACTGTACCGCTACTGTAATGGTAGGTGTTGGTAATAGTTTAAAAGTACGGCATACTGTACGCGAGCGAGAGTTAGACTGGACAAAAACCTGCACGTCTTGTTTTCGGATATATAGCTTTGGCGTGCAGGTCATGCGTGCAGGTCGGTTTAATATAGATGACATGCGGGTCACAAAAGCCAGTCTAAATCTTACAACAGTATCAAGTAGTAGGGTCTCCGCTTCTCGAGACTCGAGACAGAGAGAGAGCAGCATCTCGGCCGTGACGGCGCGCACCGGCATGGACGCCGTCGCGCTGGCTGGGGCGGGCAGCGGATGCGCTGGCGGATCCACGCGGAAGAAAGAGGGGTTGGGCCCGCCAGCCCTTGTTTGTGTGCGGGGAAGTGAGGTGGTTGTTGCGGACACGGGCGACTGCGCCGGGGTAGGGCCGTCGCCTCGGGGTGCAAGGCGCTCAGTGTTTCAGGCCGCTCAGTGTGGAAGTGCGTCACTCGTGCACCTGATCTCCGAACCACGTGCGCGCTCGCAAAGGCGGTCTCTTGAAAAACATGCAGACGCTACAAGGGGGCTGGTTGTGGTTGTGCCTCGTGAAAAGGGTGTGGTCAACATTTACAGTCTCTCCTCGCAGATGCTCGTCAAAACCCTGGGACTACCATTTGACTTTCAACCCCAGGCTATTGAAAGCGGTGGTATGACTACATTTGCGGTCGCGGGGAAAACCTCTGCGCGTGTTTACAAAGTACGGGGCTTTCAGCTGTGCGGTATTTTTCCCATTTGTTTTGATAAGTGCAGTCGTGCAGGAGTTTTGGCTCTCAGTGCACGACTGTTGGCACTTCCCGGCACAGGTGCAGCAAGCAATGCCAGTTCTACAGACCTCCCAGGAGTTTGGTCAAAAATCACGGTAGCCAAATCGCTCGAGTCGTATGCTGCTATGGGCAAGGCTGGCATATCCTATATCACGGCTGGGAAGTTTGCAAAAGATGTCAGCGACTCTGCACAACAGGAGGAGATATTAGGAAGAAACACGCGTGTAAACGTGCAAGTCTTCGACCTCCAGAAACAGGAGGTCCCGTGCACCATTAGTTTAGCTCCACAGGATTTTGGGCTTTCTGCTTTGCAGTTTAGTTGCTCGGGCGACATGCTGGCGGCAGCTCCGGCCGATGGGCGAGAGATTTATGTTTATATGCTTTCCTGGCGAAAATCTCGCGCGTCGGGTTCCGGTACTTCGCCGGGACTTCACTGCACTATGCTCTACAGACTTGAGCGTGGAGTCACCCGTGGGGCGGTGCTGTCCATGTCTTTCAGCCCTTGTAGCATGTACGTGTCTCTTTTATCGGAGAGGGGCACATCCCACATTTTCGCCATCGTGCCAACTCACCGGCTCCAGCGTTACACACAGTCGTCCCACGTACGTCCCGAGAGAGCAACTCCGGAAACACACATGAGTACCCGCAAAGCGAGCACCGGGTGTACAACATCCGCGGCAGAGAAAGGATCGACCCTGCTAACTGCGGTCACCCGGTCTGCAACGTCTGCCCTGACTTCCGTGGCTACAAAACTGCGCCTAGCGGGGTATGGTGAAATGGCAAGTGTGCGTCAAGATAATGCAAATGTGTTTCGCTACATGGCAGAGTCTGTTGCTGAGAGCGGCACTTCGTCGTGGTTGGAGAATTACTCTCCCATGCGACTTACGCCGGTGGCTCGTGTTCGCTGCCCGGGTGCAGTGGCCAATGTTCTCTGGCTGGACACCATGCTGTGCCTTCACCTTACGTGTGTTCAGGAAACGGGAATATTTTCTGTGGTGAAACTGCGGGCCGAAACTTGCAGCGAAGGTGGAGTTTCCCTCTCGGAAATAGCGTGCGTAAGCACGGATATGGCTGCCCTGCCAGAGGCGGAAGCTGTCAGAGACCAGAGCACGAGAAAAATACCATTATCTGCGAAAACTGGTGCGCGCGCAGGACCTGGCATTCATAGCAAATCATTGAGAAAAGGTAACGTCGACGATATTGGCAGGTCGTGGCTTGCGGAAATGGAAATTCAATCTTTTCAACCTAGACGAGCTCCTATCTGGAGTCGGCCGGGTGTAGGCTGCGTCGCTGTAACATACCCACCTGATGATGCAAAAGGCATGCCATGGTGGTGGAGTCTCCCCCACAGCATGGTTGCGGAACCGTTACCGAATCGAAGCAGCGTGAAGCCTTCGGCACCAGCCATGGATCCTGAGGATATACAGCTATTGTTACAAAAGGCGAAAGAAGGGAATATTTTTATTTAATGTTCGTGTTCATGGCATGGTTTGGGCTGAGGAGAAGTGAGGGTGAAACGTGGATCGTGGAACGTGGAATGTGGAACAATGAATGAAGTAAAACCGATACCGATACCCGGATAAGGATGAAGGTGCACGGGAGCCTCACTTTCGTTCGCAGAGTTGCTGTGTCTTGTGCATCTTTGTACACTAAAGCAAAATTAGAGATGCAGTATCATGTTATATGTTTTCGTGGTGGTGTACTCGAAAAGACGAGATTGGAGGAGGCTCCATTCGTTTCCCGTTCTTCGACAATTACTACTGTGCCGTCAGAAGTCTGAAGCCAAAAACAAGGGAGAAATATGTTATTTAATACTTGAGCCGAACGAGTGGCTTACTGCGGCCTCAACTATCCACACGCAGTGTGCACTTCACATCTTCTCAATATATGCACATGCAAGCAACGCTGTCTGCAATGTCACGCCTCCAAGTTAATAGACTTTCCAAACCGTGCATACAATTCACCCTTGAGAACCTTCTGCCTATCTTCGATTTCTTGCATTTCGCCTTTCAATTTTTCAAGCTCCGCCTCCCTCTCTTCCTTCATGGCCTCCAGCTTTTCCGAGACCTCGTCCTCTTCCATTTTAAAAAAGCAGTCTCCAATAAGAAATCTGGGCGCCGCGGCGAGAAGAAGTGAAGGGATCATCAAAGTTTGGAAGAAGAGGACAGGGGAACAGTGACAGGGAAAGGGGGGGAGGGGAGAGGCGGAAGGAGGACAGGGTTAGTTCTCTCAACGACTCATTTCCAAACACAACGACAAGAAGAACAAAATTCGCTGTCGATGGAAAGTTGCTTCAGATTCAGGCCAGGAGCCATCTCCGCACCCCAGCAGTTTTTCGAAAAACACTCACTTGAGACCGTCCTCGCCTCCTTCTACCATCATGACCTCTTCCTCGGCCGCCTCCAGCTGGTCTAGCGCCTTCTGGCACACGGCCCTGTCCTGCCCCAGCTCCTGCAGCTGGGTATTCAGGCGCCCGAACTCGTTGATCTTGAGCTGGTCTTCCTTCCTCACGGGAGTCTCGCTGTCGGCTTCGTCGCTGCGGGCGAGCATGGTTTCCTGCTCGGTCGGTTGCCTGCCTCTCTCTCTCTGTGGTGGCAGAAGAGAGCAGAGGGACAGGCCTTCTCTTTTTCAAAAAAACCTTCACCGGTTGTCAAATCTACCAGTCATTCTGTGTGTGTCCTACTAGTACAGTGCAGTAGTGTGTGTGGCAAGTCTGAAAGTCTCTCTCAGCTGTCTCTCTCTGTCTCTCGATCTCTCTCTCAGGATATAGCTTTAGCCGATTAAATTGTGTATCGATCGCTACTGTACTGTACGAGACGAGAGAGAGAAGACGACTTTTAAGGTTGACGAGGTGTGGTTGGCAGGAGGTTGGACTGGTCAACCCCCTCTCTCGGGTCAACTCTCTCTCTTCTTCAATTTAAATTCAGTCTTGGGGCACCTTCTCCTGAGCATTCGCTGGACCAGCAATACTATTACTGCTGTATGTGCTTTCTTACAAGGAGAATCCCGTGATGGCAGCGGACGCCGAGCGTGGCGTCAAAGACCCGCATTTGCCGTGGTACCTGCGGTCGCTATCTCCTTCACGGACGCGACTGTCGCCAGATGCACTGACTGAGCGCTCAGAGTCACCTGCCAGGTGTGGCTATGGCATCACCTTCAGGGCAAACAAACAGCAAACAAAATGGTGGTTCATGTTCACAACTTTGGCCTTGCAAGCTCTATGTGTAGGTATATTTGTCGTTGAGAGTGATCCAGACACGCACAAGCTAAAAAGTATCGAGTGGTCGTGCATTTCTCTGTGCTTGCAGCTTCTGCAAGTCGCAGTTTGCCTCTTTTTCGTCCGCATTCTAATCGTTCGAGTGACTCACAGAACAAACAATACACCAAAATTAGGAGAGGCGTGGGTATTTTATGTTTGCTCTGTGCTTAGTTTTGCCGGCATTTACACTCTGATTTGTGGATGCGATGAAATTCTTTTTGGTGGAGTTCCTGCGTTTCTGCACTCGGAAAAGTTGGATTTCCTTGACGATCCAACAATCACTTCCATAGATCCTTTAGCGTCTCACCCTTTCCAGATTTATGCGGTTTTTATATACTTCTCGGTCTGCACACAAACTTTCGTGGGGCCTGGTGATATATCTCCATCGATAGCACTCGCTAAACTTGTCGTGTGCATGCAGATTGCCGTCGGCCTGACTTTTTCTACTGTCATTTTAACACAGACGTTAGACAGCATGCGCTTACCCTCATCCCGCCCCTCGCAGAATCCCACGGTGAATTCGAGTTCCCGGCATGAGAGCGGCCAACAATTTTTGACCCCATCCCTCGACGAGAAGCTTCTCGATAATATTGTCGGTGGTGACATCTCGCAGCCGTCCACGATTGGATCTTTGAGCGAGGAGGACTTTGACGACGATGAGAACGACAAGGCAAATAGCAGGCTATTTTCTTTGAGTTCCATTCGCCGATGGACTCGCAATTATTTGCTCCTCCTCGTTCTTGGGATCCAGATGACAAACTTTGGAATCCTCTTTTATGTTGAGCCGAAGATTTTCACGCGGCGGAGCGTAAATCTAGCGACTTACATACTGCCGACGACCGTGTTCCTGCAGTGTTGCATTCTTTGCCTGCTACTGTTTACCGGATACAAATTTGTTCGCCATCAAGTGTCGGAGCTAAATCTTAACTTCATCCTGCAGTCATACATTGCCTTATGCATAAGCTTTGCCGGGATATACAATGCTGTCTACCTACTTTCAGACCCCACGCAGTTTAAGAGCATGGCGTTCTGCATCTCGTGTGGGAGCTGTCGAACAAATTCTTCTGTACTCTATAGCAACATGCACGGGGTGCAAGGTGATCGCCATCATTTGGCGATCGCCTCTCGATGCCTTCTCCCGGGGCACAACATTGATGCGGCGTCCGTATCGAATTGGGAAGTTGCGGCGAGTTTCCTGTACTTTGCAATTGGAATTATGAGTACAGCAGGCTATGGAGATATTTTCCCTCTGCACGCCATTCCACGACTTTTGGTCTCTGTAAACTGCCTTATCAGTCAGCTTCTCACGTGCGTTCTTTTTGGGATCGGTTTACGGACTCTTTTCTCCCGCGTAAAGGAACGGCGTTTGCGGTTCCAATCATCGCTGAGAGATGTTACGTTTGAAAGAGTTGCGGGTAACAGTTTTGGCGCGCAATAGTGTGGCGTCTGCAGTGGACAGGAAGTGGACGGGAAAACTGGAAGTGGACGGAGGCTCGGTGCAATGAGGTTAGGAGAGACTCTGGGCGAGGGATATCATGATATCATTATCTCTCCGTCTCTCTACGTACTGTACCGTGCAGATGCCCTCGCCCATGTACTAAATCGCACACGTGTCCACCTACAGTGCAGTCGCACCGTCTCTCGTCGTAAAAAATATCAAATATTGCGTGACACCGATACGGGTAGGCCATCTACGACTTTCCGGGAAATGTAATATTCATTGATGTTTCGAAGTCGTAGACTTCACTACTGATACTGTACAACTCTGTAGTCTTTATTTGTTTCTGCTGCCCGTGCCCTGTGCCCTGTCTGCTCAGACAGTTCGGCTGACGCGAGACGGTTGCGATGCCCCGCACGGCACACAGGGGGAACTCGATTTCATGAGTCAGGATCCTCAGGCTTCGCGTCTACTTCTCGGGCCGGAGGCGAAGGGACTTCCAGAGCTTGCGAAGGATGCGCTCCTCCGGGACGGGTACTTCGTGTCGTGCCGTGGAGCGGCGCTGTATACGCTGCTCGGTTATCCGAGTCCTCCTCTGCTCCTGAGGCTGCTCTGTGCCACCCGCAACACGGTGCTCACGGCGCAGGTGCTGTGGATCATGGCGGAGCTTCGCGTCGCTGCGGTAGTTCTTTTCCTCGCTGTGTTTATTTTCATGGGGCAGCAACTGAAAGAGTGCGTGAACCGAGATGGCGAAAATGCCGAGAATGTGTACGACATCGTTCTGATACTTGTGTTGACAACAAAGTTGCAATTTGCTCTCCAGGCTGTGTTTGCGGACGATACTACCTCGTCGTTCATTTTTGGCGGCCTTTTCCCTGATCTTAGCGGTGTTTCTGCAGTCGGGGGTGCTGTGGGTTTGTTTTGCATAATGGGCGCACTTACGTTCACTTTTTCTCGCATGAGCAGCAAGTTGTGGTTGAGCACTACTACTCCACTAAGTCTGGTATTGACTCTTTTAGAGCCTCTTTTGTATGCTGACGAATCAGGTTTCATAGCTTTTCGACTCGCCATTGCGTGTGCATTAACCGCGGCTTTGCATGGCAAATGAATATACAGATGCAAATTGGCGACTTCTTGTGCATCGTGGAGTTGCGCTGGTATCTGCTTTCACCTGCATTTTCAGGTCGACCACTTGGTGATCCTTGCTCACCAGGGCTCTGCTTCGAGCTCGGCGTTTTTTTCCATCAGCAGCTGATCAGCAGTTTCAATATTAATAACAGTTATCAATATCAGTACTCGTACGGGTGCGAGTATCAGATGCGAGACGTCAGACGTCAGACGTCATATTCAGGTGTCAGGTTTAGAAATTAGAAATTGATATCGTATCACGTATCATGGATCATGTAATCATGGATCATGGACTCATGAATTCATGGATCATGGAACCAATTTTTAAGCTCGCAACTTCTCGTCAGAAATTGTCGCCAACCAAGTTGCGATGTAGTCGTTAACCAAGTCTAATCTCCTTCCCACTTTCAAACGGTTTCAAGTTTGCCAGTGATCACAAGTCTCAAATCAAGGATTCTTCATCGTTAAAACCACCATCTCCATCCAGATCCCCAAAACCGTCGTCATCTTCGTCATCCAAGTTGGCAAGATCGTCGTCGTCGTCGTCGTCCAAGACGTCAAGAGCCGCAGCCATGCGATCCCGGGCTCTCTGCTGCTTAGATTTTGCCCTCGACTTCGGTGTTTCGTCTTCCTCGTCTCCCGCCGGCCCGGCGGGCTCGTCCCGGAAGGGTTTGAAGCTCCCATGGGAACCGTTTCCGCTTTCGCTGTCGATGAAGTGGTCATCATCGTTGACTGAGACGGGCTGGTAACCTGAGTGAGAGGGACCCGAGCTTCCCGCGAATGGCAGCTTGCTCCACACCATGCCCCCAACAGCAACAACAACAGCAACTGTTTCGCGTCCGCGCTCGGTGAGAATTAGTAATGCGCCGACACCCACGAACAGAAGGACGTAGAAGAAAAAGCGAAGCCAGCTTCCCCCCCCTCCACTCACGCGAGCCCAGTCCGGGCAAGAATGGGAAGCACCAACATGGGTGATTCCGCCGCTGCACGTATCTCCCGCGACTTTCCGGTACCCCGTTGGCTCGAAGTAGGTTCCGTCCGTATCCATGCGCGTGCACTGGTGAAGAATCGACAGAGTCGTATTTGGTGTTTCTTGTGGGCGGTCGAAGACACAGGCCCCACTCTGATGCGGACGATGATAGTCAATGTCACATTCGTAGTCCTGTTCCGTGCAGGCGCAATCGCGCACAAAACTCTTCCTCTCATGAAATTTACCCACCAGGCAGGCAACGTCTTGCTTTCGGCGTGTGAAAGACACTTCGTGGCCCAAAATACAGGGCGACTGGAACGAGCCCCGTGGCTCCCACTGCTCGAAGTCCTGAGTGCCAGATTCCGAGCCCTCGCAGGCGCGCAGCTGGGCTGTAAAATCCAAATAGAAAATCACCGACATGCGTGCCTTGCTCTTTTTCGCACCCTTTCCAGCGCCTTGCTCCTGCGTTCCGTAGAGTAGAAACACCACATCGGTGCCGCTGCGCTCGACGATGATATTGTTGACCTCCACTGGCTCCGTTGAGAATGTATACCTGGTCCACGACTTGCCCTGGTCCCAGCTGTACATGAGAACCTGCGTCGGCACATTGTCGCGCGCCATCACAATGACTCCTCCGTGGTCACCAAATTCATAGATGTGACTGCCTTTCGCAGCTTCAATCCAGGATAACCCTCCGTCACGCGTGATGTAAGTATTCGTCTGCGAGGCGTATGGTGCGAGACGACTCCCGAGATTTCCAGTCGCCATGGCCAGTCCGATCGCAGAGTCGAGGGAATAAAATGGGCCCCAGTAGTCGCTTGTGCCTAACATGGCGGATGGATAGG
>JACLAD010010080.1_pt1 | contig 11324 bp, 12 predicted proteins | sample 8027901 | NCBI WGS metagenome assembly JACLAD01 (sample SAMN15725071, study PRJNA655200) | protist metagenome | isolation source: fluorescence activated cell sorting (FACS) single amplified genomes of... | place: Spain: Blaines Bay Microbial Observatory, Mediterranean Sea | collected 2016-07-05
ATTTGAATCGTGTTCCCTCACTAGATCCCTGCCTGCCTCACTTGCATAGGGCGGAACTCGCGCAGCGCAAGAGCCATTGAACGACTTGACTCCCTGCCTTCATCACGCCGTGAATGAATGACTGTGAAAGATACGGCGCGCGTGCGCCGTGCTCAAGCACCTTGCCTACCACGGTGCATCTCGAGGGCTCTGCTTGCGACCTCTGATGTGGATCGCGCGTGCCGATCCAGCGCGCCTGCAGTCTCACTGCGCGCGTCTGAAAGTTCCGACGCGCGACTCTCTGCAGTGAATGACGTGAAGGACGCTTCACTGCATGCATCAACATCAACGTGCTGTGATCTTTCTTTCACGGCTGCGTTCTGGCTCTCGCTCTCATAAAGCGATGGCTTTGCCGTTCTGAGAACTTCGATGAATCGATCCATGTGTCGTTCGAGGCTCGTCACTTGAGAGCTAGTCGCAACGTGTTGCAGCTGCAGCTGATAATGCTCTTCTCTCTGCTGCTTCAAGCCCGAAAGCATCTTGGCATATCGCTCGCGCATGTGTTGATGCTCCAGCATGATGTCCTTTATCGCTGTTCTGGTATCGGAAACAGCCGTCGTGAGCGTATCTTCGAGGACAGAGACGCGCTTGATCATCTGCTGCATTTGATCCTCTGCACGTTGTAGCGATAGAGCGTTCTCACCGGTGAGTTTCTCCACAGGGGGTTGCTTTGCTTTTGATCGCGTTGTCATTCGCTTTGACACTGTAAACATTTTTCGCTTTGGAACTTGAACCATCAGTCTGTCGCGCGTTCGAACGCGGCTGAGGAATTTCCTTCCAGAGGAACAAGGCCAAACTCATACTAGTATGCAGAAGCATGCAACTAAAACCACATCTGCGAATCATATTAAAAACGCAGAACCTGAAGTTTGGTGATCAGAGAGTGATGTCAGGCTTTCAATTCGGTCACCCGCTTCATCCTATCTCTTTGAAGCAGCAACAGATGTCGTTGGATGAGATCAAGCGGGCAAAAGTCGGATTGTACCAAATTCTTCCGTATGACCTATCGCATCGTATCGGCGTGATGAACGCATTGAGTATGAACGAGTATTGGGATGAACAATCCGACCGTTTTGACGATCTAATGAGAGAAGTGGAGGAATACTGGAACAAGAATTCCAAGAAGTGGTTCCAGATGGTACGCAATACTAGCTACGGCCGAAGCGCGTGTAACTAGAAGTATGATCGCGAAGCGCGTTCGAACGCGGCTGAGGAGTTTCGTTCCAGAGTAACAAAGCCAAACTCAGTAGTACTACGATGTCTCGGCTAGCAATGCTGTCGGAAGAAGACCTGGCTGATAGGACGCTCGCCGGTTTGGAGGCAAGCAGCGAACGACTCTGCAGGATTGAACGACTTCTCTCTGACATCCAAAGACGTGTCGAAGAAATGGAAGGTGTTCTACTTGAGCAGTTTCGCGATGATGTGAGCGAGGTATCTTCCTGCACAGCCGCGTCGGCCAGATATTGCCAAGCTCCGCGTTAGATCCCTCAGAATCCCTCAAAAAGTGAGGGATTTACGGCCCCTACGGCGTGACGCTGTCCTCTAATACCGTTAAGGTATTTAAAAACATTTGGATTTGGAAAACATTGCGCCGTGACGACCCACACAGCTTAATTCTGACGATTTCCCTGCAGCGTGATGGGCATGGGCATGGGCATGGGCATGGGCATTGGCATGGGCATGGGCATGGGCAAAGAACCTTGCGCTTTTTGTTGTTCTTCTCGTTGGCAAACTTCGATTTGATCGCCGCTTTGGACAGCCCCTTTTCGATCGGAAAAAGCTCGCCTGTCGTCTTGTGCTTGAAATAGACGTATTCCTGCGCGGAGAAGCGCGGACGCTTCAAAAGGGCCGACGCATCGACAGGGCCGGTCAGCCAATGTGTCGAGCTGAGCTTGTACAGCGGGTGGTCGTCAAACTTGTAGTCCTCGGGCAGACTGGACGCTGGCGTCGAGGCGTGCTGCAAACTGGATGCAGGCACCGAGGCCTGCTGAGAAACGGTTGCAGGCGCGGAGGCCTGCTGAGAAACGGTTGCAGGCACCGAGGCCTGCTGAGAAACGGTTGCAGGCGCGGAGGCCTGCTGAGAAACGGTTGCAGGCACCGAGGCCTGCTGAGAAACGGTTGCAGGCGCGGAGGCCTGCTGAGAAACGGTTGCCGGCGTTGCTGCCGGCTGCGGTGACAAAAGTGCCCTCGGCGGAGCAGTCGGGCTGCCCTTTTGAGCTTGAGCAAACGCCTGCAACTCCTGCTCGCGCATGGCTTTCGACAGCTGCTTGAAGTCGTAAATCATCTCCCCGACGATTTCAAAAATGTCGTCGCTCGCTTCCACATTCACCTCGTGTAGGCGTATGAGGTAACATCCGCCGTCGGTGCAAACCTTCCCCCAGACGACAAAGTTATGTGCCCTGTGGTGGTACGTGCGGCAAGCTTTTGCCTGCCTTTCGATCTGGAACGGCCCTTTGCCCTTGAGGTGAAAATCGTACTGAGGATTGGTGTCCTCATTGTGAAAAATCTCTGGGATGCTTTCCATCTTCTTCGTCACGATGTTGTACGCAAGGAGCATCTCTTGTTGCAGTTGCTCTGTGACAACGTGCGTGGGCAACAAACAAGATGATCGGGACGGGGGTGCGTGACGATCGCCGCAACTGGATGAGAGGCGGCGCGCGGTCATGCGCTTCGGGAATGTCACCAGGGAGAGGAGGAGCGGATGTCGCGTTCAGCGGCGCAGCGGCGCGCCTGGGTTTGCAAGAGCCGAGAAACACGCCCGCCCTGGTGCATACTTCTGCATGCACTGTTCGCTGTGCTAAAACACAGGGAATACCGGAGAGAGCTCTGCTTAAACAGCTTAAACAGCTCGTACTGAGTTTAAGCTCGCAAACTACCAAACTCGTTACCGTCAGCCACTTCATTCAGCGGCCTGAGCCCGCGCCACATCCACCGCCGTTTACAACTCGCTGTAATAGCGGTTGATCATCGCCCTCACAAAACGAGCGATGTCTTCCGCCGCGTTGTCGCCGGAGAAACGTGAAGAACTCGACCCGGTGATGCCGTATGCGGCGAGAACTGCCTTGATCTGCTCGGCGAGAACTGCCTTGATCTCCTCTTCTTGCCCCCTCTTCTTGAGCCAGTTGATTTCCTCTTCGAGATTGTTCTCCAGATCCTTCAACATCTCGCGGCGCCTAGCACGGTGGTCGCGCAAGACTGTGACGTCGATGCCACGCTCGATGCGCGCAAGGAATTTCCCCTTCTCGATGTCTTCACGGATCTCACGCGCCCGCTTGGCGCGGTTGCAGCCGCGTAGGTAGGACCCTTCCTCTAGGTAACCCCGATCCGCCATATCCTGGAGCGTCTCCATGAGACGACGCTCCGGCGTGTGGTCAGGCATTCTGGGAACCGAAACTGCACAATTCTTTTTGGTACGGGCCCTGTTCACCGCTTATTATTAATCTGATCCCTCTGAGTTGGAGGATCAGTTTTTTTTTTCAAATTCAAATTCAAACGGCGATGAGCAGCCGAGTGAAAGGTGAATATAAGTTCAAACACAAGGTTTGCGGCAAGCCAGTTCGCGACGCATACAACCTAAGTCGCCAGACAAGTTGTAGAGAATGCAATAAGATACTTCTCGGGCGAACACAGCAGCACAGCTGTCGACTTGTGCTGCGATCGCCAGCGTTTCCGAGACCGCTTCGTTGCTTGACGAGGTGAACAGTCTTCGGCAAGAGCTCACGAGCGTCAAATCACAGCTCACGCTCTGTCAGCAGCACATACTCGACCTGCAAACGAGTCAGCAGAATGCAATTGCACGTACCCCATTGGCAGCCACCACGTCTTCCCAACCATCCTCGCAGCTCGACAGTGACTTCTGCGACACAAGCGGCGACGACGATGATGACGCGAACGACGAAATCGTCGACGAAATGGAGGTCATGAGTTTTCCGAACGCAAAGCCGAAACCACTGGAGATCAACGTACGTGGAGACAATGGCTCTGTGCGCAGTGGCAAGTACATCCCGTTTGGCGGCTGCTTCAAAGATCTGTATGTTCTTGCCGATGAACTGGAAGCTGGGATCAAAGAAAAAGGCTTTCCCGACAACAGACTCATCACGAAGCCGCTGCTCCAGTTCAGGTACAACGATGACCATGAGGGCTATCAACTTGTTTACACTCGCGGCGTGGAAGGCACGCGCATCGCAGAGATGTTGCCCGACAAAACCTGGCGCGTCTTTGACGAGGCAGTCACGGCAAATCAGCGCATACTGCTGCCAGCTGCGCGCAGGCTGACCGACACCGCTCAGCTGCTGCGAGGCGAAACGAACAGAGCTGTTGACGACGAGAACTGGACGACGAATACCGCACTTCGCGTCTCGTACTAGGCTAGCCTTGTTTGGCGTTGTTTTTAAATTGTCGCAAGCAGAGCCCTCGAGATGCACCGTGGTAGGCAAGGTGCTTGAGCACGGCGCACGCGCGCCGTATCTTTCACAGTCATTCATTCACGGCGTGATGAAGGCAGGGAGTCAAGTCGTTCAATGGCTCTTGCGCTGCGCGAGTTCCGCCCTATGCAAGTGAGGCAGGCAGGGATCTAGTGAGGGAACACGATTCAAATTCTTCCCTTGGAAAAAAACTAACTTTTGAAATGACGAACAGCTCTCCCATTATCTTTTTGCGACCACCAAGATCAATTTTCCACAGTATCATCCCCCAGTATCTCCCAGTTGCAGAGGGACTGAGGGCATCTTGACCTTGAACGCTAGGCTGGCATTCCAAAACGCTGGTGCTGTGCACCTTCGTATTGCTGAGCCGATTCAGCATCCAATTTGAAGCATCGTGGACAAATGTCCATCTCATCGTCGTAGAGAAACGACTCGTCAGAGCAATCGTAGCCGCAAACATCGCATGTGAGCACCGCATCCTTGATCTCTGTGCCATCTCCACGAAAGTAGCCGTAGCACATGACAAGTGGGGCCGCTTCGAGGGTCCAGGTGCATGCAAAACCGCGAAAGAAGTAAATTGCGTCGCCCTTCGCCACAGTGAACGGTGCGGAGCCGTCATCTGGGGTGACAGTGCCACGTCCTGACATAATCAGCACGCGTTCTGAAGCGTATTCGCCGTCATACATGATGTGAATGGTCTTGTTGTCCGTCTCATGTTCAAGATTCCACACTTGCCAGCCGAGCGCGGCCGTTTTCACCCGGGGGCCGACCAAGTGGGCACGTACGTGTTGAAACATGTTGCTGACCGTGGGCTTCACGCGGTTTTTGGACTTCGCGCGCGGCCCAACATGCTTCGGGGGGCTACTGGAGTGGGTGCGAGCACTCATGGACCGGTTTCGACCCGGTTCGGGGTCCGCCGGAAGACCGTACTTTCGTGGCTCCGGGCGTGGTTCTCCTCCTTTCTAAAGAACTTCCGTGCGAAATTGTTGTTGCGGGGCCTGGTCGTCAGCGGCGTCATGCCCGGCGCTTCGCAGGTCCACCCGCAGACGCTGCCGCCGGCGCCGCTCCACTCGCCGCTGCCGCGCTACTCGCTGACGGAGGTGCGCGAGCTCGAGCTGGCGCTCGAGCGGGCGCTCGCCATCGTCAAGAGGGAGCCGCAGCCGGCGCCCAACCTGGTGCGGCACGTGGGAGAGCTGCTGATCGGCCTCGACGGGCCCGACCTGCCGGGCGAGACGGAGGTGGTGTACGCCGCGATGAGGGGCGCGCACGACCGGGCGATGGTCGAGATCGCGACGCTCCGAGGGGACAATGCGCAGCTCCGAGAGGAGAATCAGCAGCTCCGGGCGCAGGCCTCGACGGCCGCCATCCCCGAGCGGCTCGCTGGGCCGCCGCCGCCCGAGCTGGAGCCGCTGCGCTCGCTCGTCGACCGGGTGCTGCAACCGCTGCGCGAGCAGCGGGAGCAGTCGGCGGCGGTGGCGTCGACAGAGGACCACGCCACCAAGCTGCCGGCGGGCCTCAAGGACTTCACGCCGCTCGCCAAGGAGCCCGAGATCAAGGAGGCGGCGGCGGGGCTGCACGCGCTCGAGCTGGCGCTCGTCAAGGCGCCGTCGTCCGAGGTGGCGCGGAGCGAGCTGAGCGCCGCGGTGGCCCGGCTCGAGGAGGCGACGGCGGCCAAGATCAAGGAGCGCGCCGCGAGCCTGCAGGACCCGCAGAACCTCTTCCACGCCGGCACCACCTGCGAGAAGTCGGGCCAGAGCCCGATCTACGGCTTCCGCTACTACTGGAAGGAGAAGGACAGTCACGGATTCACCCATCACCACAACCTGTGCGAGGCCGAGTACGAGAAGCTGCCCGACGCGAAGGACGGCTCTCACCTAGACACCAGGTATGGCGAGGTCGTCAAGTGCGAGAAGTCGGGCCAGAGCCCGATCGTCGGCTTCCGCTACTGCTGGAATCACGGCTATGTAAATGAGCACAGCCTGTGCGAGGCCGAGTACCAGAAGCTACCCGACGACGAGAAGATCCATCCAATGGACTACTACAATGAGGAGAAAAGGGGCAAGCCAAAGTACGAGAAGATCCCGCCGCCCTGGACAAAGGAATGCTTCGAGAGGATCGCGCCGCCCCTCTGCACGAAGATGCTGCAGGACTGCGAGGCCGCCGTCGCCGACGGCAACCGCGACTTCTCTCGCATCTACAACGGCGTGCACAGCGTCATCGGGTCGGGCGAGCAGCCAGGCATCGCGCGGTACGGCACGGCGGTCAGCGTGCTCCGCGAGCCCGTCACGGGCAAGCCCATCAAGGGCGAGGCGGTGCAGCGCGAGGAGGCAGCCGAGCCCGTGACGCTGCTGGCCGACGCCGCGCTCGCCAAGCCGGCGTTCGACCAGGTGGCGTGCAGCGTGGCGGCGGCGACGGGCGCCAAGCTCGAGCTGCAGCTGCTGGGCGACGTGGACCGGCATGGCCGCGAGGTGACCGGCGTCAAGAAGATCGCTCGCATCATCGAGAAGGCGCAGCTGCTGCCTGGAGTCGGCCGCGGTCGCACGGATCGCGTCTGCGACGTCGTGCGGTGCATGCTGGTGGCGCCCGACATGGCCACGGTGGCGGCCATTGCCGAGGCGCTGGCGGCGCTGCACCGCGAGGGCGTGATCGAGGTGGTGCGCCTCAAGGACCGCTTCAGCAGCCCGTCTGACGGCGGCTGGCGCGACCTGATGGTCAACATCGTCGTGCTCGGTGGCGGTGCCGGCGGCGCGGCGCGCCACGTGTGCGAGTTCCAGATTGCTCACGAGATGATGCTGACGGCTCGGAAGGGCCTGCCCGGGGTGCGCGCGCCACTGCCGCCCTCTCCTGCCCTTTCGCCACTGCTGTGCTCGTGCGCCCTCCTCTGCCGGTGCTCATGTGTGCCGCCCCTTGCGTCTGCGCCCCTGCCGCGACGCGCAGCACGAGATCTACGCGATCGTGCGCAACGCGATGGAGATCATCGAGTCGTGCGGGCTCGAGCGCGAGCTGCGGCGCGAGGCGGTGCGCAAGCTGCGCGCCGACGGGCGGTCCTACGCCGACGTGATCCTCAAACGCGGGGCGACTGACGCCGAGGTGATCGCCATGTTTGAGGACAGCTGGCTGCTCACCGACGCGGCGTGGGCGTGGTGCGCCGGCAACGCGGCACAGCTGGCGACGAAGGTGAAGGCCGGCGAGGAGGGGCGGGTCGCGGAGGTGAGTCTCAGGCGCAAGGACATGGAGGAGCTGCCCGCGTCGGTGGGAAGGCTGCAGAAGCTGCAGAAGCTCGACCTGGGCAGCTGCACGGGCCTGAGCTCGCTCCCAGCGGAGCTCGGCGGGCTGCAGGCGCTCGAGGTGCTCGACCTGACCAACTGCAAGGGCCTGACATCGCTGCCGGACCTCTCGGGCCTCGAGAAGCTCAAGGTCGAGAGCCTGCCAGAGAGGCTGAACCTGTGGGAGGAGGGCGGGCGCAAGGCCTTTGCGCTGGACAAGTTGATCGCCCAGTCGGAGGACGGTTGGCTGCTCGGTGATGAGGAGTGGGCGCGGTGCGCCGGCAACGCGGCACAGCTGCTGTCGAAGCTGACACCCAACAAGGAGGGGCGGATTGTGGAGGTGGATCTCCGCAGCGGCATGATGGAGCTGCCTGCGTCGGTGGGAAAGCTGCAGAAGCTGCAGAGGCTCAACCTGGACGGCTGCAGGAGCCTGACATCGCTCCCGTCCGAACTTGGCGGGCTGCAGAAGCTCGAGAAGCTCGACCTGACCAACTGCGAGAGCCTGGCATCGCTGCCGGACCTCTCGGGCCTCGACAAGCTCGAGGTCAAGCACCTGCCAGAGAAGCTGAAGCCATGGGAGGAGGGCGGGCGCAAGGCCTTTGCGCTGGGCTGAGGCGCCGCCCCCGACACCCAGGACAGACGAGACAGCGCGTGTGCGTGTGTGTGTGGGTGTGATCGGGGCAGTGCTCAAGCGGTTGAAATTGCCTGATTGAGGGACGAAACCACCGCACGAATGCGAGTTGCCTTTCTAGCCATCTTGCTTTTGCCAAGCCATGCCGTCTCCCCTCGTGCCAGCGTCGCCGCTCACGCCTCAGGCGGGCGCGGGCGCCTTCCTGCCGATGATGCTCTTCATGGGCCGACGTGGCCGGCGCAGCAGCTCCAGCCCGGCGTACGACCCGTACCAGTGCGTCGCTACCTGCGCCGCCCAACAAGGCTTCTGCCCTCCGGCCGAGGCCGCGGGGTTCCTCCAGCTCCTCGAGGAAGGGCCGAGCTTCCTGGAGCTTGCTCCCGCCCCACCACTCACGCCTCAGGCAGGCAGCAGCATGGGCTTCGTCTATCCGATGATGATGACGATGGCCAACCGGAAGAGAAAAGCGGGCAGCAGCCTGAGCGACAACCCCATGCTGAAGAGCTGCGTAAACACGTGTCAAGCGCAGCTTGGTTGCGGTGCGCTACCCGATGGTGGCGGCGGCGGTGGCGGCGATGATGCCGCCGCAGCCCCTGCTAACCCCTAATGCTGCGCCGCGCCGCCACACGGCACCTGCTCGATTGTAGGAGCGCCTCTTTGTCCAGTACGTGTGAACCTCAAACGTCACATGCCATATAACCAAACTCAAACGAACGAAAAGACGGCCAGACCTACTTTACACGGGCGATAGAGCCGAAAAGCGACGGTGTGCGCGTCGTCTCTTTTGGCGGCAGCACAGAGCGCGGCGACACCCTCTCACTGCGTGCAGGCGGCGGTGCTGCACCGTCTCGCCTGCCGTACCGGACGCGGCGCGGCGCCAGATCAGCTGAGCACGGCCGTGCCGCTGCGGCTGACCGGCCCGGGCACGGCCATCGACTGCCACTTGCGGTGCGAGTCGGCCTTGATGCTCTTGTTGGCGGCGGCCGTGCGCGCCTCCATCACCTTTGCGTCGTCGGGGCCGAGCGGCTTCATGTTGAAGGTCGCCTCCTTCTTCTCGCACAGTGTGCGCAGCTCGAAGTAGTACGACGCGTACAGGCTCGCCGAGATCGAGACGTTGTACTGCAGCATCTCGAGAAACTGCGGGGTTGGGCGTGGAGGGCGGGCGAGCCGGTGAGCAAGCGGCGAGGCGCTAGGCTAACCTGCGTGCGGCCCCCACATGAGTGGCTCCCTATTTTGGGCGGCGGCGGCGTCGTCGCACCTGGCGCTCGAGCTCGTTGACGTCGCGCAGCGAGTACGACGCGGCGATCACCGAGAAGTCGGCGTTGGAGAGGCAGCGGTCGTCCCACACCTTCTGCGCGACCACCATCGCCGAGAGCAGGATCGGCTGCCAGTTGTTGCGCAGCAGCGCCATCTTCGCCGTCGAGCAGAGCCGCTCGATGTACCTGCGCAAGCGGAGGCCGCGACGGCGCGCATGGAAACCGACATGCATGCATGCGACGCCACTCACAGGGCTGGGCGCGAGAGGGGCGTGCGGCGTTGCGGCGCGGCGCCAAGAGGGCGTTGCGTTGCGGCGCGGCGCGGCGCGGCGCGGCGCACAGCAGCGAGATGACGAGGCACTCGCTCGAGAACTCGGCGATGGTGTAGCTCGACTTGATGATCTGGAAGATCGACTGCTCGCTCGGCCCCTCCTCGGGCTGCTGCTGGTTGAACAGCGGGTGCCGGTGCGACGCGTCGAACATGACGGGGAACGGCTCGCCCGCCTCGTCGGCGAGCCTCCTGCGCTCCTCGCCCTCGTGGATGCGGTCGTGGATGGCGATCGAGACGCAGAAGATGATCTCGTCGATGCACGGCTTCGAGATCGTGGAGTCAATGTACAGCGACGACGTCGAGTTGTACTTGACGTGGCTCGGCTCCGCCTGCATCTGCGTGGGGAACTCGAGCGCCGCGATCGCGTTCGTGAGCTTCTTGCGATGCCCCGGCACCTTGATGCCGATCTCGTCCAGGTGCTCCGCGCGGAAGTCGCGCAGCCGAGCCGGGTCCGTCCAGCCCTTGGCGCGGAAGGCCTCCTGGTACTTCTCCTGCGCGGCCAGAGAGGCGGGCGCAGGTGCAGGCGCTCAGAGCGCCTCGGTGGCCCACTACTACACGGCAGAGACGGGGCTAGTGGGAGCGCAGCGGCCTCCCCGCGCAGCAGCACGGACGAGGAGAGCCGCGGCAGGCGCGAGGGCCCGAGGCGTGCGTCAGAGCGCGAGCAGGCGGGGCGCAGCCGCACCAGACCAATGTGCTCGAGCCAGCCGTCGACGGAGTCGGCGGTGCGCGGGTAGTCGGCGGGACCCTTTGGGACGCTGCTAGCCATAGTTTCTTTAGGGGACCTGCGACAAGTCTTCTTGAGTGGCCGCAGAAACTTGACTTCACCGGCAAACTTCTCGTACGAGGGGTGACAACACTAACAGCACAAGTCGAGATGTCCACAGCACCTCGGCCCCGTGCCCCGTCACTAGACGTAGCTACTAGCGTTGCTTTGAAAGCGTGGAAGCCATGCAGAACCACCGCACGCAGGGGCGCAATCGGTCTTGCGCAGCGACTCGCCCACCAGCGCTGTACTCCCGGGCTACCATGCCCGCCTACGGGCCGGGCCCGTCGCTCGAGGAGCAGCTGGTGAGCTCGCAGCTCGCCGCGCTGCAGGGCACGCCGCGCTACCTGCCCGGCGACTTCGAGCGCCTCCGGCTCCTCGGCCAGGGCAAGTACGGCACGACGCACCTGGTGCGCCGGCTCTCGGACGGCATGCTGCTTTGCAACAAGCAGGTGACGGTCGAGCGGTTCGCCAACTCCAACCCGGGGCAGGCCGTGCAGGAGGTCGAGCTGCTGATGCTGCTCATCGACCACCCGCACGTCATCCAGTACGTCGGCTCCTTTGTGAGCGGCGGCCACCTGCACATCGTCATGGAGTTTGCGGACGAGGGCTCGCTG
>JACLAD010011659.1_pt1 | contig 11323 bp, 8 predicted proteins | sample 8027901 | NCBI WGS metagenome assembly JACLAD01 (sample SAMN15725071, study PRJNA655200) | protist metagenome | isolation source: fluorescence activated cell sorting (FACS) single amplified genomes of... | place: Spain: Blaines Bay Microbial Observatory, Mediterranean Sea | collected 2016-07-05
TATTATATCTCATACGAAGTAAATAAAATGCAGACTTAAAGCTAAAATTATATTTTACGGTATCATATGTCATATTTCTGTCGACAAAAAAATGTGTGCTCTCCTGTACAATCTACGACACGTATGAATTTTTCATCTTTTTTTGTGTTTTGTTTTATTTTAGACCCCTGCAAAACATCTTAATACTATACGAATGTGTCATGCATTCTGGCATTTCCGGCACTTTGTACATAAATTACTAATTTTATATTCGTAATGTCATAATTATATGCATACTACGAAGTATGTATATCATTATTTCTTTTTTTAAAGTGATGATTTTAAATTTGCACCTATCTTTGACTGATCCATCAATTCATATTTACCTGGCACACCAATGGTTCCATCTAAAGATGGGTAATCTGTATATCCTTCAGCATTACCACCATTAATCGTTTCTGTATAAAATGTTTTACGATTATATACATTGAGTTTTGCACCAGTTCGTATTCTTTCAGGTAAATCTGGATTGGAAATAAACCATCGACCAAATGCAACCAAATCATAATCACCATCTTCAATAGCCTTTGCAGCACTGGCAGGTGTGAAACCGCCCGCAGCCATCAATGTACCTTTGTAAATATCTCGATATTTTTTATTGGAAAGGGGTTGTGTAAAACCAACATCTTTACTTGGATCACCATCCCTTGCTGGGCTCCATCGAGGCTCTGTCAATAATAAATATGCTAAATCAAATTGATTCATGGCATTTACTGCATAATGATATGTTTCATCTGGATTTGAGCAAGATGCAGCAAAATATGTTTGATTTTGACGTCCTGTATTTGGATCAATAGTAGTTGGAGAAAGTCTTACACCTAATCGTCCATTTCCAACCGTTTCAGTTAACGTTTGTACAACTTCACACAATAAACGGCATCGATTTTCAATAGAACCACCATATGCATCCGTTCGTTTGTTTACCCCATCCTGGATGAATTGGTCTATTAAATAACCATGCGCAGCATGCAATTCTACGCCATCAAATCCTGCCCTCATAGCATTTCTAGCTGCCCTAGCATAATCTTGTCGTAAACGTGGAATTTCGTCCATACTAAGCTCACGAGGAACAGCAGCTTCAACTGCCCCTTGATAAGTAGATGCGGGCAAAGGTGTTTTCCGTTTTGGATGAATCATTTGTGAAGGAGATGCTGATACACTTGGCAATGCCATACCTTCTTTACCACTACGTTTTAATAAAGGATGGTCCCCGAAAGATGGATGTGCAATTCTCCCTGTATGCCATAGTTGCATAAATATCTTTCCACCTTTTGCATGTACTGCGTTTGTAACAGCTCTCCATGCAACAGTTTGCTCTTCCGTCCAAATTCCAGGTACAGATATGTAACCAACAGCTTCAGGACTGATATTAACAGCTTCAGTGATTAATAAACCACCAGCAGTTGCTCTTTGTGAATAATAATCAACATGGTCTTGATGGGGGCATAGGTTCGGCTCAGTACCTCTGTTTCTCGTTAATGGTGCAAGGACTATACGATGACCAAGTTTTACTGGGCCATTTTTGTTTTTCCCAGTTTGTAATGCTGAGAATAATTTTGAATTTGCAATTGCTGACATGATGTTTTTGTTGTATTTTGTACTTCGTTATAATATATTTTGTTGTTCTGTTGGTTGTTTCCTCTACATATCTAGTACATATTTGTATATCTATTCATATAGGAATGATGACTTCTGCTCTTCTCATTTTATGCACCTTTGTCTTACCTTCTTTCTTCCCGTCTCCTTTTCGGAATTACTATATAATAAGGTTTTGATCTTCAATAATACTTGATATAATAGTCTTTCTACTACAACTCACTACCACTGGTGTACGTAGATTTGGACCTGGAAATGCCTCTGGTGTCCAGAGAACCACTGGTGGTACAGTAGCTCTACCCTATCAAGCCTATAAAATCTTTTCTTGTTTTGGATTGGTGTGAGCGTAGTGGCAGTTATTTTATTATTATAATATTTTTTATGAATTTAAATTGAAATAAAGCATAAAACAAACACCAAAGGAAACAGATATATGTTCATAGAAAGAGATGAGAACAGAACAAGCAGGTACATATATATATATATATATATATACAAACACATACATACTCACACACACACATACATACTCTCTCTCTCTCACACACAAATACATAAACAGAACAATTAAAAGTATTGGCAGAAATACTATATCAGAACAATTAAAAGTATTGGCAGAAATACATATATTACCAAAACTTATTCATTCAAATAATAATAATTATAAAAATGGAAATAACCGGCGTTGAAAACTTTACAAGCTTCCATGTGAAAGAAGATAAAAAGTTAATACCAGAACAATTGGTTGCATACATTTTATCCTATTTGAATTTTAGAAATGTTTTTTCGTCTAGTATAGTATCAAAATACTTATATAAATGTTCTCAACTGACGACAGTAGTTAATATTACAAATTTCGAACCAGATTTTGAAATTTCAAACTTAAAAAAAATATTGTCAAGATTTGAAATCATAAAATCACTGACTATTGACAATTGTAAAAGAATCGATAACAATTTATTAGCTTATATTATTGCCCATGCAAAATCAGCAGATACGGTGAAACTCGAGCAGTTTTTCTGCCGTGATTTACGCCTTTTAATGATACTTAACGGTATCAGCAAACAATTAACGAGCATTAAATTATCAGGTATTGCTTTTTGCCAGGAAAAAACTAGGAATTTTTTTACTTCATCCATGAAGAATACCCTTCAAAAAGTGAATTTAAATGGCTTTCGTACTTTGTGTGATAAAGATATTGAAAATATTTTTGAGAATTCTCCAAATATGAAAGAAGCAACATTTGAAGATTGCACGAAATTAAAAACAATAAATATAAATGCAAGTCGTTTAAAATCTTTGAGTTTTGCACGTTGTGTTTTATTGGAAGGTATCAATGCAATTGATTTGAAAGCTCTTGAGAATTTTGATATCTCCAATTGCCGCTCTTTTAAATCGAGCAGTTTTGAAAAATTATTGATGCAAGGTGACTTGAAATGTTTAAAGATGATTGACATGCGGTTTTGCAGTGCCATTAAAATAGTTGAAATTGCAAATAACAATCCAATGAACAATTTAATATCGATCAATATGGAAGGCTGTACAAAATTGGAAGAGGTGAAGTTGAAAAATGTACCAATTTTATCCGAGTTGAAAGTTGGTATGTGTTTGGCTTTAGAACGCATTTCAATAATTGCACCAAAATTGCTTCGATTAGATTTGAGCATGATGGATCAATTGAATACGATCAATATTGATTGTAAAAATTTGAAGAAAAAATGTGATGGTATTTATGAACGAGCTTAAAATATTTTTGATAAAATATCATATATAATACGAACTCGTATGAGATATACTGGTATCATACACTTGCAATTTTAAAAAGTAAAATACTTGTTCGTAACGGCCCATAAATGTGTATTCTTGTGTGGTAGTTTAAAATATTTTTCAATATTGACCCTTAAAATCAAATATTCGTATTAATTACTCGTAAATTTTTTACTCTCTCTCATGCCTTTGTTAAACTCACACTTTCATCAGTGAAATATTCAATACTAACTGCAGATTTCATATAAAGTTCACCTTCCGCTCGAACTTCTTCTAATAAATAATATAACGCATCACCATCTACTAATATTTCAGGTGCAATACGCATCAATGCAATTTTCATCCACCTTGGATATTTTTCTTCCGTTAATACCCTTTTCCAATGATTTAATCTTTGCTCTTCTTCACCATTTTCATTTCTTGTCATATTATTTTCATTAAAATAATAACTAATTTTATTTAAGATCGGTTCATTATGATTCAAAAATCCCCATGCATTTACACCTATCAAAAGTGCTTCAATACCACCGTGGCGTTCAACGGTAACATCGCGCACTTCGTCATTCATTAATAACACAGATAATAACATCAGTTCACATTCGATGGCTTGGAAACCTGGACTTTTTATATTTTCTATAGAATCTTTATGATGGTGATTAGTAGCGTCATGATCTTGATCCATCCCTAACTTTGTTTTTCGTGCTAATTCTGGAGTATTTTTAATCAAATTCACTAATGGTGGAATAACCCCGAATGAACAAAATACTCTGGCGTTGTCACGATTCATACATAATGAACTGATAGTTCTACATACTTCCGTTAATAACTCTAATGATGTATGTATCCCTGTACAACAAGCGGTAAGTCTTGCACATAATGGAGGGCCCACTTTATCAGACATGACTCGTGCTTTCATACTTTGTGATCCATAACCAATATTCCCAACCGCACGCATTGCATTAATGACTACAGGCAATGCTGCTCGTCGCTTCGATATATATCTAACACATGGTGGTATACCAACACAAGCTGTTATCGTCGGTTTGCCAACTGGTTCATTTAATGCTATATTGCCTATTGCTGCCATTACGCTTTTTACTGTTGTTGCGCTAAGTTCTTTTCGCGCGGCAAGCATTGTCAATGCTTGTACTGCCCCACCACTACCAGCAGCTTGTTGACCTCTTATATTGTTACAAGTCACATTTGCTACACATTTAGCAGCTTCACATAATACAGAGTCTTCCCGTTCTTGCTTCAAAACCCGTGTTAATGCTTCTATCCCCCCTTCAGAGCAAATTCTACTTTTATTGGCAGCATTTTTGTATGATAAATTGGCAAGTGCTAAGCAAGTTGCATGCATAAGTATCATATTTCGAGAATGTTTTGCCAATTGGACCATTGGAAAAATTCCACCTCTGCTAGCAATTTCTTGCCTAATGATGTCATCAATTGCTAATCGTGACAATGCAAATGCAACTAAACCAAACATGCTCAATTGTGTTAAATCCGCATTTCCACTAGTAACACTTTCTAATGCATTGCTCAAACGATTGCATAATGGTTTGATGCCACCAAAATGTGAGATTATTTTCCTATATTTTTGATTTGCACTCAATTCAGCCAATGCATCTGCTGCAGATAATACAACATCAGCAGTAGGATGTGATTCGCATATATGTATTAATAATTTGATAGCACCATGATCCGAAATTGCTGGATCATATACACGTGCAGTTGCAATACCTCGAATTGATACGCCGAAATTCCAATATGTAGAATCTATATCATTTAATCCTGGGACTAATGATTGCCTCAATTCTTTTAAAACATTTATACGTTTTAATAACGTGGCTTTTTCTGCTCTATGATATTCCCGTTGTTGTTGCGCATGCTCTGCAGCTTCATCTAACATTTTTTCCTTGCGTAATATTGCTCGTACACCACGTGCATTATTATCAACTAAATCATCTTCCACTTTATCCGATACCCTTTTTCCTTTTAATAATCTGTCATTTTCAGCTTTTAAAGCTTCTACTTGCGCCTCACGTTGTACAATAATCATCATAGCTTCTGATAACTCGTCCTCTAAACCTTTCTCTTTAGCTTCAGCTAAAATTTTCATTTCTTGCAATTCCGCTTCCAATTGTGCTACACGTTTTCTTTCTTGTCTTAATAATTCTATTTGATGATCATGCGCATCATGTTTAATTTGCTTTTCTATAGTTTTCATCTCTTCTTTCGATGGTTCAATTCGTAAATTTGCATTTACTCTCATTTTAATATCATTATCAGGTGACAACGGGCGTGGTAATTGTTTAGAAATTTCAGGTAATTTATTTTTTCCATGTCCTTGTTCCATTATTACGTTTGTATATATTTATTGTATTATTATCTATGCGATATATGCATACGTATTATATATATATACACACACTAAAATATTTCTTTTTATGTACATACGTTTATATTGTACGGATTGTTCTATTAATTTTCCATTTATTATATATATTCGTTGATTATTTTAAAATGTGTTCCTCCTTTTTGTTTTATATAAATATGAGTTGTGACGACAAGTAATAGTTTTGGCACTTTGCATTTTTTATCTAATGGCCATTGTAAGTAAGAAGGTGGTGCAAGTAACGTTTTGATTTTTTTTGAAGATTATCGGTGTGCTCTAACCTCTAACCTTAATACCTTTTAAAAAACTTGATGCTATGCCCATGCTAATATCTCCTGGTTTACGTGCGAATTTTGGCTGATTTTTTTGTTAGTAAAAACCCTAAACGAACACAATTTGGACAATATGCAAGAAATAGCATTGGATAGCAGATAATGATTAGTGAAGATCTATTACATAGTACCACATCAATCAATAACTGTTTTATTTGAAAAACACCTTAATAAATACCATGCCCTAAGGCATGAGGTGGTGCGGCATTTTTTTCTTACTTATTATTATTATTATTTTTTTTTAAAAAAATATATTTTTTTTTATTATTATGCACGATGTAAGATGTAAAAAAGATACAATATATTTATACATGGAATAAATAAAATGAAGTATAGAATACCAATGGATGGAATGTGATGGTATATATTCATTAATACAATACTCTATAATATTTAGTTGTCTGCTTTGAATAAAAAATCACAATAATATTTATTGCTATTCAAAAAATAAAACACAAAATGAGTTCCTTTGCAAACTATGATAATGGACCGTATGACGTATCAAAAGAAAGACCAACAAATCATAGCAAATATAGTACGTCGGAAATACCCACGTCAAACAATGGTAAAAATATGAAAAAGAAGAAACAAAAAAAGAAACCACATCCACCACGATTACCTCCACAAGATAAAAAAGGAAAAGCTAGTAAAGCAAGAGCAGCGGTACAAAAATTTCGAGATAGGAAGCGAAAACAAGTGACAGTAATGCAACAACAAAAACAGCGAATAATAAAACCAAATCAGAAAAAAGAAAGCAATAATAATAGTACCAACTTTAGTAATAATAATAATAATAATAATAATAATATGGATAAACCAGTAATTCGACGGGTGATTAAATTGCCAAGTGAACAGAATACTATTATCAAAACTAATAAAAATTCACTGAATGATAGCGAACATCTAGTGAAAAGTCGATATATATATTTCTCTAGTTTATCTAAAAAAACGAGATGGGGAAAATGGCATGATAGATTTTTTGTAATAAACGCTGAAGAACCAACAAAATTGTGTTGGTTCAAATCATATGCAAGTTTCGTAGGAAAGAAAGGGAAAGATCCAAAAAATTCAATGGAAATATTAAGATATACAGAAACATCTTCTTCTACATTACCACTTTCTTTTTCTGTATCATCGGTGAAAAAAAAAATTGATTTAAAAGCAAGGGCAAGAGACACTTTTGAACAGTGGATCAAAGCAATTGCTTCGGCCATCCATATAGCTAAAGAAAATCCAGAAGCTTCATTACAACGTGCTTTATCTGAAGATATAGGAAAGGATTCGTCATTCGATGAAAATTCAAATAAACAAGAAGTGGAATATGCTTTAAGTAAACAAGAGTCTATTGAAATTGGGTATGAAGTTTATAACAGGGATATTTCCAATTTTAATGGTGGTGATTATATCAACTACAACAATAACAATAATAATAGTAGTAATGATCGTAATAATAATTTTGCCCCATCTTTGAAAAGAGAAACATCTGATATTGGAAAAAATATACTTCGAAGAGTCCTATCAATTGATAACGATGATGATGAATTTGAAGACTCTGATGACTTTTATGATGAATTTGAAGCTATCAATGTTGGTAGAAAAGATACCTATGGTGATGATGATGATTATGATCATTATGATGGCATCATGAATGCAAAAAATGTAGCAACAGATATTTTATCTCGTACAGCATCAGCATGTAATCCTAAAGAAATGTACGATGCATTAAATTATGCTATAAATGCAATAAAAGCAGCAGATTTGTCTAATCAAGTAACATCTACAAAAGTCATAAATACTTCAAGTGGTTCAACACTCAGAAAAATTTTATCATCGAAAAATTTTATTCGCGTTATCCAAATACAAAAATTAAATAGAAATTGGAATAATGATACAAATGAAAAGTATCAGCTATTACGCAATCTTATTGAAAAAGCAGATATGTTACGAAATTTTGCTTCTGAATTTCATGATACTACGACTAATGATCTCTACTATGACAATGATGGTAAATACAATGATGATGATGATGATTGGTTTGAGCAGGGGAGATAAATATTACGAAGTTCGGTATATTGATGACAAATTAGTATAATGATTGATTTTATTTTTTTTGTCAATAATAGTAGAGAGAGAAGAGAGTGTGTCTACTTTGTTTTTTTAACTACTTGTATATTTAATACTTGCATTTTTATCTTTTATATTATTTATTATCCATTTGCTGGTTTGCAGGTGAAGTTCTCATTTATTTAATTTTAATCTTGGTAGCCGGATAAAAGCACTATTATACAAATACTATACTTATAATATACCTATAATATAATATACCAGGTACTTATTATTATAGTCTTATCCTTTAATGGGATAATCTGAAGTGCACCGATCGGTGCAGTTCCCGAATTTTAGTAATCTTTTGTGATCTATCAAATTTTTTATATTCATCTATAAAATGGAATTAATCTATATAATTTTAAAATAGTACTTTATCTATTAATTTATACTTTTAGACTACAAATATATAATACTTTTAAATCGGAAATTTATTTTAATAATAATCGATATGGATAAATGTATTACCACTGTATAAGCGACCTTAAGATCCCCATATTTCAACAAAAATATATCATTATACACATGAATAAATTAGTTTTGTAAACACATGATATATATATGTTATATGTTATATGAACGTTAAAAGTGACAAATTTTATGTAAATGGACAAACATCAAGCAACTCTAATTTGAATTCTAGATGGAATTTTGTTATAAAAGTTGGATGTTTTGAAATCAGTTTTATGTGTAGAACACATTCGTGGTATTTTCATTTTTTCATTTTTGGAATTTCGGTGAAATTCGACTTTTTTTTCGAAAAAGGTCCTGAACTGCACCGATCGGTGCAGTTCCCCCGTTAAAGGATACTGTAATACTATACATATAATAATAATTTTTCAGTACAACGCACCAACCACACTACTGGCACACCAAAGATATTATTTATTACAAAATTAATAGATTGATTAGAAGATATATAGAAGATATATAGTCATCGGCATACGGATACGCAAACACGTAACATTTCATTATCAGCTAAATCAGTAGATAACTATATTTAAGACACGAAAGAAAAAGAAAATGACTTTTAACAAAAATAATACACCTATGAGGTACAACAATCTTGGTGGGACTGGATTAATTGTCTCTGAGTTTTCTTTTGGTTGTATGACTTTCTCCAACGGGCATGGAACTGCAGGAAATGTGCAAACACCAGAGGCATACAAATTGATGAAAACATGTTTTGAAAATGGAATCAATTTCTTTGACAATGCTGAAGCGTATGGAGGACCAGGCACGTCTGAAATTATCATGGGCGAAGCAGTGCAACTTGGATTAAAGGATGGTGTTTGGGGACGTGAAGATTTAGTCATCTCAACCAAAATTTTCTTTGGTGGACGAGGAAAGAAAGATACGATAAACTCTCTTGGACTATCGAGAAAACATTTATATGAAGGTTTAAAAGCATCATTAAAGCGCATGCAGCTGGAATATGTTGATTTAGTATTCTGCCATAGACCAGATCCAAGAACTCCAATTGAAGAGACAGTTAGAGGAATGAACAACTTAATTGATCGTGGAATGGCATTCTATTGGGGCACAAGCGAGTGGAGCGCAAGACAATTGCAAGAGGCAAAAGATATCGCAAAACGTCTAGGATTGGTACCACCATTCTTTGATCAATGCCAATACAATATGACCGTGCGCGATAGGGTTGAAGTTGAATATCGCCCGTTGTATCCTGAATTGGGTTTGACGATTTGGTCGCCATTAGCTGGTGGCGTTTTAACTGGGAAATATGCAAAAGGTGGTACAGGTAAGTTCTATTCCCCTAAACCTGCAGTAGATGTCCTCTAACATGTCACTTATTCATACGCTACGCTCCATATATAGGGCGTGTTTCAAGTATTTTAAAAAGTAAAAATCCAAGAGCAAAGACATATCGAAAAAGATTAAATGAAGCAGGTACAGTTGCTGAAAGATTAGAACCTATAGCACAAAAAATTGGCTGTAGCATTGCACAGTTAGCATTATGTTGGTGTGCAGTGAATGACCATGTTTCAACTATTATATTAGGAGCAACGAAAATGCACCAGCTTGAAGAAAATATTGAAGCAGTTAAATACATTGATAAATTGACACCAAGTATCATGAATGAGATTGAGGAGGCAATTTCAAATAAACCTAGGGAGGATGATGTTTATAAACAAGTTGTTGCAATACGTGGTGCAAGATTATGATATAAAATGTACGAGTATGTGTACACACATGTGATAATATGTGCACATACGGAATATGGCTCATAAATACACGTGAGGAGTGTGGGTAATATCTTTATATATTTTTTATACGAATAAAATATTAAAAATATTGAAATATCATACGGAGTACGCGTATATATTATTTTAAAAAAATGAAAAAAGGAGAGGAATTTTTAATTTCACACATTATATAAAATCAGTATCATACCGATACGATCCTATCAATATGATATCATATACGAAGTATATATATATATTGCATAGGTCATAGGGACAAACATTTTTTTAAAAAAAAACTCTATTTTTACCTTCCTGCCTTTCTTCGTCCCCTCAATTTGCTCATTAACTTTGTTTTCTTTTTCATTCCCATTTTATGTGATTTCAATGCTTTTTTCTGTTGCATCAATGACATACGTTGTTTATCTAATACAGAACGTTTTTTTGTTATCATTAAGAAATTTTTTCTTGTTTTCTCTTTTTCCCTATTTGACATACCATGGGTACGTTGAGGTGCTTTCCATTCTTGTCCTTCTTGTCCTTCACGAACAGCTGCCATTCGTTCCTTTAAATCCCTTCGTTTTTGTACTCTATAACCCTCCAAATCTCCTGGGTCCACAATTGTGCCATCGTCCGTATTTGTTGAATAAGCATATGTAATAGCTGGAGTAGCGTAGTGATCCGCAGCTGAGCGTTTCCTTTTTTTACCAGCAGCTGCTTTTTGTTGCAGTTCCTTTAAACGCTCAAAATCTCTTGGTGTTAATATTCTGGTAGCTTCCAATCGATCAGTTTGCTTTGATGTTCCTAATGTTTTATTTGTCAGCGTACCATTACGTATAACAATATCAGTTTCAACAATACCCCTACGCTCATCTGCATTTGCT
>JACLAD010006397.1_pt1 | contig 11313 bp, 6 predicted proteins | sample 8027901 | NCBI WGS metagenome assembly JACLAD01 (sample SAMN15725071, study PRJNA655200) | protist metagenome | isolation source: fluorescence activated cell sorting (FACS) single amplified genomes of... | place: Spain: Blaines Bay Microbial Observatory, Mediterranean Sea | collected 2016-07-05
TCTTGAAGCTAAAGAAGAAATTGATATTGATAAAATTTATGTGAAAATTAAAGGAAAAGAAAAAGTGGAATGGGAAGAATTGTGGTATGAAACAATTTTTCACGAAGATCAAGAACCAAGTAAAAAGGAACATGTGGATGAATATGATGAGAAAGAATCTTTTTTTAAAAAGAAAGTGATAATTCTTCCTGAAGAAGAAAACGAAACCACGCTTGGTCCGGGCAAATATGCATTTCCTTTCGAACTGGAACTCCCTGAACGAGGCAAGAAAGGAGGCAAGTTGCCCGGGTCGTTTGCAATCAAACAAGGGCACCAGTATGGATGGTATGGTGTCCGTGGACAAGCACGTAAACTCAAGGCGAAAATTGAGTACAGTATGAAAGCTGTGGTGGATTTGGACGATTCCAAAGACCTTGAATACAAGACTGATATCACCATCTTTCCTGAAAGACCGGAGGTGATTGCGACGCCTAGTGATACGCGAGATGCATCGGTAATGTTTTGTTGTTGCATCAACCGTGGAGACTTGACCATGTCGGCGACAATTGATAAAAATGTCTATGCTCCAGGTGAGACGGCACACGCCATTTTAAAAGTGGATAATCGTAGTGCGTTGGAAGTGACCGCCATGGTGGAACTGAATCGTATCCTACGCCTCAAAGCTGATGGGCATAAAATTACAGAAAAGCAGGAATATCATTTAGGTCGATTCGATACAATTGCTCCTGGGGAAGAAAAAGAAGTCCGAATGAAGTTTGACATTCCCAACATGTTGCCTACTACAGATGGACGTGGTGTCGACTGTGTCTACGTGCTCGACGTGGTGTCCGAGTTACAATGTGCACCAGATATTGAGCTTCACTTTCCTATCAACGTCTTTTGTGCTCCTATTTTACCTGAAACATATGTTGAGGATCTCGGTGACATTAGCGAATACGCAATTGCTGGTACTTGTAGAGTTGAAGATATGCCTGTAAAGCCTGGCTACGAAGCCCCTGCAGCAGCTTGATTTTTTTTTTTAAAGGGTAAATGCATTAAACTTAAGCCTTGCCTATTTTCTTCATTTCTTCAAACATGGTGGAACCCAATCGAGCGGGAGAAGGGGTTACAGTTACTCCAGCAGCCTTGAGGGCAGTCATTTTGGCATCAGCAGTACCTTTTCCACCAGATACGATGGCGCCTGCGTGACCCATTCGGCGACCGGGAGGTGCAGATACGCCTGCAATAAAACTTACCACCGGCTTGTTTGGATCACCGTTCTTCTCGAGCCATTCTGCAGCTTCTTCCTCAGCACTACCGCCGATCTCTCCAATCATAATAATACCTTCAGTTTCAGGATCATTCGTGAAGCGTTCTAGAGTATCAATAAAGTTGGTACCGTTGAAAGGGTCACCACCGATGCCCACTACTGTAGACTGACCAAGTCCACACGCTGTGGTTTGGTTAACTGCTTCATACGTTAGCGTACCTGAGCGAGAAACTACACCAATTTTACCTTTTGAGTGAATAAAACCGGGCATGATTCCAATCTTGCACTCACCTGGTTTGATGATTCCGGGGCAATTTGGACCAATTAAACGCGTCTTTGTCTGTTGATTAAGCAGCCATTTTACCTTGACCATATCTTGCTGTGGGATACCTTCCGTGATAGCAACGACTAGAGGGATTTCAGCAGTGATAGCTTCTTCAATTGCCGCAGCAGCAACAGGTGGGGGAACATAAATTACAGACGCATCAACTCCTACAGTATCTTTAGCTTCTTGTACAGTGCTAAACACAGGAAGACCAAGATGAGTTTGTCCACCTTTGTTCGGGCTGGTGCCCCCGACGTAGTTCGAACCATATTCAATCGCTTGTTCCGCGTGAAACGTACCCTGTTTCCCTGTAAACCCTTGCACCAGAACTTTGGTATCTTTATTAATCCATACTTTCGCAGTAGAACTCATCTGGCGTACACCAGATAATGCAACACTGCTCGTTTTTGACAATCTTGAAAACATCTTTCTTCCTTCTTTTCTTTTCTGTCTGGTTTATCTCTAATATCTTTTTTGTACTCCCTTCCCTTTTTTTTCTTTTTTTTTGTGAAAAAAGCAAATTTTTGCAGTAGTATCGATACTTTTCATACCAGACCCCGTTTTCATTTCCTTTTCCAGACAATACTCTAGCGAAAATTTTTACGTACACGTGGATTTTATTAAATTTACATTAGTCCGATCAGGCAAAAAACGTTTGATAGACGCGATACAAGTGGTGGAAGAAGGAGGAGGAACGTGAGGGCCCCGCCCATAGCCGCGGGGCCTCTTTGCCCTGCCGGGCGGGCTACTTAGTTGCTACCCAAAGGGGCAAGTTCTACTTGGGGTGAACCTGTTCTACTAGTGTTCTTTTTTTTTTCTTGGAGCTTTTCCTGACTTGGAGTTGGTCTGCTAAAGGTGAGGTTAGTAAACTTATAAATTAGAAGAAAGAGGCTTGTCCATGAGTATCCATAACTCTGCAATGGGAATGGGTACGTATCTGAAAGTGATTTTGTCCGGCAAAAGTGGTTGAAACGAAAGAATAAGGTTTTCGTCTTGGGCAGCACTAACAAGAGCTTCGGATGGAATCTCAAACTCTTGAATCTTTGTGATTTGTGGGCCAGGTATGTAGTCGTGAATGGTGAACCCGTTGGCTTTCAAGCGGACAGGCATGGCTTCTCTGCCGAGTTCCTCCCAATCTCCTCCGTGCCTGTTCAAATCGTTTCCCAAGTATGTGATGCGCACTGTTAGTTTTGTCTGAGCGAGGGTTTCTTCGTTGAGGGCAAAAGGAAGGAGTTTCGCGAGTGAGAATTGCATGGAAAGTGATGCGGTGCGTGGCCAAATGGGCTCTATGTAGGAGCGCCAAGCACGGGGAATGCGTCCATCATGCAACTCCTTCATGATTTCGTCGTTACTACAATCGAGGTATTCTGTTAAAGGTCGCGCAAAGTAGACCGGGTCTTCGCCATTGCGAAGGGGTCGGTGAGGCGGCAGGACATGTTCGATTGGTATTGGGCGAGTGGGTGGTGACCTCGTGCCTGGGAGCTCGTTTGCGCCTGGGTCACCAAAGCTAGCGTACCAGAGAGTTGTTTTGTTTGCGATGCCACTGTGCTCGTTAAGTGAGACGGTAAAACGTTCAACCAGAGCCCGCTGTGTTTCGTCCAATGAAGGGGAGTCGTGGTGGGTTACGGCGTCTTGAATGGATTTGAAAACACGGTTCAAGTATACGACGTCGCCAATGGGAGACCAGACCATGTCAAAATAGGCGCCTCGCTGACGATGCTGGCCGCCGTAGCCGACAGAGAGCTGATAGCCGATCTGGTGATACAAGGTAGCGGCAAGAGCCATGAGCTGTCCGTACAAGTGCGTTACGGATGGTGCACCAGAGAGCAAGGTGATATTGAGTGGATTTGGAGTGGACGGCGAGTTGAAGGAAGACTGGGTCATAGCAGGCTCAGAGTAAGGCACTGCCAAATGTTCGCATGCCTTTGTTAATGCATCTACGGATGATCCCGAGGAGACCACAGTAGCCACGGCTTGTGCTTCTGCAGCAAAGCTTTGACACAAGCGCGTGTACAGCAATGCATCATAATTAGCGCGAAACAGCATCATGTTGAGGCGCCAGTTACGGCGGTGGCGCGGTACAATGCGGCTCTGGAGCTCGGTGAAAATGCGCTGCGACTCGACAACAGAGGTGCTCCGGAAAAGGTCGCCTTTCCAATTCGATTCCAGGGCATAAATGCCTTGCACGACCATTTCCACGTTACGAGTTTGTTCCATCAAAAACCCAACGTAATGGGACATTGCGGCATCCAGTTGGGATTCCATGGACGCCCCGGCAAGTGGACCGCTGACATCTTCGCCCCAATGCAGACACGTCCACACATACTTGTTGACATCGTCGTTTACACCTTCAGAGTAGCACCCGCACCCTATGGTATGCTTCGCCTGAGATTTAATTATGTTGGCCATTTCCCGAGGCCGTGGGTTGATGCTTTCTCGCCCATTGGTGCACGCAAACGAGAGATCCCACCCATAAACTGGCATTTCCGCAGTCTGCACATGGCATAAATCTGGATAGTTGCGCAGCGGAATCTCCTTGGGGATCTGCGCTCGGAATTCAGAGATCGGCACACACGACCAAGGCCCGTACACCACACCGTTCAAAAATGACCGAGTGTGCTCTTGTCGAACGACATCCATCCATTGTTGTTCTTGAACAAGAGGAACCCATGGTTCCGTCAAACCCAAGTCAATCGAAGTCGACAAGCCGTACTGCGACGACACCCACACCTCGAGCTCAGGGAAAAAGTGGGCTCGCGCAAATGCTGCCTGCAATTCAACCACTTTGAACAGCTCTTCCGCGGGCCGTCCTCCTGGATCACCCCCGGGCACGAACAACACGTCCAAACGAGGCATCGCACTAAACACTGTACGCCAATGCTCTTCCGCTGTGCTGATTTCTTCTCGCGTCTCGTACTTTTTGAAAAACGCAGGGTACCACACGCTTACGCGAATATCCAGCTGATCACACCACGTTGAAACGATGTTTAACATTTCCAGCCATGGCACGGTGAAATTCGGACTTTGCATCGCGTCATCAATACCGGGCGGGATCATCTCAATTCCATTGGTACCAAAAAGAGCTAGATCAAGAACTTCTTGACGCATCATTTCGGGCGTAAAGCTGTCATAGCTGTTCGTCTTGGGTCGGTACGCTACTTGATGTTGACGCATTTCGTACTTTGGTCTTGAAACGATGCTCAAGTCTGTACGCAAAGCCACCAAAGTCGTTAGTTCGCTTGCATAAGTTATCGAAAAATCCAACTTCATTTCACGCAAAAGACGCCCAATACCAAAAAGCACACCCCTATCAGTTGAAGCTTTCACCTCTACCACCACACATCCATCAGAGCCGTGTCGAACACGCAGTGAGTACCCTTCAGCACCAAGTTCTCCCATAGCATCACAATCTTTTACAAGTTCGATTCGGTTCACCGTATCCGGCGCAGGCGCAGCCTCCGTTCCCATGGACCACGAAACCCTCGATCGCTTCTTCACTTCATTGCAAAGAATATCCGCATACACACCGTGTCGATTTTCTCGTGCATCAAAAACCACGAAAGTTTCTTGTAAAGATAACCAACCAACAGGTGCTCTCAAATCAACTTCATCTTCTTTACGCCAGTTATCCAACCAACCCATCTTTCCAACCTTTTTTCTTGTTTGCAGAGAATTTGCACAGGCTAAAATTCAAGCAGGCTAAATTTTGCAGAAAAAAAAGGGAGAACAAAAAAAGTTGATTTTTTTTCAGAGGTGGTAATGGTAATGGTAACAAAAGCACACCGAATCCAAAATTCCTCTAATGTTTGGTAGGGGAAAGGTAGACCTGTCGCAACGTCGGAAACCTCCTCAGGACTTTCTTTATTCAAGAAAGTTCTTGTTGAGAGAGTGAAATCTCCTCTCGGAAAAGTTCTTCCTCTGCAACATACATGTGCAAAAAGCAACTGTGCACGTGGCTCGTAAATCCTAGGTATCCTGAGGAGATGACTCCAACCAACCTTTTTCAAGAAGCCGCCAGCAGCGCCAGCTCTCTGCGGCCGGCCTGCAGGCCAAATAGCGCCGACACAGTCGGCCCCAACGCAGTCAGTCCCCCGGGAGGGGTCAGTTTTCACGATACCGGTCGTCACAGTTTCTGGACACATATCTCCTCCCGGGGGCCGACTGCGTCGGGGCTATTTGGCCTGCCCGCGGCTTCTGGACGAGCAATGCATGTTGTGATAATTGGTGCGGGATATTGTGGGAGCAATGTTGCGAAACTACTTGAACAAGATGATTGCATACAAGTAACATTGATTGACTCACGCGAGGTACAAGTGCATAAAATCGCTGGAGTTCGAGCGGCGATTCGCGACGATTGGTTTGAGTGTGTGCCGATTCCAAGAACACACCTTTTGAAGAAAGAAAAATCTCGTGTAATACAATCTGGTATAATCCAAGAGGTGACAGATAGTAAAGTGTTTTTCTGTGATGGTACTTGTTTGGAGTTTGATTTTCTTGTGGCAGCAACGGGCATTCTGAATAATAGTCCAGCAGAACCGCCACTACGGTTGGATCGAGAAGAAATCATAGCTCACTATCGAAAAGTGGCCAATGTGATACGAAAAGCAGATAGAATATGTGTTATTGGTGGGGGTGTTGTTGGTGTGGAGTTTTGTGGGGAAATCAAAAGCGCTTATGACACAAAGTCCGTGACATTGGTACACTCCGGGCAAGATCTGCTTGACGGCACGCAAATGCAACTGTCCAGTTCGTTTTTGCCAAGGGTATATTCGGGCCTCAAGCATCTAGGTGTTGACGTGATTTTAAATAGTAGAGTCAAAATACCAAAGTGTCACGAGCGCGGTTACTTGGAGGGTTATCGAGTTTTAGAAACTGAGGACGGCAAGGAAATCGAGACCGATCTCGTCTTGCTGTGCATTGGTGGCACACCCAATTCTCAAATTTTCCCAAAAGACTGGCTCGATACTAGAGGCCATGTTGCGGTCAATGAGTTCTTGCAGAGCACAGTTGCGCCCAACGTTTTTGCAGTAGGCGACATCAACAATGTTGCTGAGGATAAACTTTGGGTCCGTGCAAAATCACAAGTCGACGTTGTTGTTCGGAATGTCAAACGAGCCACAAGGAAGGCACCGTTAGACACTGTATACAACACAGAGCGTAATCCAAATATTATGATAATTCCACTCGGGCCCGGATTTGGTGTGGCCAACCTTCCAATCCCTACTGGTATATTTGGTACCAGCATTTCAGTCGTTGGCAAGGCCAACCATCTGTTTGTGCCCGAGACTTTCAAGAGTGCCCGTGCAACTCCTCCATCTATTGCTGGGATGGGTATTCTATCATCCTTTGTTGACGCTGTATATACGCTCTTCAGGCGAGGAGGAAGAAAGCACACAATTCTTGAAAGTCCCCTCGATGGTGTCTTACAATGACAAGATAGGACTAATTCTTTTTTTTACATTTTATAAAGTAAAAACCTATTGAAAAGCAAAAAGCTCACACAGATAACAAATCCATGATGTCCTGACCAAATAACTCTTGATCAGTTGGCAAAACTTTGGGCTGAGCTAGTGGTCTAGATACCCATGTAATATTGACAAGATTTCTCCAGTTAATATTCTCGTTGGTGGCATTTCCACCCCATGAACCACATCCTAGAGATAGTGTCTGTCGCATACCGTTGGCAAGGGACCCACTGTTGGAAAGTGATTGAGGCTGGTTAACCATAATTCTTGAAGTTTTCGTGCCAAGCGCGAGCTGAAGGATGTTGTCGTCGTTTTTAGAGTAGATTCCGCACGAATGACCCATGCCTTGGTACTGTTGGATTCTGTTTGTGAGAGTCACCGCTTGGGTGATATTGTCAACCTTATACAGTGCGACAACAGGTGATAGCTTCTCACCGGAAAACGGGTGTTTGATCCCGACCCCAGTTTCGGGGACAATTACGAAAGATCGACCGTCTGGAATGTGGATCCCTGCAAGCTTACAAATATCCGCAGCAGATTGTACAACTGCCAAGGGATTTAACGCACCATTCGGTTTAAACAAGACTAACGCAAGCTTGGTGTACTCTTCAGGGGAAACAATGTAACCGCCTTGTTTTTCAAGCTCCGCAACTAGTTTATCATATATGGAAGCAAAAACCACCAAGGAATTATCCGCGGAGCACGACGCCGCGAAATCAAACGTTTTGGACAGACGGATTTTCTGCGCCGCGTCCGCAATGTCTGCGGTGTCGTCAACTGTGACAACTGCGTTGCCGACGCCAACTCCAAGAGCTGGGCGCCCTGCAGAATACGCATACTTGACAATGTTTTGACCCCCCGTTGCAAGCACAAGGTCGCACTGCCTCATGAGCTCGTTCGTTTTCTCACGTGTTGGCGCGTCCACACCGATGATGAGGTCGGCAGGCGCACCAAGCGCCTCGAGCGCTTTACGCATATTAGCTACAAGTGTCTGGTTCGTTCGCAATGCCCTGGGATGAGGTGAAATTACTATTGCATTGCGTGCTTTTATAGCATTTATTGCTTTGATTACGGGGGTCGCTTCAGGATTAGTGCTCGGAGAAGTTGCGCCAATCACACCCACAGGTTTGGCAATCTTCATCAGGGCCCTATCTTCATCTACTTCTACCACACCAACAGACTTGTCGTTCAGGATGTCCATCAGAGCTGCGCGCGTTTTCTTCGCAAGTTTTGTGTATTTACCATGGTAATTTCCTAGCCTCGTTTCTTCCACGCACATTTCCGCGATGGACTCCGCAATTCCTGGCTGAGCAACCGACCACACCAGCCCTCGGATCAAACGATCAACTTGTTCTTGAGAATAATTCTCCGCAATCGCTTGGGCGCTTCTTGCTCTCGAAATTAATCGGCCAACCTCCTCTTTCGCGCAAACCACAGGCGCCACACAGAGCGAAGAAGTTGTGCTTTCGCTTTCATAGTCGTTTTTTACTTCATCGTTCGAATCCAGTTCGTCGTTGGAATATATTTCTCGATAGTCAGCAGGCACCTCCTCACCTTCGGGAACTAGTTTACGTTGCCCTTCGACAGCATTTTCTGCCATCATCATTCTTACCTTCCTGGGAGGGATAGATCGTATTCCTTGTTATTCTTCTTTTTTCCCCAATCCACTGGAAAGTTGCTTGAATTTCTTTGTTGATACGGTTTTGGTTCAAAATCACAACAATCCAACAAACCAATCAAGATATTTGTCACGATTTTATGGTAGGTCAGCACTTTGCAACAATGTTGAACCGTCTGTAACGCCGTCTTTCTTCTTTCTGTCTGTTTTGCTCTTTGCAACCACGTGCTTTCTAAGTCTTGTATTACATTAAAGTGTCCATGTGTTCGAATTTAAATAAAGTAAATTATAAGACTTGAGGACTTTCTCTGGGAGGATCAATATTAACGGATTAGACAAGATTTACACTTTGTGCGTCAATGCATCACAGAAGTGAATCTGTTGCTGTAGTTAGTTAGCTTGCTTGACAAATGTGTTTTCGTTGACAGAAGAGCACATGACCTTCCTTCGCTCCCCGTCAATAAATAAAATGCTCAACTTCCTACTAGTCCTTGGAAGTCCTTGAAAGATCCCCCACAAATGACCAAGATACGTTTTGACCTCGGTCGCTCCCCGGTTTTGGTCTCTCTAGCTAGAGCGAGCGGCTCTCGTTAAGGGTGGGTATTATATGCTCTTTATCTTAACTTTCTCCTTGCAATAAGCACCGCTTGAATCCTATTTTAAGACATGAAATTTACAATCTACTCCCCGAAATTTGCTCAGCTACGCCTTGGTCTAATTTAGAAAGAGCTACCTTCCCAGCAGGGCCGACTCGTGAGCCAGGGCTCCGCAGTCGGCCGTCCTGGAGGGGTTGATCAATCATCATCCATCCCTCCACTACTTCTTCATTATCTTTAATCTTCTTGTTCGTATGAATAGTGGACGGATTATTTATAAATCCCAGGGCTGGAGCCCGGGGGGGGCCGAAGTCCTGCTGTCAGGGCTGTTACCTATCTATCTATCGCCCTGAGTGCCGGGCGGGGCTAACAAGAACTTTCAAAATGGATTCTTTGTCGTTGTCATCTCGAGGTTCATCACGACCAACGTCACCGAATGGGAAAAGAAGATGTTGTTATGAACCATGTAATGTATTGCAACTTGGTATCAAGTTGGTTGCAGAAACGTTTTTTAATGAAACTGTGCATGTTCGAGTTGATGGAAATTTTAATAGTGGAGGAGGGCAAGACTGTATGTCGCGGTTTTGTTGGAATCGTAATACAAACTGTGAATTGAGTTTTATTTCAGCGACGAATTCGTATTCGTCGAAGAAAAATAACCTGCCTAACTGGTCTGCTGTAGATAATTTATTTGAAGTGGTGCTGACGTTAAACGTACCAAAGATTGTTCAGAGTGATGACGAGGTGGTATTTTCCATCTATACAGGTACCCCTGGAGTTGGAAGAAATCGATGGGAGGATATTGGTGTAATGGAAGATGAGACACTTCTTGGGCAATGTCGTTGCACGTTATCTCGTGTATTGAACAAAAGTTTGCAGGTTCCGGTAAGTTGGACTCCAGCTTATCTTGACTACGTGTCAGGGTTGGCAGGAGTAGAAACTGGCTCAGTAGGAGCGTTCTTGGAGATAATTCCACTGGATAACCAACTTTGGGAGCAAGTTTATGATGATATAGTATTCCCGCTGGCTAGCAAGCAGTTAATTGGCCCTGTGATTCGATCTTTTTTGTTCACGCCTGGGATAAATGTAAATAGTGGTAGAGCGTCGGTAAAGGACAGCATTCTTGTTAGTGAATTAGGATTTGAATCAACACTTACATTTAGTATTCCATTACAGTATTTGCGCATCCGGGTTGGGGCGTTGGCGGACCAGCTAAATCACTGGCACGCTTTGTTCGCGCAAGCGAGAATTGCCAAGTGCGATTTCGACACGGAGGCGTTGGCAGCTCAGCAAGGATACCAAAAGGTAACACTGTGCGTAAAGGGTGCGAAGGACCTCGCTCAGGTACAGCGAAAAGAAGTTAGTTTAAGTAGTAGCAGTAGTAGCAACAAGCCAAGAATCCGTTCGTTTATGCAATCTGCGCAAAAGTCGTCCTCGACGGCGTCGTCGGAACGGCTGTGCAGTCCGTTTGTGCGTGTGTCGTACGTGCATCCAGCAGGCCATAGAGTAGTACTTGGGCGCACGAAAACGGAGTACAGAACAGACCAGCCTATTTTCAAAGGGTGTATTTTGGAATACCAGTACGCTCGCGTGGTGCAGAATGCGTGGTTGGAATTTTTCGTACCGAGGGACCCGGATGTGTTGGTAATTTTCGAGGTTTTCCATGAGCGACATCAAGGGATAACACAGCGTGTGACGAGTGTTCCTATGATGCGAGCGTGTTATCCTTTGACGGCGCTCCTATCACAAGGGTCAAGAGATGTCAATATTGATCTCGTTTCTTTTGAAAGTAATGGTGGCGATGCTGGTCGTTTAGGCGTGTTGAATGTGTCGCTGGTTTCGAATTACAGTGTCAAGCCAGAAATGTTTGCGCGAGCCAAGGTTCCTACTGTGGTTCCTGAAAACCCAATCATTTATCAATGGCCTCTCCAGTGGATCAAGGCGCACGTTGATAGCCTCGACAGAGATTTGCTCTTGCTCAACAAGTTTGCTCGTACGGCGGCTGGTTTGGAGTCTTTGGAAACTTGTTTGAAAAAATCGGTTCACAAGAAGGAGCAAGA
>JACLAD010003264.1_pt1 | contig 11311 bp, 8 predicted proteins | sample 8027901 | NCBI WGS metagenome assembly JACLAD01 (sample SAMN15725071, study PRJNA655200) | protist metagenome | isolation source: fluorescence activated cell sorting (FACS) single amplified genomes of... | place: Spain: Blaines Bay Microbial Observatory, Mediterranean Sea | collected 2016-07-05
ACGCGGCGATGGTCGCCGCGCTCGGCCGGTTCGGCGTCCGACTGTAGGGAGCAGTTCTCCCGTGCGGCACGGACGCTCGGCGAGAGACGCGGACCCCCGACTGCCCACTCCTGTGAACCCCACACGAACCACCTCGGCAGGGTTGCGCTACCTGATCTGCGTCTGTACGTTTGATCCATGGTTCAATCGTCATCCGACTCCTGCGCCGTCCGCTGCGTCCACCCCGACGCCGTCGAGGCCGCCCGCGTCGCGCTGGCGGACCGCGCCGAGCGCTTGGACGGTGCCCGTGCCTTGTTCGCCGCGCTCGGCGACCCGACCCGGCTCCGGCTCCTCGCCGCGCTCCAGGTCGGCCCGCTCTGCACGTGCGACCTCGCCGCGACCCTCGGCGTGACCGAGTCGGCCGTGAGCCACCAGCTCCGCGGCCTCCGCGCGCTCCGGCTCGTCGCGAGCGACCGCGACGGGAAGGTGGTCTACCACCGGCTCGACGACGACCACGTCGCCGCGCTCCTCAGCGTGGCCGCCGAGCACGTGGCCGAGGTGGCCGTTGAGGATGAAACGCGACCGGCCGATACGACGTTGGCCCCCGCCGCATGACCACGCTCCGCCGCCTCCTGCCCCCGCTCGCCGCGCTCCTCGCGGTCCTCGTCGTCGTGCAGACGACCGACCTCGTCGCGTGCGCCGACGAGGCGGTCGCAACTGAGCACGAAGAGACGCACACGGACGCGCTCGCGAGTGGCGGCCACCCCGTCCCCGCGCCCGGAGACAGCCACGACGACGAGCACGAGCACGAGGAGGGCACCTTCGCCGACTGCCTCTGCCACGTCGTCTTCGCGCCGACCGGCATCGTCCCGGACGCCGGCGTCCGTCCGGCCTCCGAGCCCGCGGCGTACGTCTACGTCGGCGCCGCCCCGCCCGAGGTCGAGCCGCTGGGGCTCGACCACGTCCCCCTCGCCTGAGGACCGTCCGCACGCCTGACGTAGGCGCGCTCGGCTAGCCGCCAGCGCCGCCCCGTGTGGACCCGCCGTGTCTGTGGAGACACGGCCGCTATCCCGCCCCGCCCGGCCGCCGCCGGACGCGCACGCTCCCGTGCCGTCCGGGCCGCCCGTCGGGAGTCCCCTCCTGTAGCCGGTCCTCCGTCTTGTTCGATCGCATCGTCGCGTTCTCGCTCCGCCAGCGGGTCCTCGTTCTCTTCGCCACCGCCGGGCTCGTCGCCGCCGGGCTCTACGCCGCCACCCGGCTGCCCGTCGACGCCGTCCCCGACGTCACCAACAACCAGGTCCAGGTCCTGACGCAGGCCCCGGCCCTCAGCCCGCTCGAGGTCGAGCGGTTCGTGACGGTCCCCGTCGAGCTCGCGCTCAAGTCGCTCCCCGACCTCGTCGAGCTCCGCTCGCTCTCGCGCCAGGGGATCTCGGTCATCACCGTCGTCTTCGAGGAGGGCGTCGACACCTACTTCGCGCGCCAGCTCATCCTGGAGCAGCTGAGGGGGATCGAGTCCGAGCTGCCCCCTGGCACCGAGACGCCCGAGCTCGGGCCGGTCTCGACGGGCCTCGGCGAGGTGTTCCGGTACACGCTCCGCGACACGACGGGCACCTACTCGCCGATGGAGCTCCGCACGATCCAGGACTGGATCGTCCGACGCCAGCTCCTCGGGGTCCCCGGCCTCGCCGAGGTCAACTCCATCGGCGGCACCCTCAAGCAGTACCAGGTGCTCGTCGACCCCGAGCGGCTCGCGGGCTACGGGCTCACGCTCCGCGAGGTGTTCGACGCGACGGCCGAGGCGAGCGGGAACGCGGGCGCCGCCTACATCGAGACCGGGCCGGAGCAGCTCTCGGTCCGCACCGACGGGCTCGTCCAGAGCCTCGACGACCTCCGCAACACCGTCGTCGCCACGCGCGGCGGGACGCCGGTCACGCTCGGCGACGTCGCCGAGATCACGCTCGGCCCGGCCATCCGGTTCGGGGCCGCCACCCAGGACGGCGAGGGCGAGGTCGTGACCGGGTTCGCGTTGCAGCTCAAGGGCGCCAACGCCCGCGTCGTGGTCTCGGCCGTCAAGGACCGGATCGACGAGATCCAGCGGGCGCTCCCCGAAGGGGTCACGATCGAGCCGTACTACGACCGGACGGCCCTCGTGAACCGGACCATCAAGACGGTCGGGAAGCACCTGGCCGAGGGCGCGCTCCTGGTCATCGTCGTGCTCCTCATCCTGCTCGTGAACCTCCGGGCCGGGCTGGTGCTCGCGAGCGTGATCCCGCTCGCCATGATGTTCGCCTTTATCGGGATGTGGATCACCGGGACCAGCGCGAACCTCATGAGCCTCGGCGCCATCGACTTCGGGCTCGTCGTCGATGGCTCGCTCATCATCGTCGAGAACGTCCTCCGACGGATCGGGGTGATGCAGAAGGAGGGCGGCGGCCGGCTGTCCAAGGAGGCGTTCCGGGACCTCGTCTACGAGGGGACGCTCGAGGTCCGGAAGGTGGCCCAGTTCGGCGAGGTCATCATCCTCGTCGTCTACCTCCCCATCCTGTTCCTCCGGGGCATCGAGGGCAAGCTGTTCACGCCGATGGCGCTCACGGTGAGCTTCGCGCTCATCGGCGCGGTGATCTTGTCGATCACCTACGTGCCCGTCATGTGCTCGCTGGTGTTCGACCCGGAGAAGCCGGTCAAGCACTCGCCCATCGTCGACTGGCTCCACAAGGTGTACCGCCCGCTCCTCGACCGCGCGCTCGCGATGCGGGCCGTCGTGGTCGGCGGGTCGGCCGTCCTCTTCGCCATTGCCATCGCCAGCTTCGGCGGGCTGGGCGCCGAGTTCGTCCCGCGCTTGGACGAGGGCGACGTCGCCGTCCAGATCATCCGGCTCCCGAGCGTGTCGCTCACCGAGTCCGTCGAGATCGCGGGCGACGTCGAGCGGCGGCTCATGGCCTTCGACGAGGTCGAGACCGTCGTCGGCAACACGGGCCGGGCCGAGATCTCGACCGACCCGATGGGCGTCGAGATCACCGACGCCTACGTGATCCTGAAACCGAAGGACGAGTGGCCCGAGGTCGACGGCGACCAACGGACCAAGCCCGAGCTGGTGGCCGCCATGCAGGAGGCCGTCGAGGACATCCCGGCGGGCGTCCAGTTCTACCAGCCCATCGAGATGCGGACGAACGAGCTCATCGCGGGTGCCCGCGGTGACGTCGTCGTCAAGATCTTCGGCGAGAGCTACGACGAGCTCACGCCGCTCGCCGAGCAGGTCCAGGCCATCGTCCAGGAGACGCCCGGCGCGACGTCGGTCTCGATGGACCAGACGACCGGCTCGCCCCAGCTCGTCGTCCGGCCCGACCGCGCGGCGCTGGCCCGCTACGGGCTCACGGTCGAGGCCCTGAACCGGATCGTCCAGACGGCCGTCGGCGGCGCCGTCGCGAGCGAGGTGTACGAGGGCGAGCGCCGGTTCGACCTCGTCGTCCGGTTCGCCGAGGGCGCCCGGTCGAGCCCGGCCGCCGTCGAGGCCCTCCCGGTCGTGACGCCGACCGGGGCGCAGGTCCCGCTCGGCGCGCTCGCGGCCGTCGAGGTCACGTCCGGGCCGGTGTCCGTCTCGCGCGAGGAGGGCAGCCGGTTCGTCTCGGTCCAGTCGAACGTGACCGGCCGCGACCTCGCCTCGTTCGTCGAGGACGTCCAGGAGCGCGTGGCCGCCGAGGTCGCGCTCCCGCCCGGCTACCGGGTCGACTACGGCGGCCAGTTCGAGAACCTCGAGGCGGCCACGGCCCGGCTCTCGCTCGTGGTCCCGCTCGCGCTCGTCCTCATCTTCGTCTTGCTGTTCCAGACGTTCGGGTCGATGCGGCTGGCGGCCATCATCTACCTCTGCGTCCCCCTCTCGGTCGTGGGCGGGGTGGGGATGCTCTACCTCCTCGGCCTCCCGTTCTCGATCTCGGCGGGCGTCGGCTTTATCGCCCTCTTCGGGATCGCCGTCTTGAACGGGCTCGTAATGGTCGGGGCCATCCGCAAGTTCGAGATCCACGGGCTCCCCCGCCGCGAGGCCGTCCTCGCCGGCGCCGACGAGCGGCTCCGCGCCGTCGTCACCACGGCCACGCTCGCAGGCGTCGGGTTCACGCCGATGCTCCTGGGCAGCGGCGCGGGCGCCGAGGTCCAGCGGCCCCTCGCGGCCGTCGTGATCGGCGGGCTGGTCACGAGCACGGTCCTCACGCTCTTCGTGCTCCCGACGGTCTACGCCTGGTTCGGCTCGGGGAACGCCCCCGACAAGCTCCCTGGCGCAGACGACGTCCAGGCCGACCTCGACCGCTCGATCGACGCCGAGATCGGTTCGGACTGGGCGCCCAACGCGCCCGCCGTCCGCGAGGCCGACGCGGAGGCGCACGGCCACGACGGGCACGCAGGCGACGGCCACGACGCGCCGGAGCCGTCCGAAACCCGGCGCCGACCGGGGGCCGGACCGGCGCTCGGGCTGGTCCTCGCGCTCCTACTGGGGGCGGGGTCCGCGCGCGCCCAGGACGTGGGCGGCCCGGCCACGCCGCTCACGCTCGCCGGGGCTCTAGAGCAGGCCGAGGCCGTCGCGCCCGAGCTCTCGCTCGGGACGGCCGCCGTCGCCCGTGAGGCGGCCCGGCGCGAGAGCGCGGGCATCCTGCCCGCGACCGAGTTCTTCCTCGGCGTCGACCGCGTGCCCACCATCGACGGCGGGTTCGGCGGGACGGAGACGAGCCTGGGTGCGAGCCAGTCGTTCCGGCTGCCCCAGTACTACCGCGCCCAGCGCGGGGCGGCCGACGCGCTCCTGCGCCAGGCCGAGGTCGAGCAGGGCGCCCTCCGGCGCGGCGTCCGTTTGAGGGCCGCGCTCGCCTACGTCGAGGCCGTCGCCGCCGACGCCCGGCTCGCGCTCGCCGACTCGTCGGTGGCCGTGGCCGAGAGCTTCGCGACCGCCTCGAACCGGCGGCAGGAGCTGGGCGCGACCGGCGCGCTCGAGCCCTTGCAGGCCGAGGTCGCGCTCGCCCAGGCCGTCCGGGTCCAGGCCGAGGCCGCCGGCGAGGCCCACCGCGCCCGCGCGGCGCTGGCGACCTACCTCGCCCGGACCGGCGAGATCGCGCTCGCCGACGCGCTCCCCGCGGTGACGGCGGCCGCCCTCCCCGACCTCGACCGGCTCGCGGCGACGGGCGCGCTCGACTCCCTCCTCGCCCGGGCCAACCCCCGGGTCGCGGCGGCGGAGGCGGCCGTCCGCGTGGCCGAGGCCGAGGCCCGCGCCGTGCGCACCGAGCGGCTCCCGTCGTTCGGGGCCGAGGCCGCGCTCCAGACCGAGGGCGGCGCCGTCGGCTTCCTCGGGGGCCGCGTCGGCGTGGCCGTCCCGCTTGCCCGGCTCGCCAACGACGCGCCCGACCGGGCCGCCGCCGCGGCCGTCGAGGTCGCCCGGCGCGAGCGCGACCGGCTCGTCGTCGGGCTCGCGGCCGACCTCCGCCAGCGCGTGGCGTCGCTCCGGGCGGCCGTCGCCCAGGTCGCCCTCTACCGCGACCGGCTCGTGCCCCAGGCCGAGCGGGCCTACGCCATCGCCCTCCGGCTCCGCCGCGAGGGGGCCGCGAGCTACCTCGAGGTGCTCCAGGCCCAGACGGCGCTGATCGAGACGCGGGCCGCCGCGCTCGACGCCCGCGCGAACGCCGCCCGCCTCCGCACCGAGGCCGACGCCCTCCTCAACCCCGACTTCTAGACCGACCGTCCCCCCTACGGTCCACCCCCCAACTCCGATGAATCGACTCCCCATTTACTCCCTCCTCCTCTTGCTCCTCGCCGCCCCGCTGGCGGGCTGCGGTTCGGACTCCGAAGCGGCCGCTGGCGAGGACGACCACGCGGGCGAGGCCCCAGGCGCCCACGCCGACGAGGGCGCTGGCGAAGGCGCCGAAGACGAGCACGGCGACGAACTCACGCTGACCGACGAGCAGGCCGCCGCGACCGAGATCACGACCGAGGTCGTCCGGTCTTCGGCGCTCGCGGCCGAGGTCCGCGTCCCCGCGCGCATCGTCCCGACCGAGACGGGCCAGGCCCAGGTTGGCGCGCTCGTGGACGGCCGGGTCGTCCGGCTCCTGGTCGCCGAAGGCCAGTCCGTGCGGCGCGGCGCGGCCGTTGCCGTCATCGAGAGCCCGGAGGTGGCCCGCCTCCAGGGCGAATACCTCCGGACGCAGGCCCGCGTGACGCAGGCCCGCCAGCAGCTCGACCGCTCGCGCCAGCTCGCCGCCGAGAACCTGATCTCGCAGACGCTCCTGGAGCAGGCCGTCGCCGACGCCCGGGCGTCGGAGTCGGAGGCCGCCGCGATCGCGGGCGAGATCCGCGCCGAAGGGGGCGCCACCCCGTCGGGGCCGGGCGCCGTCACGGGCCGCGTGACCGTCACGTCACCCATCTCGGGCGTCGTCTCCGAGCGCCAGGCCGAGCTGGGCGCCTTCGTCCAGGCGAGCGCCCCGCTCTACGAGGTCGTCGCGCCGGGCCAGGTCTACGCCGACGCGAGCGTGGACCCCGACCTCGCCTCCTCGATCCGGTCCGGCGACGCCGCCGTCATCGAGGCGCCGGGCGGGCGCCGGTTCCGGGGCGTCGTCCAGTTCGTCGGGGCCGAGGTCGCGGGCGAGACGCGGACGGCGACGGTCCGGCTCCGCGTCACGAACGCGACGGGCGAGCTCCGGCCCGAGACGTTCGTGACGGTCGTGTTCGACGTCGAGGCCGGGGAGGGCACCGCCGAGGGCCGCACGGCCGTCACGGTCCCGACCGAGGCCGTCGACCGCGACGGCGGCGACGCCTACGTCTGGGTCCCGGTCGAGGGCGAGCCCCGGACGTACGCCCGCCGGGCCGTCCGGCTCGGGGAGGCGACCGGCGACCGCGTCGAGGTCCTCTCGGGGCTCGAGCCCGGCGAGACCGTCGTGACGGCGGGGGTCTTCGCGCTCAAGAGCTTCCAGAGCCGCGGCGAGCTCACAGAACACGACCACTAAACCGATGAAGCGGACTACCACCCTCCTCCTGGCTGCCGCGGGCGGCGCGCTCCTCTGGCGCCGCGCCCGGCGCACGGCCGACGACCCCGACGGGGGCGTCCTCGACGCCGACGAGGCCCGCGCGCTCTACGACCGCCTCGCGCCCGTCTACGACGGCGTCGCGGGCGCCTACGCGCTCCTCGGCGCCCGGCGGCTCCACGACCGCGCCGTCGGGGCGCTCCGCCTCCGGCCGGGCGACACCGCCGTCAGCCTGGGCTGCGGGACCGGCCCGAACCTCGGACCGCTCGCCCGCGCCGTCGGCCCGACCGGCCGCGTCGTCGGCGTGGACCTCTCGGCCGGAATGCTGGCCCAGGCCCGCGACCGCGTCCGCCGCCTCGGCCTCGACAACGTCGAGCTGGTCCGGGCCGACGTCCGCGAGTTCGCGTTCCCCGAAGGGCTCGACGGCGTCCTCGCCGTGTTCGCGCTCGAGATGGTCCCGGGCTACGACGCCGTCGTCGAGCGGGCCGTCGCCGCACTCCGGCCCGGCGGGCGGATCGCCGTCTCCGGGCTCCGCCGGCCCGACGGCTGGCCCGAGTGGGCCGTCCGGCTCGGCGAGCTCGTCAACCGGCCGTTCGGGGTGAGCCGGGCCTACGAGTCGTTCCGGCCCTGGGAGGCCGTCCGCCGCCACGCCCGCGAGGTCGCGTACCGCGAGGCCGTGCTCGGCGCCGTCTACCTCTCCGTCGGCGAGGCGCCGTCCCCAGACAGGTCATCCCGTCAACGTCAAGAACCGTACGCATGAGCACCTGGGTCTGGGGAATCGTCTTGCTGGTGGCCGCGACGGTCTCTCACTGGGGGGCCGAGCGCCTCGCCAAGCCGCTGCACAAGCTGACCCGCCAGTGGGGGCTCACCGCGGCGGCGGGCGGCGCGCTCGTCGCCCTCGTCACGGCCGGCTCCGAGATCGGGATCAACACCACGAGCGCGCTCCGCGACGTGACCGACATCGGGCTCGGGATGTCGCTCGGGTCCAACGTGCTCGCCATCCCGCTCACCGTGACGGTGGTCTACCTGGCGACGCGCAAGCGGCGGCTCGGAGAGGAAGAGGGCTCCGACGACTCGGGCTCCGACGACTCGGGCTCCGACGACTCGGGCTCCGACGACTCGGGCTCCGACGACTCGGGCTCCGACGACTCGGGCTCCGACGACTCGGGCTCCGACGACTCGGGCTCGGGCAGCGAGGCGGGGGAAAGCGCCGACGAGCACCGCCGCCACGTCGAGGACCACTTCCTCCCCGTCGCGAAGGAGACCGTCACCGTGCTCACGCTGCCGTACTTCGGGCTGCTCGCGCTCGTGGCCGTGCTCACGCTGCCGGCGCCCTGGCGCGGGCTCCAACCCATCGACGCCGTGTTCCTCCTCGCCGGGTACGCCCTCTACCTCGCGCAGGCGCTCAAACGCGGGAAGGAGGAGGGCGAGAAGGGCTCGTGGTCGCGCAAGGAGGTCGCGCTGGCGGTGGCCGGCGTGGCCGCGATGGGCGTGGGGGCCTACTTCGTCGTCCGCGCCAGCGAGAACATCGCCTCGGGCCTCGGGCTCTCCGAGATCGTCACGGGCCTGTTCATCACGGCCCTCGCCACGGCGCTCCCGGAGCTGTTCGGGGCGTGGAGCATCGCCCGGAGCGGGCAGGTCACGGCGGCCACGTCGAGCGTGATCGGCGACCACGCCGTCACGATGACCGTCGCCCTCGTCCCGCTCGCCCTGGTCACGCTCCCGATCGAGGACCTCCGGCTCTTCTCGGTGAACCTCGCCTTCGTCGCCCTCCTCCCGGCGGTCTACGCCGCGCTCATCCACTGGGGCAGCGACGAGCACGGGTTCACGAGGGGTCAGGTCGTCGCCCTCGACGCGACGTACCTCGTCTACCTCGCCGTCATGTTCCTGTGGGTCCTCTAGCCCCCACCGAGCCCATGAGCCCACAGACGAGAAGTTGGAGCCGTCGCCCCATCCACTGCGGAGGCGGCGGGCTCACGCCGGAGACGCCATGAGCCACGACCACGCCCCAAGCGCCAGCGTAGACGGAAGCACGGGCCGACGGCTCCTCATCGCCTTCGTCCTCAACGCCGGGATCACCGCCGCCGAGCTCGGCGGCGGCCTCAGACCGCGCTCCGCCGCCCGCGCGCTCCGCCGCTGTCGTCCTCCAAGGGGTCTGAGGCGCCGTGGGGGGGTGGAGAAGACGGCGTCGCCCAAGAGGCAGGTGAACGGGGCGGGACACGAAGAGGGGGCGACCCCGGTGGCCGGGGGCGCGAGCCTCCAAGCCGGTCAGGGTCCCGTCTCATACGACCGGCTCCGGTCGGGAGGAGACGGCGAGGGACGGCGGCGGCACCGACGGCCGGACGGCGGGCCGCTGGCCCCTCCGCTGGGGCCGCCACACCTTGAGGTACCGCGAGACGACGTACGACCCGCCGACCAAGAGGGCGGCCACCGCCTGGGCGCCGAGCGACTCGGCCGTGGGGAAGACGGCGAACCACATCCCCATCCACGCCGGGATCGCGAGGGGCACGGGCGTGACGCCGACCCACGCGGCCTGCTGCATTTCCTGCACGCTCTCGCCCACCATCACCACGAGGACGCCCGCCAGCATGACGCCGGTGAACACGAGCATCTTCTTGTAGGGCAGCCGGTGGTGGGCCACGAACGTGAGCACCCCGACGACGGCCGTGAACGCGAGCCCGATGGCGACCCCCTGCGACACGACGCCGGAGCCCGCCTGGAGCCGCATGTTCTGGAGGAACAGGACGACCTCGAACCCCTCGCGGTAGACGACCGAGAACCCGAGGAGCGCGAACCCCCACGCCGTCCGCGAGCCCTCGCGCCCGGCCTCGGCGAGGAGCCGCTGGCGGCGCTTGTTGTGCATCGATATCCACCCGGTCCAGTAGACTTTGTGGAAGAACCAGTTCATGATCACCAGCAGCACGACGACGGCCAGCAGGCCCGTCGCCGCCTGGACGTCGAGGGCCGGCGCGTTCACGGCGTCGATGAGGGCGACGACGACGAACCACGTCGCCACGCTCGCCACGAACGCGCTGGCGGCCCCCCACGTGATCGGCCGGCGGTAGACCCGGTGCGCGCCCATCATGCTCGCCGTCACCGCCGCGAACACGAGGATGGCCTCCAGCCCCTCCCTGAAGACGATGAGCCCCGTGTTCATGACGACGGCCCCGGGGCTCAGGTCGGCCGCGAGCGGGTCGGGGTTGCCGGCCGAGGTGACCCCCTGCCACACCATCGCGCCGAGGACGCCGAGGGTCCCGAGCGCCAGCCCAGCCGTGATGATCCGTCTCATGGTCAGTCAGTTTAGACTCGATCTAGATAAGCGCGAAGTCTGGCCTCATGGCCCTGATTCGTCCGCCTCCCTTCTATTTCACACGCGGCCTGTCCTCCCTGTGGGCGCCGCTCGTCAGACCCACGCCCCTCAATGAACCGCACCGCCTACCACGTCGAGAAGATGGACTGCGCCGCCGAGGAGCGGCTCGTCCGCATGGCGCTGGCCGACGTCGAGGGCGTCGGCCCGCTCCGGTTCGACCTCACGGCCCGCCGCGTGGTCGTGGTCCACGAGGGCGACGCCGCGCCGGTCACGGACGCGCTCACAGGCCTCGGACTCGGCGCCCGCCCGTCGGGCGAGACGGAGTCCGCTACCGAAGCGGACCTCGTCCCCGAGACGACCGGGACCGAGGAGCGCGGCCCGCTCCGCATCGCGCTCGGCATCAACGCCACGTTCTTCGTGGTCGAGTTCACGGCCGGGCTCGTCTCGGGCTCGATGGGGCTCGTCGCCGACTCGCTGGACAACCTCGCCGACGCCCTCGTCTACGCGCTCAGCCTCGCGGCCGTCGGCGGCGCCGTGGCCCGGAAGAAGGAGCTCGCGCGGTACAGCGCCTACCTCCAGGGCGGGCTCGCCGTGTTCGGGCTCGCCGAGGTGGTCCGCCGGTTCGCGGTCGGCGGCGAGGCGCCCGACGTGGCGACGATGATCGTCGTGGCGAGCCTCACCCTCTTGGGCAACGTCGCGACGCTCCTGGTGCTCCGCCGGGCGCGGGGAGGCAGCCCGGGCGAGGCCCACGTCGAGGCAAGCTGGATCTTTACCTCGAACGACATCAAGGTCAACGGCCTGGTCATCCTCTCGGCCCTGGTCGTCTGGGCGACGGGCTCGGCCGCGCCGGACCTGATCGCGGGCGCGTTGGTCTTCGTCATCGTCGCCAACGGCGCCCGGCGCATCCTCGCGCTCTCGAAGTAGGCCCCGTTCCCCGCCACCCCATGTACGAGCTCCTCCCGCAGACCCAGAACGACGTCCTCGGCGTCCGCCTCGGCGGCGCCCTCACCGGCGACGACTACCGGGC
>JACLAD010010292.1_pt1 | contig 11304 bp, 7 predicted proteins | sample 8027901 | NCBI WGS metagenome assembly JACLAD01 (sample SAMN15725071, study PRJNA655200) | protist metagenome | isolation source: fluorescence activated cell sorting (FACS) single amplified genomes of... | place: Spain: Blaines Bay Microbial Observatory, Mediterranean Sea | collected 2016-07-05
TGATACGCGACGCACAAGTCCACTACTTATTTTCCTCAAAACACCTTACTTCACTACAAGTTTTTCCACCAAACTTACTTTGCTCAAAAGTAACTATCCAGCGGTGTCGTCGCGCGTATCAGCTTGACTGAAAATGAGCGAGCTTGCTCGCGACAGAACCTTTTTCTGTGAGTTTTGGTGTGTGGCAGCTGCCACACACCGAAACTCACACTAGAAATTTTGGACGCGAGGCGACAATTTCAGTTGATTGCTTGCTGATACGCGATACGCTGTATAGATACGCTCAAAACATATATGATCGGGCTCTGCTCATTAGGCATTTTTTGAGTTGTTGTTACACTGCGCGGAATCAAACGAGTACAAGGAAATGACAATGAATGTTTTGGTGATTTTTGCCCATCCTGACGATGAATCTGGCTTTGGCGGCACGCTGTCGATGCTGGCCGATCAAGGCGCACATATCACGTATGTGCTGACCACGCGCGGTGAAGAGGGTGATATTTATGAGGAGTCGGCCGCAACCAAGGCGACGTTGGGCGCGGTGCGTTCGGCAGAGCTACGCAGCGCCTGCAACATCATGGGCGTACAGGATATTCGCTATCTCGGCTTTCGCGACTCTGGCATTGAAGGCTGGCCACAAAACAAAGATCCGCGTAGCTATTACCAAGCTGATGACGAGAGCGTGATCGCAATGCTAGTCGGCATTATTCGCGAAGTGCAACCCGACATCGTGATCACGTTCGAGCCAGATGGATGGTATGGGCACCCCGATCACATCATTGCCTGCCGCCACGCAACGGCCGCGTTTGACGCCGCTGGCGATTCGGCCGCCTATCCCGAAACAGGCTCGCCGTTTGCCCCAGCCAAACTGTATTATGCAGCGTTCCTCGGTTCAAATTTTGCAAAATTTGGGGATGCACAGCGCGAATTCGGCGTGCCAGAAGATCAGATTCGCACAATGAAATTGAATCCTGAACTAGAGGCAAAGATCACGCACAAAATCGACATCACGCCGTGGCTATCGCGCAAACGAGCCGCCGTGACGCAGCATCTGACGCAGCGCGGCCTGTTTAAGCTGATGCTGTCGATGCCAGAGGAACTGGTTGCGCCATCGTATGGAAACGAGAATTTTATTCAGGCGCGTCCGGTACCTGAACTGGGGGACAGCCTCCAGACTCAATTGTAAGCAACGTTTAGCTGGTCTATCGAGTATCGTCTATAACTGCGGTTCAACGTTGGCGGCAAACCACGGCGCAAAACGTTGCGCATAAAAATCAGGCGCAAACTCCTCTAGCTGCCGGCTCACGTCTGAATAATAATGACGAATGCCAGCGCGGAAATTGCGGGCAGAGACAGTGGCTGGATAGGTTGACGATTGCTCGTTCCACGCCTCTTGCACGGTGCGCATCTGGTTGGCGAAGTCGTGCGCTTCTGGATCGTTGACGAACCGTGTCCACATGCTGTCGATCTCGATGCGCTCTGGCCCATCGAGTTCCTCCGTCGGGAAGAAGAAGCCAACGCTTTCCTCAACACGCTGCGGCAGACCAACGATTGTCTGTATTTCGGCCGAAATCGTCTCCCCCCACGCATCCGCAAAACTACCCGGCACGCCATCGAACTCAAATCGGCCGTCAATCGGCAGCGGATTAGAATACACGCGCTGCAAATCACCCGTCTCCTCATACGTCGCCGCCTTCGCTGCATCAGTCAACTCGCCAAAGAAAATATGCTCAACAAGACCCAGCGCCGCCTCAATACCCTCTGGCGAGAGCGTGGCTGGTAGCGCAATGCCGCCCTGGATCTTCATCCCTTCCTGCAAATAGCCTGTCCCCCGCGGCAGCGGCACAAACCCAAATACCTCATCAAACGGTTTGTCCAGTTCCTGCGCCATCGACGCGAAGCTGCCCTCTTTGGGGTGCGCAAATGCGCCGATGATGTTGGTATAGATGCTGCCTAAACTGCCCTCGCGGAACAGCGCACGATAAGGATTGTCGTGCCCCATCGTCGGCTCACTCAAAATCACCTTGTCTTGATGGATCATCTGTTGCAGTTGCATCACAACGTCAACCCACAGCGGATCGCTGTAATCAAGCGCCCAACGCCACTTGCTGTCTGAGTCTGGCACGTTGCTGAGCAGATCGAACCCATGACTATTTAGCAAATTCCGCAAAAAGAATGCGGGTGCGCCAAATCCATGCCGCTCGTCGCTCGTCAACTCAGCAATCATTTGCCACAAATCAGCATATTGCGAATCGGCCGTTAGCGGAGCCAACCCACGCTCAAGCGCCAGATCACGCCGATACCACAACACATTCATCGAGGCGTCGATTGGATAATAGTAGGCGCGATTGTTAACCAGCCCGGTGCGTTCATAAGCGCGATACGCCTTGTCGACCAGATGGGTTTTGAGTGCGCCGGTCGCCGTCGCGTCTGTTAAATCAGCCAGCCACCCTTGTGCAAAGGCCGTACGCGTGCCAGCGGGCGTCCAGTTACCAGCCGAAATACTAGGGACAAACGTCGGGGCACTGCCGTCTTGGAGCGCAGCGCGGATATCAGGTGCGCTCCAGATATTGGCCTCAATCGTTTTGATTTCGACGTTGGGGTTGTCGTTGAGCCACGTTTGCAGAATGTCAGCGTACACTTGAGCTGTGGGGCTGGCAGCAATATCGGCCGCGCTGGGCATCCCGCCCAACGGCCAGCCCGCCGTGACCAACTCAATTTTGTTGGATTTGATCACTGCTGGCGCAGAGGTCGCCGCTGGTGGCATCTGTCGATCATCTAAATTGCGGCAGCCAGCGAGCGCAGCCGCACCGCCAGTCGCCAAGGTACCGCGTAAAAATTGTCGCCGATTGATCATGATTGTCCCCCCAGTGGGCGTGCCGTGATTTTGCCATGCGAGCGGCGTGCGTTCGGCCATTTTTGCGCCAGTGAATCGTTAAAATGCAGTTCCACATCAGGGAAAGTGAGGTTGATATTTTCGGCCGAAAAGCTCGCCCAAATCGTCTTCGTCACATCGCTCTTAATGCGCGGAATCTCCATCGGCTGATCGGCCCACATGTACAGATCATAGGAGATCACATTGTCCCCAAACGCATCCTGCACCTGCACGTCCACGGCCGGCTCAGTCAGCACATCGGGGTGCGCTTGCGCCGCTGTCGTCAGCAGATCGATGACGTGGCTCATATCGTTTTCGTAATTAGCATGAATCGTGATTGGGAAACGCACCTGACGACTTTCACCCGTGTAGCGCTTAAACTGAGAGGTCAAAAATGTTTGATTTGGAATCACCAGATCGACATGGTTGATTGTCCGTACGCGCGTGGAGCGGATGCTCACGCTCTGGACACGGGCAATTTCGCCATCAACTTCGATCACATCTCCATTGTGCAACGTGCGCTCAAACAACAGCAGAATACCCGCAATAAAGTTGCCTAAAACATCGCGCAGGCCAAATCCGATGCCGACCGATAAGCCCCCCGAAATTGCTGCAATCGTCGTCGAATTCAAATTTAATCGCCCCAGCGCAAACGCGATCCCCGCCAGAATCAGCGCATAGCGTAACAGCAGCAGCAGCGCCTGCCCTTCCCCGTCATCGCGCTGAGTGTAGCGAATATAGGTGTTGACGGCGAAGGTGTGCAGCGTGTTGATCAGCTCGACATAGAGCCAAAGGCCAATCGTGGCGATGAACAGTGCGCCAACTGAAATTGGACTCTGGAACAGAATCACGACGACCACTTCCGCCACTTCGCCTAAATCAATGAGCTGCCAATTGATTTGTAGCACTGAAATGACAAACAGGAACGGGACTAAAAAGCGGAAATGAGCGTGCCTGCGTTCGGCCGAATCCATGTTGGTATAAAGCAGCGCCATCAGCACGCCCGCCACCAAAATCGTCACAAAAACCCAAGAGAGTTGCGTCAGCAAGCCGCTCAGCCTGCCTTGCATTCGTAGCGCGATCTCAGTCAGTTTGATCAACAACAACCCAACCACAGGGAAGATCGAAGTGCTACCCATATTGATCAAAATACGCTGCCACAGCGGTGACGCACTGTTTTGCAAGGCGGTCGAGAATGGGCGCACCAAACGGTACCACAGCGCCAGCGTGATCATGCCGGTAATGATCACCACCAGATAGAACAGCCCAACCTGCAAAGCCACTTCGGGACGGCTCAGATAGGTGCCAAGAATGCCAAATATGTCGAGGAGGCGCAGAAAATTTTCGCGTAACATCAGTCATTCCTCCTAATCGTTGGGTGATGAGAATTCGAGGCGCAAGCGTTCGGCCGCATCCCCTGGTTCTAAAACACCCTGCATCACTTGCAAATAAAGCGTGTCACCAAAGGCCAATATGTCATCATATTGCTCGCCAACTGCGAAGGGCAGCGTGATGGCTCGTTGCTGTTGGCGCAAAAGCGTCGCTTCAATATCGCTGATGCGCGGGTCAAGCTTAACGTTGACGTTGACTGGAATTCGGCCGAAATCACCATGCGCAATCTTGCGCTGATTCGACATGTTGGTCAGATAGCTGACGAGATCAACAGCCAGCCACGATTTTGACGTATAGCGGTTCACCGTTAGCGTCTCGACATCCAGCAGCGCACCCGCAAACGGATTCGTCCCCGCAGGCAGCGACGCGATGCTAAAGTTGTCATCGCTCAACTCTTGACGAATCGTGTTTAGCTCGCTCGATTGCCCGACATAATAATCAATCTCGCCGCGCATAAAGAGCCCTCGCAGCGCCGCTTTGTCACCATCAAACAGAATGCTGGGCTGTGCCTGCGCCTGCAATGCCCAGGTCAACCACGCCCCAAATCCAGCGTTAGGATCAACATCGGCGTCGCGAAACGCCGTGCCGTTAAATGCATCCACGCCCCAATACGCCTCGCCAAACCCGATTGGGATGCCGAAGCGATCGCCGCGCCGCGCCAGCACGACCATTTCATCTAGCGTGGCAACCGGCTCTGCTGCGCGTTCAGTGTTGTAGAACATGACGCTGGTTGATGCAGCAAACGGAACGCCATAAAACGCCTTGTCATGGCGCAGTGCGTCAAGTATTTGCGGCTGGAAATGATCGGATGCAAGCGCGTAGGCAGTTAGTTCGAGTAGTTGCTCCGCCTCAACAAAATCATAAAGCTCGTGCGTTTCTAGGCCGATTAGCAGATCGGGGCCAAGTCCTGTTGCTACATCTTCAGCAAAACGCGCGGCGATCTGGTCGCTTGGCACATAGTTTGTGACCAAGCGTACCTCTGGGTAAAGGACTTCATAACTGTGCAGAATTTCTTGCAGCACGCCCGATTCTGGTTCAGGCCAATCGTGCCAGATGACCAGCCGCCCATGTCGGTTGCCGACTTTTGGCGCTTGGCAAGCCACCAGAATCAGCATCGCCAGCAGCGCATATCCAATTGTCAAACATCGCCGTTTCCATCTCATAGGATCATAGACCTTGCGGCATACGCTATGCGGGATCGCCAGCACCTGCCTCGCTAGGTTTGTATACAACTTATTCTGTCTGAGTTCTAAGCACTATGAGGACTGCAACATCGACCAAGGCGGTCGCTGCCTGTTACACGCGGCTATCATAAGCCAATTTCGGCCGAACGCCAATAAACAGCGGCACAATGTCACGGCGATTCAGTAAACAATCGCCTGCTATCGTCCGCGTATCAAAAGGCTATTCTTGTAAGCGAGCTTGCTCGCGACGAAAGTTGTTTGGGTGAAAATTTGTGCGATTTGGGGTGAGGCTCACCTCAAATCGCACAAATTTTCACATTTTATTCTGGCCGCGAGCGGCCAAGCCAACAAACAGGCATCTTGAAACGCGACATTCTCGCTAATCACTTTTTATTGAATCGCCGTGGGCACAATGTTGAATGAGCTAAATAGTCCGTTCTTCCCGCTAATCAGCCGAGGTTGCCAGTTGCGAATGTAGGGGCGGGGCGAGCGGCCGAAATTTCATACAAGGCGCTCAAATCCATTCCGCGCTGTCTCGCCTTTCTTCTGAATACACGGCAGATCAAAAGCAGGGCGAGACAGCGCGGAACATAAGTTTGCGGTCATCCGTCAATCGATTTCCGCTCGCCCCGCCCCTACGACATTTCGATCATATTATTAGGTGGGCTGATTGGCGTTAGCTAAGCTTCGGCCGAATCACGCGATCAAACCATTCTGTATAGCGTTCAGCATGGAACTGGGGCATCTTCTGCGCCAGCAGCGTGTCGGTGTCTGCATAGAATTGACTGACGCCAGCCAAAAACGTCTCGCGATCGATGCTGCTGTTGAATGAGGCGGCTTGCTGGTTCCAGATGTCGGCCGCGTTTTGGAATTCGGCCGAGACATCGCTGACATCCTGCACATAGGTCATCTGCGACCACAAATCCTCAAATGCCTGATTGCCAGGCCCTGGGTTCTCCTCGGCTGGCAAATAGAAGTTGACCTCACGCGCCCGCCGCGTCGGCAAACCCGCAATCGCGCTCACCTGATCAACCACCGGTTGCCCCCACGCATCGGCAAAGCTGCCCGGCACACCATCATATTGATACTTGCCATCAATCGGCAGGGGGTTTGTATAGACCGCTTGCAGGTCGCCGCTTGCCTCATATGCTGCCGTTTTGACCCAATCGGCCGCCTCGCCGAAGAAAATGTAGTTGACTAAATCGGTCGCAACGTTAATTAGTTCAGGTGATGCATCAGGCGGCAGCGCGACCCCGCCCGACATATTGATGCCGCCGATGCGGTAGCCATCCCCACTGGGAAACGGCGCAAATCCGACTACTTCGTCAAACGCCTTGCCCTGCTCTCGCGCCAGCGCCGCTACGCTTGTATCGGTCGCAGCCGCACCAAATGCGCCAAGAATGTTCGTCCCCATCATGCCAATCGCGCCCGCGCGGAACGCATCCGCGTACGGTCGATCGTTGGTAAAACTCGCGTCGCTGTAAACGGCGTCGTTAGCAAAAATATGCTCGCGGTACGTTTGCATGAGCGCGGCCCAGCGTGGGTCGCTCATATCTTGCCGCCAGTGCCAGCCTTCGTCGGGCGCGGGCACATTGCTGAGCAGCGAGAAGCCGTGCGCATCCAGATAGTTGCCAGCAAAGTTCCATGCCGCGCCCAGCCCTTTACGGTCGCTGTTGGTCATCGTGTTGGCGAGTTGGAAGAAGTCGTCCCACGTCCAATCGGCCGAAGGCATCGCGAGTCCCGTCTCAGCCACCCAATCGCGCCGATACCAAATCGTGTCGGGCATCGCGACATCGATCGGCAGGAAAAAGCGTTTGTCGTTGACCAACCCGACACGATCATACGCGGATTGCATCGGTGCGATCAGACTGTTGTTTAAGCCCGTATTGTCGATCGCGTCCGTCATGTCGGCCATCAAGCCCTGCGCAAAAGCAGATTGGGCGCGGCCAGCATCCCAATTGCCAAGCACGGTGCTAAGAAAATACGTCGGCGCTGTGCCACCTGCAACGGCAGTTAGCATCGCCTGTGGATCCCAAATGTTGGCTTCGATACGCTCAATGCGCACGTTTGGGTTGCGATTGAGCCACGTTTGGAGCGCATCGCCATACGCCCCCACAACAGGATCGGCGGCGGCCTCCTCTGGTGTGGGCATCGCGCCCAAAGGCCAACCTGCGGTCTTGATGACGAGCGGCTCTGTGCTAATCGTCGCTGGCCCACAGCGTGCGAGCGTTGCGGCACCAGCCATCGCCAGCGTCGATTGCAGAAATGTTCTTCGTGAAATATGTGTCATGTTCTTCCCCTGTATGAAACGGCCTGAAAAATATCCAGATGCCGTCGGACAAACGGCATCTCAGGGAAGTATATCTCAAAAGATTGGGGGCTTCTTTTCGGCCGAATGGCACGACATCATATTGCAACACGCTCCGTTGCAATGCCTTTCGACACATAGGCTGCGATTGAACTTGCGGATTTGAGCATCAGCGTGTTTATCGCGTATCAAGATGACCGCATAATTAGCTCGACGCCTCGCGTCGAAAACCAAGTGTGATTGCCAGAGGTGGCATGCGCCACCTCTGGCAATCACGAAAACAACTTTGTCGCGAGCGGGTACTTTGAGCCGTGTTCCAGAATATACGCGGTACTCTAGCGAAGAACTTGGTTCCACTTAATCGAGAGCGATCCTTACAAAGACATGACAAGTAGGGGCTAGGCAAACGGGTCAACCAATTCAGACAGAAGACACAATTAAACCGTTTGTCTCGCCCAGATTGGGCGCGTGTCGAGTGCTTGGGCGAGACAAATGGCATGATTTTGACCTAAGCCCAGCATGATAATGCCATTTGCCTAGCCCCTACAGCGCCTCCATTTGTAAAGGTGACTTCACGTCAAATGAACCATGTCCAAATTTTTGTTTTCAGGAACTGCCTAAGAGACTAATTTCCAGACTGCCACTAAGTGTCTGATGAGGCAGGCTGCTCGACAGGCTGTGTTGGCTCAGGCTCAGGATAAGCGTCTGGTTCTGGGACAGCGGTCGGCTCTTCAAACGTTGGAACGCGCACATCAGGCCCATATTCAAAGACGTTTGACCACGGCGAATACTCACTTTGGAAAAAGTCCTCGTCACGCTGATCGCCCCACTGGTTAAGGACAACACGATGCACCATCACGTCTGCCCCACCAGCTGACCATTCAACTTGCTTAATCTCGCCCGATTCTAAATCTGGATTGAAAATCCACTTGTCGCGTCCAGGTTGCTGCTCGTTCCACACGTTGATGTCGCGCTCAACGGTGCGCCCCAGGCTCGTGCTATAGAACTTGAACTCCAACGATTGGGCATCCTCACGATAATACGCTTCGATCAAGAGGTGATGCGGTGTGTTGTTGGTGAAGGTGAAGTCCACAATCGGCGTATAGATCGCGGCATCCATGCCCAACGGCTTCTCCTCGCCCTTGGGTGCCATCTCATAATATGGCACGCGATACCCATGCTGATTGCGTGCGCCAATTGCCAATCCTGACCAAAAGACAGTCTGGAAAATCGTCGTGCTCACCTGACAAATACCGCCGCCGATGCCGCCTTGAGTGCGCCCGCCAATAATTACCAACCCCTCTTGAAAGCCAGCCGCTGCGCTAATCGACCCAACATACTCATTAAAAGAGAACTCTTCTGCTGGAGCGACAACGATGCCGTGGAATTTCGATGCGCCCAAACGGATATTGTGTTTACGTTCGGGTGCCGAGTCGTAGAAGTAGGTTGTTTCCGCGCTTAGAAGTTCAGTAATGCCCAATTCAGCCGCCGTCGAACCCGAATGCACATCTGGCACAATCTCGTTCATCGCCAGCGCCACCGATCGATTCGGTGTGTTGATTTGCGCCAACAGTCGTTCCATCGTGAGGCTCGTATCGAGCGTTCGGCCGTTGATGTGCGGTTTGATCAACACCAATTCTTGCGTCAAATCATCAAAATAGAAACGAGCACGTTCCCCAAATCGATCATAGTTGAGCGCGTGCGAAAGTAGCCATTCACGCGCCGCACCTGTATCGAGCGACACCTGCGGCATGCCGTCAACATCTTCAACGGTGATCCACGCTTCAATTTCCGCAACTGATAGCGTGAGCGGGTTGAGATCGGCCGAATCAACCGGCTGCTCAACAAAAAACGAGATCGGCCCGCTTAACAACAGTGACAGCTCTTCGGCCGCAACACTCACCGCCACCGTTTGCGGCACCGCTTCTTCAATAGAAAGCTCAACCACTGCCGCCGTTGGCTTTTGCGCCAATGCCAACAGTTCAGTGCGCAGTTTCGGCCGATCTAAAGTAAACCCAGTCTGCGTTGACGTAGCCGCAATCTCGCCACTCTCAAATGTATAACTTCCGTCTTGCAGCGGCTGATTGATCGCCACTTCAAGATCACCTAACACGTTTTCGATTTGTGCTTCGTCAATAATCCATACGGCAGGTAGCGGCTGGCCGCTATACCATGCGCGAAAAATATCTTGAGACGGATCAGTCTGATTTCGGCCGAAAACAAACGCCTGATCAACCATCGCGTCCACATCAAGCGCAACCCCCAACTCCGACCAAGCAACGTTTGTAATCGAACCCGAACGCGGATCAACCAACGACACATCAGTCACATCAAAACGACCGGCTACTTGCCCTAACGCCGATGCTGCTTCCTGTTGCGTCATCTGGCTCAGATCAATGTCCATAACGCTGACGCCCGTATAGATGCGATCCTCATGCGCCGCCATATAGTTCTGCACCTGCCAATAGCCAATCCCTGCCAGCACAATCGCGCTTAGCAGTGGGATAATCAGCATCCAGCCAAACAGATGCCAAATCGGCCGTCGTCCACGCACTTCTTCGTTCTCAATCATTGCTTCTGCCATAGTAGGAAAGTGTAAAAATTAGGCTGTTAGCTATTAGCTATTAGCCAGAAATGAAAGGTTCCTATTCTCTTTTCTTTAGCTAAGAGCTAAGAACTAAGAGCTAAGAGCTTTGCGGGACAGCCGCTCTCTTATCTATTCTCACCTGTTCTAGCAAATGCGCGTGTAAGTTGCCGCACAAATCGTTAAATTCTCATTCAATAAACTGATCGCTCTCGACAAACACGATTGTCGCTTCTAACCATTCAATCTGCATTTGCGCATAACGCAGTCCATAATCCAATGTGAATCCGCCAAATTGCAACTGCCGCTGCATTTCGGGATCATCAAATTGCGGCAGTTCAAGCGCCTGATATTGTGCCAGTTGTGCTTGATGCATGCCGAGCCTTTGATTGAGTAAACGCAGAAGTTGTGCTTTTGATAGTAGGCGAGCGAAGTAGAGTTGGACTAGAAAGGGACGTCTTTCGGCCGAAATCCCCCTTCCCTCTTCCAACCAAGCTACCAGCGCAGCCCGCCCAATCTCCGTCAAATGATATGGCTTACGGTTTGGACGATCGGTCTGCACCTCTAGCCCACTCTCTACCCAACCATCCGCTTTCAAGCGCTCCAACGTTCGATAAATCTGAGCCTGATCCGCAGGCCAAAAATTGGCCACCGAGCCATCAAAATACTGCGTCTTCAAATCGTAACCTGACATCGGATGCAGCGTCAGAAAACCCAAAATTGCATACTTTAGTGACAATACAATCTCCACATTGACAATTCAGCAAATCCATATATGATAAGTCTTGTATAGGACGATGGTAATTCAAGTCTAACACAATCCTTCCCAGTCGCTGCCACAAAGATATGCAAAAGCGGCCACGCATCATTGCCCCTGACTTCAGTCGATCATCTAAATCACACTATGCGAACTCCATGGGCGAACATCTCTCTTCTAGTCACGCTATTCCTGCTACTTACT
>JACLAD010014459.1_pt1 | contig 11303 bp, 11 predicted proteins | sample 8027901 | NCBI WGS metagenome assembly JACLAD01 (sample SAMN15725071, study PRJNA655200) | protist metagenome | isolation source: fluorescence activated cell sorting (FACS) single amplified genomes of... | place: Spain: Blaines Bay Microbial Observatory, Mediterranean Sea | collected 2016-07-05
ACTTCCACTTCGTAGGTCTCCTCGAAGGCGCGCAAGATGCGCTCCGGCACCGCCGACCCGCCGATCACCACCTTCTGCAGGTGCGGCAGTTTCTTGCCGGTCTGCTCAAGGTATTGCAGCAGCATTAGCCACACCGTCGGAACGGCCGCGGTCGTGGTGACCTTCTCGCCGTCCAGCAGCTCGTAGATCGACTCGCCGTCCATCTTCGCGCCCGGCATCACGAGCTTCATGCCGGAGGCCGGGGCCGAGAACGTGATGCCCCACGCATTGGCGTGGAACATGGGCACCACGGGAAGCATGGTGTCTTTCACGCCGCCGCCAATCGCATCCGGCTGCATGCCGATCATCGTGTGCAGCACGTTGGAACGGTGCGAATACAGCACGCCCTTGGGATCGCCCGTTGTCCCTGACGTGTAGCAAAGGCCGCAAGCGGTGTTTTCGTCGAAATCGCCCCACTTCACGTCCATCGATTTGCCAGCGATGTACGTCTCGTAGGAGACGAGGTTCGGAATGCCGTGATCCGCCGGCATGTGCGCATCATCCGTGAACAGGATATAGCGGCGGCAACCCGGCACGTGCTGGTGGATCGCCTGCACGATGGGCAGGAAGGTCAGGTCGAAGAACAGCACCGAATCCCCGGCGTGATTCATGATCCACGCGATCTGCTCGGGGTGAAGTCGCGGGTTGAGCGTGTGCAGCACCGACCCGATGCACATCGTGCCGTACCAGGCCTCCATGTGCCGGCCCGTATTCCACGCCAGCGTGGCCACCCGATCGCCCATCTGGACGCCGTCTTCCTTCAGCGCGGTAGAGCACTGCCGCGCACGGTCGTAGATGTCCTTGTACGTCTGCCGGATGATCGGTCCTTCAACAGAGCGGGTCACCACTTCACGATGCGGGTGCGCGATCGCCGCGTGCTCCAGGACGCGGTTCACCGTCAGCGGCCAGTCCTGCATCAGGCCCATCATCTGACCCTGAGGGATGTCCGCCGGAGCGGGGCTAGCCGCCGGTTTGGCGGCTGCGGCGCTGCCCGCCTTGTTGTCAGTCTTGCTCTTGCCGAATCCAAAAACCATAGTCGCGCCCTCCCAAGCGCAGGGTAAATAGTGTGGGTGCAAGAACACTATCCGCCCAATCACGCTGCGGCAAATGGATGAGGGCTGATCCATGCGATTTTTCTCTACGGCAACTCTGGCGTTGACCGGTTTTCTCGCCACGGCATGCGGCCCCGAGCCGGATCCGACCGCGATGGCGTCCGTCGAACCGTCTGCTGCGGCGCCACAATCCGAACCCGCGCAAACGCTCGCTCCGGACGCGCCGCTCAGCGCGCGCCTCGACTGCCTGCGCCAGACCGGAGCCGCGCTCGTCATCGCCCACCGCGGCGGCCCGACCCGCGATTATCCGGAAAACGCCATAGAGAGCTTCCAGCGCTCCTATGACGCAGGCGCCCTCGGCATGGAGATCGACATCGCTGAAAGCGCTGACGGCGTCCTCTTCCTGATGCACGACGAAGACCTCGACCGAACCACCACCGGTTCCGGCGACATCAGCAACACCTCATGGGCTGACATCGAGACCCTGCGCCTCGAAACCTACAGCACGGAGACGACCTTCCGCCCGCCCACCCTGGATGCTGCGCTGGCATGGGCGGTCGAAAACAACGCGCTGCTGGAACTCGATAAGAAGCGCTCAACCTCCTACGACGGCATAATCGACGCGGTCGAAGCCGCCGGCGCCGAGAACAACGTCCTCGTGATCACCTACACGGACGACCAGGCGGCCGATCTTCATGCCCGGGCCCCCGACCTCGTGATTACAGCCACCGTCAATTCGCCATCGCACCTCGACAACCTCATCAACCGCGGCGTGAACCCCGAGAACCTGCTCGCCTGGACTGGCACAGAACGGCCCGACCCCGAGCTGTGGCGCACGCTCGCCGACCGCGGCGTCGAATCCGTCTTCGGCACCCTCGGCCGCCGCGGCGACCGCCTCGACGATCACTACTGGGAGGACCGCGACGGGGCCGAATACGACGCCCTCGCGGACGACGGCGCCACGATCATCGTAACGGACTATTCCGACCGCGTGTCCCGACAGCTGGCCACCCGTCAGGCGCGCGCGCGGTCATGCGGTTTCTAGCTCATTCCGCACGCAAGCCCATGCCGCGCCGCGGCAATGCACGTCTCGCGTGCTGCGGCTGAGCGGGATGCCAATCTATGCACGATAAATGGCCTGTATTTCACAATCTGCGGCCAAAGGTCCTCGACGAATCTGCGAACGATTCGCTATTGAGGTCTCGCTGCGCAACGGCCCCCCATGATATGTGTCGACAGCTGCAGCGGGTCGCATCTGGCATGAAGTCTGCGAGCGGCTCCAGATCGTTTGGAGGGTGGAGGCGAGTTTCCGCCAGCACCATTAAGCATACGCGCTTCTCAGGTTATTGCGGGGCGCTGTGGATCGAAGATAGGTCATAGACGGGGACGCACTGGAATGCAGACGACAGATGAAGCAGCAGCGGGCGCCATCCGGACCACAGGGCAGAAAATGTTGGACATGACAGGTACACAGACACCGCCGACCAGCCACGCGAAACTGGTCAGCTGGGTTAACGAGATCGCAGCCAAGACCAAGCCCGACCGCATCTACTGGTGCGATGGCTCCGACGCAGAATGGGACAGGCTGACCCGTGAACTGGTCGATGCGGGCACACTGGTCCAGCTGAACCCGGAAAAGCGCCCCAACTCCTTCTACGCCAAGTCCGACCCGAAGGACGTCGCGCGCGTCGAAAGCCGCACCTTCATCTGCTCCGAGCGCGAAGCCGACGCCGGCCCCACCAACAAGTGGATGGCCCCGGCCCAGATGCGCTCCAAGCTCGACGAGTTGTTCGACGGCTGCATGAAGGGCCGCACGATGTACGTCGTGCCGTTCTGCATGGGTCCGCTCGGCTCGAAGATCTCCGCCCTCGGCGTCGAGATCACCGACAGCCCGTATGTCGCCCTCTCGATGCGCGTCATGACCCGCATGGGCAAGGCCGCCCTGGAAGAGCTCGGCGATGACGGCTTCTTCGTCCCCTGCGTCCACACCGTCGGCGCCCCGCTTGCCGATGGCGAGAAGGACGTGCCGTGGCCCTGCAACGAAGAGAAATACATCGTCCACTTCCCGGAGACCCGCGAGATCTGGTCGTACGGTTCGGGCTATGGCGGCAACGCCCTGCTCGGCAAGAAGTGCTACGCCCTGCGGATCGCCTCCGTCATGGCGCGCGACGAGGGCTGGCTGGCCGAGCACATGCTCATCCTCAAGCTCACCTCGCCGGAAAACGAAGTGAAGTACGTCGCCGCCGCCTTCCCGTCGGCCTGCGGCAAGACCAACCTCGCCATGCTCGAGCCGACGCTCGAAGGCTGGAAAGCCGAAACCATCGGCGATGACATCGCCTGGATGCGCTTCGGCGATGATGGCCGCCTTTACGCAATCAACCCGGAAGCCGGCTTCTTCGGCGTCGCCCCCGGCACGTCGGCCGCAACCAATAACAATGCGCTCAAGTCGTGCGACAAGAACACCATCTTCACCAATGTCGCGCTGACCGACGACGGCGACGTCTGGTGGGAGGGTCTCTCGAAAGAGCCGCCGGAAGGCCTCACCGACTGGCGCGGCCGCAAGTGGTCGCCGTCCATGGGCGAGCCCGCCGCGCATCCCAACGCACGGTTCGCCTGCCCCGCAGGCCAGTGCCCCGTGATCGCTGAAGAGTGGGAGAACCCCGCTGGCGTTCCGATCAGCGCCATCCTGTTCGGCGGTCGCCGTGCATCGGCCATCCCGCTGGTCAACGAAGCCTTCGACTGGGAGCACGGCGTTTTCATGGGCGCGACCGTCGCCTCCGAAGGCACCGCAGCAGCCGAGAACAAGGTCGGCGAACTGCGCCGCGACCCGTTCGCCATGCTGCCCTTCTGCGGCTACAACATGGGCGACTATTTCAGCCACTGGCTGAAGGTCGGCCAGAACGCGCCTGACCAGTCCAAGCTGCCGAAGATCTTCTTCGTCAACTGGTTCCGCAAGGACGAGAACGGCAAGTTCGTGTGGCCGGGCTTCGGCGAGAACAGCCGCGTTCTCAAGTGGATCTTCCAGCGCATCGACAACAAGGTCGAGGCCGTCGACACCGAGATCGGTCGCCTGCCGGCCAAGTCCTCGCTCGACGTGTCCGGCCTCGGCATGACCGACAGCCAGCTCGACCTTCTGCTCACGGTCGACAAGGACATCTGGCGCGACGAAGCCTCGAAAATCCCGCCCTTCTTCGAAAAATTCGGCGACCACACCCCCAAAGCGCTCTGGAAACAGCACGCCGAACTGGAAAAGCGCCTGGCCTAGCGACAATCGTCATCCCGGACGATCCACAGGATCAGTTCGGGACCCGGTCACATGCAAATCGCAAAAAGGCCCGCTCACCCGAGCGGGCCTTTTCTCTGATGGCGACACAGAACGCCGTCAGCAACAAACCTGGCGGCGCCCGAAAGGGAGGCGCGCGCCCTTGGTCTCAACTGGAATTCTCGTGTTCAGATCAGACAGCAACCACAAGCCGGTCGGCTCCCCTGGACTCCAGCCGATGCGCATCAAGCGCCGCACCGCGAACTGCCCAGATCGAATCATCGCCCGCCAATGGGGCGAAACCGAACTTCCGCATCAACCGCAATCCCTCCTTTGTGGCAGGCCGCGCGTAGACCGCTTGGATGCGCGGATTTTGATCCAACGCTGCGCGAATCTGAGCCCGCAAAACCGCCAGCGCAGTCGCCCGCGCCAGTCGCCCCAAGCCGCAGACCATCGAGACATAAAGCCCCTCGGCCTCCTGAATGGTCCTGGCAATCTGCATCGCTCGGAGATTCTTCACCGTCCGCAACGTCCCATTCTCAATCTGCTCAACGCCCTCAGCAGTCAGCGGATAGATGATGGTGTAGCCCCGGAAGCTTTCGGTTTTTCCGGACCGGTCCGTCACCACCCTTGCGATTTCCGGGTTTCGCCTCATCCGCGCCCGCAGGACGTCATCAGACGGATGGGCATCCGATATGAAGCCGCGCCCCATCTTCACGATCTTTGACAATTCGCTGGTCCTGAGACTCCGGTTCTCCAGCCGGCTGACTTGTAGCTGATCCTCAATCTCATGGCGAAGCGGGGAAACGAGATCAACCAACATCCAAAGCAACCCTGCCAGGATCAAGAAACTGCCTGCACCGGCAAGCACCAATCCGATATCGCCCAAGAGACCGGCATAGCTTTCCAACGCGGGATGCGTCATGGCAGTCAGCGCCGCGCCACCGACCCCGACAGAGCCAAGGCCCACGCCCCAGACAGCGTTCCGAACACTGTGTGCCACTGAAGAGAGTCTCCCGACAGCCTCCGCCGTCCGCCCTTCTGCCTCGAACACAGGACCGACTCAATCACCGAGCCGGCTCAACCCCTACTTCCACTTGATCGAACACCCCATAGAAGGGTGCTGCTGCTCCGGGCCCTTTCCGGTCTCGGCAATCTGCTTCATCGCCTCGAACAGGTCGCGGCGCGCATGCGGCTCTTCCTTGATGCCGCCGCTGTCGATCCGCCCGCGATATTCCAGCACCCCATCGGCGTTGAAGCCGAAGAAGTCCGGCGTGCACACCGCATGGTAGGCTTTCGCCACGCGCTGGTCCTCGTCATGTAGGTAGGGAAACCCCATGCCGTGCTCATCGGAGAATTTCTTCATGTTATCGAATGAGTCTTCCGGATAGACATCCGCATCATTCGAACAGATCGCAACGCTCTTCACGCCATGCGCCTCAAGCTCCTCGGCGTCGCGCACGATCCGCCCGATCGCACCCTGAACGTACGGGCAGTGATTGCAGATGAACATCACCAGGGTCCCCTTCTCACCGCGCACGTCTTTCAGCGCCCACTGGCCGCCATCCACCCCCGGCAGGCTGAAGTCCTCGATCTTGGCGCCCAATCCGCCGCTGGCTTGCTCCAGGCTCATTGCTCATCTCCTTTGCATGGCTTCGGCATCAACGCCCCAGCCGCGGCTCTGTTCGCCGCACGGGAACCGCAATCACGCGCGAACGTTCGCTAGACGATGACCGACAGCTCAAACCTCTCCAAGGGAGACCGCGTCTCATGGGCCCACGCCCAGGGTCGCTCCACCGGACGCATCGTCCGCAAGCTCACCAGCGACACCACGATCAAGGACTTCAAGGTCTCCGCTTCCGAAGATGACCCGCGCTTCCTCGTCGAGAGCGAGGACACCGGCGAACAGGCCGCGCACAAGCCAGAAGCCCTGCGCAAACTCGAAAAGCAGGACTAGCCCGCCAGCCCCAACTCGGCCCGCAACCGCTTCGGCAACCCTTCCGCGACCAGAGCGTGCGACGCCTCAAGGTATTGCTTTAGGTCCCTGGCCTTCAGCCCGCCCTCCAGGTCAGCCTGGATCCACTTCATCCCGCGCGACGCCAGATACGGCGCCGGCCGGCACCCCGGCGCATCGCGCAACACCTCCCATCCAATATCGGAAACCTTGAACGAAACGGCGGGCCCGTTCTCCCCCTCATGCCCGCCAATCGCAAACACCTTGAACGTCTTCTCGGTCCCGACCTTCCACACATCTGCATCGCCCCACTGCACAACGTGGAACGCGGAAGGCAGCGTGGCGCAAAAGGCATTGTATTGGTCGAGCGTCATGGTCCGACCCAACCAGCGGCTGGCCGTCCACGCAAGCGCCAAGGTACTGACAGGGAGAGGCGCTACCCAATCGCCACTGGGTTCACGACAATCTGCACGGTCCCCTCGAACCGCGGCGGCGCCGCCACGAACATGAATTCGTTCAGCCCGTCAGCCGCCAGTTCGCGCGTATCGATTGTCTCGAGAATGTAGGTGCCGGTCTTCGCCAGCATCGCCTGGTGAACGGCGAACGCCCGCGCCGGATCCTCGAAAGGGATCACCTCCAACGCCGCCGTATCTGCGCCAATCGCGACAACGCCAAGACTGATCAGGTATCCCGCACCGCCCAGACCGATGCCGGGTTGCGTTGCAACAAAACCGCCCGGATCGCTCTCCATCTTCGCGCCCATCCAGCCGGTGTGGAACAGCACCACATCGCCCTTGTTGATGGTCACGCCCTGCGCATCGGCAGCCGCGCGGATCTCCGCCTCATTGAACGCCTGCCCGGCCTCCAGCGCATCGACACCGAAATGCTTCGTCATGTCGATCATCACGCCGCGCGTTACGAAGGGCGGAATGTCAGCCGTGTGCAACTCCATCGAGTTGGCCAGCTCGGTATAGGGAATCCCGTTATAGGCATGGTTATCGATGCCGAGGTGCGCCAGCCCGTCGATCTGCGTGCCGATCCCCATCGACAGCGTGACCTTCTCGTCGAACGCCGTCACCCGCTCCGACCCGTCAGAGCTCGTGATGTCCGCAGCAGACGGTATGCGCTCCACGATGTACTCGCGCCCGGGATAGGCCGGCGTATCCGGCCCGGTCTTCACCCCCAGCTGGTAGACCTTGCCGGTCTTTACCAATCCGGCCGCCGCCACCACGCCTTCAGGTGAGAGATTGTTGGCCGCCCCCAGCCGGTCTTCCTCGCCATAGGGCGACTTCGCCCAGTCCGGCTCGGCGACCTGCGCGATCGCCCCTTCAGAACAGAATGACATCGCGACCGCCGCCGCCAGACGCTTTACCGGGCCCATGGCCTTCTCCTCCCATTATACTTACCGCAGCGTCTTACGCGCCGTCAGCCAAGCTGTTGCGAGAACTTTGCCACACGCCTTACGCGCACGCCAACCCCTTCGCGCTCAAGGATACAGCCGGGCCCGGCTCCAGGCCTCATCGGCGTGCGGACGCGTGAATTCCAGCCGGTCATGCAGCCTGAATGGACGGTCCCGCCAGAACTCGATCCGCGTCGGAACCACGCGGTAACCCTTCCAGTGTGGCGGTCGCGGCGTCGTCCCGATGCCATACTTCGCGGCGAACCCGGCAATCCGCTTCTCCAACTCGAACCGGCCCTCCATCGGCCGCGACTGCTGGCTCGCCCACGCCCCGATCTGGCTGTCCTTCGCGCGCGAGTGGAAATAGGCGTCCGCCTCCTCCTCGGTCACGTTGAACACCGGCCCCGACACCCGCACCTGCCGCCGCAGCGACTTCCAGTGAAAGCACAGCGCCGCCACCGGATTGCGATCCAGCTGCGTGCCCTTCCGGCTTTCCGCATTCGTGTAGAAGTCGAACCCCTTGAACGACACGCCCTTCAGCAACACCATCCGCACATCGGGAAACCCGGTGTCGTCCGCCGTCGCGAGCGCCATGGCGTTCGGATCGTTCGGCTCGGAAGCCTTCGCCGCCTCGAACCATTCCTGAAACAACGCCAGCGGATCATCCTGCTTGAACCACGCGCCATCATCCGGCGACCTCGCCGCCTTCTCGGCATACTCCTCAGCACTCGGCGTCGGCGGGATCGTGTTGTCTTTCTGGCTCATGCTGCAGCTTCTAATGCACAAGGCGGCGGAGGGGAAATCCGCTCCGCCGCCCTGCAAGACAGTTCAATCAGCCGTAGTCTACGAGTTCAGCTCAGCATCAATCGCCTGCGCCAGCTCCGGAGCGTCCGGCGCGGTCTTGGTCGGGAAGGCCGCCTTGGCCATGCCGTCCTTGCCGATCAGCACCTTGTGGAAATTCCACTTCGGCACCGCCGCCTCTCCCAGATGCGCCTCGGCCCACTTGTAGATCTCGCCGGCCTTGTCGCCCTTCACATGGTCCTTCGCGGCCATCGGGAAGGTGACGCCGAAATTCAGCGCGCAGAACTCGGCAATGTCTTCGGCCTCGCCGAACTCCTGCCCCATGAAATCGCCAGACGGCACGCCGACGACAACAAGGCCCTCGTCCTTCTTCGCCTCGTATAGCGCCTGAAGGCCCTCATATTGCGGCGTGTATCCGCACTTCGAGGCCGTGTTGACCAGCAGAACCGCCTTGCCCTCGAATGCGGACATCGGCACCTGTCCGCCCAGCAATCCGTCCATCGTGATCGGATAGACCGAGCCGTCCGCCCAGCCGCCTTCCGGCGCAGCCTTGGCTTCCAGCTGCTGGTTCGCCCGCACCGCCTCGATCAGCGCCGCGCTCTCTTCTGCCGACATCGTCTTGGTCTCCTGGGCCGAACACGCAGCCGTCGCCGCCGTCATGGCCGCCCCAACCAGTACGCCAATCGCCATCCTGCGCATGAAATCCCTCCAGTTCTGCTCGAAACGAGCTTCCGACCCTATTCTACGTATGTCCAGCAATCATGGATCAAATCACCCGCTAGATGACCATCCCGCCATCGACTCGCACCACCTGCCCGGTCACATAGCTCGCCTCATCCGACGCCAGGAACGCGACGACATTCGCCACCTCCTGCGCGCTGCCCCAGCGCTTCTCCAGCGGCACCAGCCGTCCCATCCGCTCCAGCGTCTTGTCGCGCTCAAGGCCCTTGTCGAACGCCGTCTTCCACATCCCGTCATCGATCACGCCCGGCGCCACCGCGTTCACCCGCACGCCCCGGCGCCCCATGTCGATCGACGCATTGCGCGTGAACGAATTCACCGCGCCCTTCGACGTCGAATAAGCGATCTGCCCCACCGCGCCCGAGAACGACGACACCGACGACACATTCACCACCGCCCCCTTCTTCGCGATCAGTGCCGCCGACAGCGCATCAGTCAGAAGGATCAGGTTGCGCACATTGACGTTCAGCGTCTTGTCCAGCCCCGCCGCCGTCACCTCGCCCATCTGCTGCGCTTCCGACACGCCGGCATTGTTCACCAGCACATCGATCTGATCGCTCAGCGCCAGAACGCCATCGCCCGCCGTCTTCCAGCCATCCTCCGCCGACAGGTCGGCCTCGACGACCTCGGCGCCGCCGCCAAGCTCCTTCGCCAGCGCCTTCATCTTGTCCGCCGAGCGCGCGACCATGATCACACGCGCCCCGCCGCCCGCCAGCGTCCGCGCAATCGCCTCCCCAATCCCCCGGCTCGCGCCAGTGACTACGGCTGTCTTTCCGGAAAAATCAAAGCTCACGCGCACACTCCCTCATGTTTTCGCGCGACGCTACGCCTTGCTGCCCGGCGATCAAGCTTCAATCGGCTGACACTGGCCAAACCCCGCAAATTGCGCTTCAAGCTCACCCCATGTCGCACAACACTTTCGGCCATCTCTTCCGCGTGACGACCTGGGGCGAAAGCCACGGGCCCGCCATCGGCGGCGTCGTCGACGGCTGCCCTCCCGGCCTCAAGGTAACCGAGGCCGACCTCCAGCACTGGCTCGACCGCCGCAAGCCCGGCACCTCGCGCTTCGTCACCCAGCGCCGCGAAGACGACATCGTGAAAATCCTCTCCGGCGTCTTCGAGGACGACCGCACGGACGGCCCACGCACAACCGGCACGCCAATCTCGCTCGTGATCGAGAACACCGACCAGCGCTCGAAGGACTACTCGGAAATCCGCGACAGCTACCGCCCCGGCCACGCCGACTACGCCTACGACAAGAAGTACGGCATTCGCGACTATCGCGGCGGCGGCCGCTCCTCGGCGCGCGAAACCGCCATGCGCGTCGCAGCGGGGGGCGTCGCCCGCTTGGTCCTCGGCCCGCAGGTCACCATTCGCTGCGCCGTTGTCCAGATCGGCCCCAACAGGATCAACCGCGACAACTGGGACTGGGACCAGTGCGAACAGAACCCGTTCTGGTGTCCGGACGCTGAAGCCGCCGCGGAGTGGGAAACCTATCTCGACAGCGTGCGCAAATCCGGCTCGTCCTGCGGCGCCATTCTCGAAGTCGTCGCCGAAGGCGTGCCGCCCGGCTGGGGCGCGCCCGTCTATGCCAAGCTCGACACGGATGTCGCCGCCGCCCTCATGTCGATCAACGCCGTGAAAGGCGTCGAGATCGGTGCAGGCTTCGCATCAGCCGAACTCACCGGCGAGACCAACGCCGACGAGATGCGAAAGAAGGGCAACGACGTCGAGTTCCTCTCGAACAACAATGGCGGCGTCCTCGGCGGCATCTCCACCGGCCAGCCCGTCGTCGCCCGCTTTGCAGTCAAGCCGACCTCGTCCATCCTCACCGAGCGCAAGACGGTCACGAAGGACGGCCAAGACACCGACATCCGCACCAAGGGCCGCCACGACCCCTGCGTCGGCATCCGCGCCGCCCCCGTCGCCGAAGCCATGCTCGCCTGCGTCCTCGCCGACCACAAACTCCGCCATCGCGGGCAGGTTGGCTGAATCTTTCGCGCCAACCCACTGAAATCCCGACACCCTGAACCGCCGCTTCATGTTTCGTTCAGG
>JACLAD010006398.1_pt1 | contig 11296 bp, 6 predicted proteins | sample 8027901 | NCBI WGS metagenome assembly JACLAD01 (sample SAMN15725071, study PRJNA655200) | protist metagenome | isolation source: fluorescence activated cell sorting (FACS) single amplified genomes of... | place: Spain: Blaines Bay Microbial Observatory, Mediterranean Sea | collected 2016-07-05
CCAGATGACTCTGATCTATGGGGGGATGTAGATCACATAGTTTGCGACCCACGTGGCTATGCAGAAATTGTAAGAGAGCTTGGCCGGGGTTTCCTTGAGCACAAGGTCAAACTAAACTCAAGGGTGACCCAAATTGAGCACTTGGATGATGATCGTATCTCTGTACTGGTACAAGAAAATATTCAAAAAGAGGTGGTAGTGGGAGTGGAAAAGGAGGAGGAGGAAGAAGAAGAAGAAGTGGAGAAAGCTATCATTTATGAGTGGGAAGGTGACCTTCAATGGACACCGTCGATTGCGTTAGGGTTGGCAAATTTAGGCAATACCTGCTATTTGAATTCCATACTGCAAGCTTTGTTGCACTGTCCATCTTTGGTTGCATTTTTTAGTCACAATTGGCCTGATATCGCTCCGATAGAGTATTCCTCGGGTAAACCAAATCGCACCACGTTAACAAATGACTTTGCTCGTCTGGTGCAAAAAGTGTGGCTTTTTGGAGTAGAGAATGAAAAATTGACAAAATATATGAACCCTAACTCCATAGTAAGACAAGTGATTCGCGCTGTTCCAGAGTTTCACGAAAATGGTCAGCAAGATGCACAGGAAGCGCTAAATTATTTATTAAATGACTTACACGAGGAACTGAGTGTTAGTGTTGAGTGTGAGTATCACCCGGCCCGGATGATCTTGACTATATTACAAGAAGAACAGCGAGCTTGGGATTCATCACATAAACAAAATAGAAACAATGGTAGCAGCACAGGTACAAGTAGCACTGTAGAAAATAAAGTAGGAGGGCCGCGTCGCAAATTTCGTGAAAAGTTTCGGCGAAAGGCAAAGAAACATAATGATTCGTCGTCTGAACCAGGTGTGAATAAGAGGGAGGCCTCCGAAGAAGAAGAAGATGGGGACGACTGTGGCAGTGGGGAAGACGTGTGTGTCGGCGAGGGAGATGAAAAAGAAGAAGAGGTATTTCGTCAGTTGAAAGCCCCGTTTTGCCAAAGTATAATAAGCGACACTTTCCAGACGCTGTTGGTCCAACGTGTACAGTGCAATCGCTGTGGCTATTCTTCGCTGTCGTTAGAAGAGTACTTTGAGTTGTCGTTGGCGTTGCCAGGGAAAGCCCAACTGAGAGATTTGAAGAAGAAGTTAGTCCCACAAGACTTGGTAGTAGACACGACTACTACTCAAAGAACTGAGCGAAGTTTGAGTAATGCCTCGTCGGTGACAAGTGGTAGCACGGGTGCGAGTGGTATATGGGGTGCTGTCAAGAGTTTCAAGAATATGGTCGGCTTGGATACCCACACGCTGTCACTGCGGGAATGTTTGCAGGCATTTTTTGCCCCGGAGGAACTGGTCGGAAACGAACAATACCATTGTGAAAAGTGTAAAAGCAAGCAGGATGGGGACAAGTCGCATTCGCTTGCGCACCTCCCTGAAGTAATGTGTTTCAACTTGAAGAGATTTAACAGAAGTAATGGGGTATGGTCACCTTCGAGTTATAAGAACAATACACCAGTGTCATATCCATTGTACAATTTGGACTTGCGTGAATTTTATTACGACAGGTATTGTTCCGGAGATGGTTTTGATGTCAAAGCCCACGCGATAGGGAATTCCACAGGGGGGACCTCGTACGACCTATTTGCGGTTGTGCGACATAGTGGAGGAATGAATGGAGGGCACTATACCGCATGTTGCAAGAATCCCGTAAACGCGAAATGGTACGAATACGACGACGAATTGTGCCAACCGATCTCGGAATCCGCCGTACAGACGTCTGATGCTTATTTGCTCTTTTATAAAAAGCAAAAGCACGAGGACCCATACCATGCCAAGCGCACGACTCTTCTGGAGGCTTTGGATGAGTATAAGCAAGACGTGTCGCGTGTATTAAAAAGTGTCTCTGGCGAGAACGTCAGTCATAAGAAACGGTGGGAAGACGCTCAAAGTCGCGCGATCATTGAGCAAAACGCACCGTGTTTCATCTCGCAGTACTGGACTTTGAAATGGAGCACACTGGTTCATCCCGGCGTTTGTGGCGCGTACGACACGATTTGTGAACACGGCAAACTTTTACCATTAACGTACCCGATCGCAAAACGGCGGCTATATCGTGTCTCAAAAAAGATGTTTCAAGTGATTGGCCAGCAGTACGGAACTGGTCCAGAACTTGAGGATGTGCAGGCGTGCAAGGTGTGCGAGGCCGCTCGCCAAGCTCTCGATGATCGGCGTCAAAAAGAAGTAGACACGATCAAAGAATTATCACAGGAAGGGGAAGAGAATTGTTATTTAATACACGGAGGTTGGGTTAATCAATGGCATGCATTTATTCGAAATAGCGTTCATCAGACCGGGCGTGGAAGTTTTCTGGGAACACCGCCACCGGGTAAAATATCCAACGAAAAGCTGTTTGAAAAAGATGGTAAAACGCCTAGAAAAGGAATGCGGCTAAAATCAGAATATGTGGCCATAAACGCGGATATCTGGCATTTTTTGTACAACATATATGGCGGAGACTTCGTATTGTATTCACCGACGCAAGATTTGTTCGCGCTTGAAGATCCGCCTCCGCCCCGAAGTCGGCAGGGCACCCCTTGACAATAAAATAAAACCTAACTAATTAGAAAATGCCAAGATATTCTTGATCGGGCTCGAGTAGAGCAATGTTCAAGTTCTGCACTGCTTGTGTAGCTGCGCCTTTCAGTAAGTTGTCGATCGTGGAACAAAATGCAAGTCGACCAGTGGCTGGGTCCAATGTGAAACCCCCCACTGCAACGTGGTGTTGACGCATGTTGTCTCTAACAACGGGTGCGATTTCCGAGACTTTGATAAGAGGCTGGTTTGCATAGTAGTCCTGGTAAGCCTGAACTATTGCTGCGGAATCTCCATTCAATTTCGATCTGGTTTCTTCGTCTAATTGCGCCGTCATCGTCAGATGAATGCCTTGGAAATATGGAGCAACATGGGGCATAAATCCAATCTGGCGAGTCAGGTGCCGTGAGCATTCTCGCTCGTGAATATGATTAACTAGCGAGTACGGCAAGATGTTGTCTTTCAAACAAGCAGGGTCGTTCTTATCAGACGGATTAGTTCCGGCTCCAGAGTAACCCGACACGCCAAAGACCTGAGGCGCTACGCCAGGTGTCACGCCAAGACCAGACCCTGGTAAAGGCTGCAAAAGTGGCATCAATCCCACCTGGGCTCCGGTTGCATAGCAGCCAGGGTTCGAAATACGCTTGGTCCCACGAAGCTTTTCCCGAGCCCCGTGGCGCTCTGGTAGACCGTAAGTCCACGTGTCATCAAACCTAAAGTCCGCGCTGAGGTCGATCATAACACTGTTTGGACTCATTGCCTCGATCGGGGCAACAAACTTTGGTGCCAACCCGTTTGGAAGAGCCAATACCCATATATCTACTTCACGGGCAGCGTCGTTCTTAGCAAGGTCCTCTGGCTCCAGTGCTTGGAACAGCAAGTCTTTCTTAACACCCTGGTTGGATGCCGAAGCATCCAGCCCAAAGCATTCGATTACTGGCTGCCCCGCTAGAGCCCGTGAGCTAGCTACCGTCAACTCCATCAATGGGTGATCCACCAACAACTTCACAAATTCACGACCAACGTACCCTCGAGCACCAAGAAGGCCCACTTTGTACACCTTGCCGTCAGCACTACTAGCTGCTGCTGCTACTGTTGCAGCGCTGCGTGTTGGGGAGTCATAATCAGAAGAGCCGCTATCAGGAAATATGCGGTTCGCTAGATCAGGACCCCATCCTTTCAACGGATGCCCGCGGTTGTACCAGGCAACAGTCGCCCCCGAGTTTCTATCAATCAACGTACCATCAGCATGTTCAACGGATAACGCACTATTATCGGGTTGATCACTATGAATAACCCAAGCCAAGGTCTCGTACTCCTCCTTAATTGCTTTCCACACGGCACCCTCGTGCCCCAGGCCGCGAGCATCAGGGGCAACGTAGAATTCAGTCAAAATAGGGAACAAATCCTTTCCCAGTTTTGGCTTGTTCAATACGTTGGCAACTACTTTATCACCATAGGTAAATTCTCGCACTTCGTCATCACCCTTTATGTCCACTTTCTGACCCTTAATGAACATCGTACCTGAACCCTCTTGCGTAAACAATTCTGTCAACATACCTGGCGCAGACGCAATCGCCACAGATGTTGATGGTGGGACTGAATCCAAAATCAGCTTGATTTCGTTCAACTTGAGCAGCGTACCTTGTCTCCCCGTGTAGTCAATCGATGCCAGAGCGTCATATTCATTCGAAAGGTCCACAGAATTCACAACTTCGCCAGTTTCCTCATCAAGCCAGCCCCCCTTGGCGCTTGCAAACAAAACACGATGAGGCTTCAGTGATAAAACCAAATCACGCGCTGCTACGTCGGCATTTATGTTTAACTCTTGTCCTTCCGAAGATACACCAAGAGATGTCAACACCGGCACCTGGCCTGCCGCCAGCGCCTCAACAATTGGACCTTCATTTACTGACTCAATCTCGCCAACAAACTTTAATTCAGGTACTTTTATTTCTGCGTTGAAAATACCATCAGCAAGCCCCACAGCAGGAACTCCCAGATTTTGCAAAGCATCAACCACTCGTTGGTTTAGCCCTTTGAAAATACGACTTGCAACTTCTAGTGTCACTTCATCCGTTACTCGACTCCCGCGAATATATTCCGGCTCAACACCCTTCCGGGCTAATTCGTCGTTCATTTGAGGACCCCCACCGTGAATGACTACAGGGAGCAACCCTAAGCGATGGAGAGCGGCGCAAGTTTCCGTCAACTCTTTCATCTCATACTCGACGACATCGCCTCCAACTTTGATAACCGCGAAAGCAGTTCCTTTTTTGTATTGCTCTTGAAATTTATCAAGATATTTTTGCGCTTCTGGGACACCATTTTCGCCTCTCACACAAGCAATGCTTTTCAAGACAACATCTAGTCCACTCGATGACTCGGTTGAAAATCGTCGATTACAAACTTGTGATGAAACAAACCTCGTTTCACCACATAACAATTTATCATTCCTCCATCTACTTACCCTCCTTGTCAACGTCATCGTAGAAAACCGGCCTACATTTCGTATAATCATCATCCTCCTGTCTTCTTTTTCTAATCTTTCGTGTTTGCCGTGTGTCGTGTGTGTTGGTTGTCTTTCCAAGATTGATCGGACAGTGATGCCAACCTCTGGGCGCGGTACTCTCTAGACTATAGTGTTTACGAGCTAGTAGATAGCTCGGAGGAGATGTAAGTGACAACAAGTTGTACATATTGACTACCGTGTTATATGCATGTATGTGTATAACAGTGTAACATCGGGTTACATGCATGCCATGGAACAGTGCACACTGCACCCTCCTCCTTTTTGCCACACGCTTGTCGAAAGATCGTGGTGAACTCAAGTTGAAAAAGGAAAAGTAGCCTCTGCTGTGTTTCAGCCACAGCCAAAACCAGATGGAAGACTTTTGCAAGTTTGTGCTATGCCTTATTCTTCTGCATCTGTATCTGCTCGGAAAGTGCCATGTAGTGACGACCAAGCAAAAGCCGTTGCCGATGCCTTTTGTGTTTCAAGACCACAGATCCGGGGACTACCGACTACTTGAAGAAATCATGGAGATAACAAACAACGAAGAAGAGCAAGGTTCTCTTTGAGCAAAACGACCAGCACTTGCATCCATGGTCAGCACAGACCTAGAGCAATTAGTTCACGACTGCTCCTTCCTTGGGATCAAGAACAAATTTGAAACACCCGTGGACCCGTGTACAACGTGACATAAATTATTGTCCGTCATCAAGTAGTTCACCCCGATTCCCTTTGCAAGCACCCCATGAAAGCGACAGAAAGAAAGAAGAAAAGAAGTCCTGAAGAGGTAAAAACTGTAAACTTATTATTTCCAGTACAGTAGCTTGGTTCAAGTTAGTCGATTCAAAGGAGGGGGAAAGAGAAGAGAGCGTGGACGGGTCCAGCACAGGTCTGGGAACCGTACCTTCAGCTTGGTGCCGCTCAAGTAACAACTCTCCCCCAAAAAAAAAGCCGTTTTTTAATTTTCCGAGGTTTTTTTCTTGTTCCCTTGAACGAAAAGTGCACACTCTTTTGCAAACGTGAAAAAAAGTTCTGGTTTTCCTATGAATTTTCTGGGAAATGTCAGTGAAACGTGTTCAACTTAATGGGGAGAAGGATATGATGATGATTGATGGAAAAGATACGAAAAGGGAAATGGATGTTGATGTTGTGAGTGAGTTGAGTGGAATGGACGACGGAAGAGAAAAGGTGTACTCGAAGAAATATGCTCATCTGGACACGGTTTCCGCAAACGTGCCACTGTGTGCTCCTTTATCCAAACAAGAACAGGGTATGTGGGGGAAGACAAGGAAATACTTTCTTGAACAATATGTGACAAAAAACAATATGACTGGGAAGGAAATACTTGAGAAAATTGAAAGTTTACCTTTCGACTGGATCACGAGAATGGTACGTGGAGTCGCTTGGATTACAGACGAAGCTGCAGCAATTAAAGAGTGTGCAGCGAATATGTCCAACTCAATTCAATGGAGGATAGACAATAATGTAGATTCTACTTTGGACCGCAATTATCCTAATCTGAGGTTGTTTCGGACAAAGGTATGGCCTATGCGTTTTTATGGCAAAACGCCCGAGGGCAACGCGATACTTATGGTTCGTCTAAAAGATTGCGACTGGGAGGCGGCGCAAAAAGTACTGAAGAAAAATGCATTATTTGAGTATGTCATATTTCATCAGGAGCTTCTGTTTGAAAGGCTGCGAATCATGCAGGCTAGTTCGCGGAGTGTGATAATCTTTGACTTTGGTGGGATGACAATGCGCGACTACCGTGCAGCGTTTTCGTACGGTCTTGCTGGTGTGTTCAACATATGGGGCAAACATTACCCCGAAAGTGTTCAATCATTGTACTTAATCAATACACCGATGGTTTTTTCCATGGTATTCAAACTTGTAAAAAAATGGATTGAGCCCGATACTCTATTGAAGCTACACCTTCATGGCAGCGTTTCGTCGACATTCATAAATGCAATAAAAGAGCAGGGCCTACCCTATCAACACATTCAAGAGAATCTCGCAGGAAAGGGCCCTGAATATGGCTTTGTCATTCCAGATGGTGTAATTGAGCACATGGAAAGCGGTTGTGCTAGTATGGACGTCGAGAGCCTGCACAATAAAGACGTGGTATCGTTTGTTGCCGCAACAACTGAAGTAGAGGGATGTGTGGATCAATTCGATTTCGAGGAAAAGTGTCAAGATGCCACATATGACCCGGATGAAGATGATCGGTTCGAAGCACTTGTCCTGGAGGCGAAGCGACGACGCCGAGCTCTTTTGAAAAACCCTTCATCTCCGCTCTCGCGTTCGCTATCCTCGTCTCCGCGAATACGCAACTCGCCCAGAATGTGTTCAAAGTTTGAATCTGCGCCAGTGTCATCAAGACCCCGTGCTCGCCTACAAAGAAAAATGGTGAGTTCGTCACCAAGAGGCATGAAACCAAGAAACAAAAACATGGAAATAAGTAACCACGCGTCCAGTCGTGACAGCCTCGTGGCTAGAAGGCACGGCAACTTGCTATTTTCTGAATCGACTATAGAGCTGATTGCATGGGAAGACCCAATGATGACGTTTTGGTTCATTGTGACATTTCTGATGATCCAGATATTGTTATCTAGTTTGAATATCTTGATCTTGGGAAAAATGTCAGTAGCTGTTGCTATGTGGGTCTTTTCGAGCCTCTTGAAAGATTCCCTTTTTGGACATATTTTTCTTTCAACTGAGACTCGAAATTTGATCGAGCGCTTATCTCAGGCATGGTTGGGAATCATCGGAGATCTTCTTTACGCCGGAAAGATGCTGACTGAGCATCTACACTCTGGGGTGCAGGGTGATACTAGTATTTCACTGACGCTAATTGCAGGCTTGGTCGCGCTAGGTTTTGGAGAAGCGTTCATTGGGACGTATCATTTGATTCAAATCGTCACACTCACTACACTCTTTGTACCATCAATATGTATCAAACTAGCCATTTAATTAACTTATATACCGTCGTCATAGTCGGCAGCTTTTCCTGCAGGTCGGTATTCGTCATTGTTCAAACGTGGCTTGAAATAGGCTTCATTCACTGCACCAACACATGCACAAATGATTGTGCCTATAGGAATTGTCACGCGGTGGTCATGTTGCAACCCCCCGGTTTCATTGTCTTCCACGTCGAGTACCCCAAACACGATTCCGAAAAAGATTCCGAGACTTACCGCCACAACAAGCACCACGCAGATCTGACTTGGGCTGGATATTATCGGTTTCCATGCCCTTCTCCCATTCGATAACTTGTTTACACAATACTGGCCAGAAAAATTCAGCAAATCCATCACAGAAAACGTCAGCGCAAACCACAGCGCGATGCCAAGAAGAGTGTACATTGGGATTTTCATCCCAGGGCTAATAAACTTGAACCAGTCTCTTTCCAAGAAAAAGCAACAAAACCCTGCAAGTATTACAAAACATGCAAATATCATCACAAAATATGACGACATTGGTCGTCTCGCCCCACTACCACCGTGCATATCACGTTCTTGGCTTTGCCAAGATAACGCGTTGACTCGATAAAGGATCAAGAACCCCATAAAAAGTAGCGCAAATCCGAACAGCACAGCAAAAAATCCATTGACGCTAATTTCCAATAAAGCCAAGTTTACAAGAAACGAGACACAAAACCCAACAACACCTCCACCAAACAGCCCGATAACTGCGGATACGACGGTATTTTTCATTTCTCAAAATTCCGATGCTTTTTTTTTTCTTTCTTCTCCTTCCTTCCTTCCTTCCTTTCTATTTGTTTTCCTTCTATGAAATAAGCAAGCACCTCAAGTCGACAAATTTCTTTCTTTCTTTCTTTCTTTCGAGATGAGAGAGAGAGAGAGAGAGAGAGAGAGAGACAGCTTGAAACAGTTTTGTTCATCACCAAATTTTCAAGTCTTCAAGTTTTCATACAAGACTCTTTATATGAGATATTTCTTTTGTATTAAAAGATTGAGTCTTGTATTAGATTCTTATCTCTTGTTTGCCATCATCAGTCATGGTCAATGTTTTCATGCATGCATGCATCGTTCGACGAGGTTCGACCAGGCTCAACGAAGCTCAACGAGGATCGACGATTCAAGTTTGGTTAATTCATGAATCATAGTTTACGTAACAACGCCAGTTGTAATGCCATGTTACAAGAAGACATAGAGGACAGCGAAAAACGACGTAAAAAAAGGGACACATAGGAGAAGAACTCTTCGGCTTTGAAAGCAAGCCGTGTCACAGACAACTTTCCCTAGGTCGTTTCCTTGTACAAACAAACCTGTTTAAGTTGACATAAGACTTTGATCCTTCTTGGAGTCATGTCACAAAGGCGTATGGGTAGAGTGAAGGCAGTTCAGAGAAGGTGCAAGGAAGGAAGCAAGGAAGGTTGAACGCAAGGGAAGCAAAGGAACGAAGCACAAGGAAGACGAAATTCAAAACAAATTCAAAGAAAACAAGGAAAAAAGATGAGTCATGACAGTGTTGCTGAAAAGGATATGCTTGAAAAAGCTGGGTTTTTATTAAATGAAATGCCCAAGATTGATACTGCAGTGAAGAACTTACTTGCAACTAAAATTGGACAACATCGAACAAAGGAACCTAGTGTGAAGGAAATGTTTGGAGATAAAGCGAAAGTTTTAGGGGAGAATGGGAATTGGGTATCGGCTACTGATAAACAAGATGAACAGGTACCTCTCGATCCAATGGAAATACAGAAAATTGGTGGGGCATTATTGCGCACTATTAATCAACACGAACTGGAAGACCCAATCAGTTGGGCAACGAGTAATCCTCAAGGGAACGAGCAAGGAGGAATGGAGCGGATAGAAGAAATTTCTAGATACAAAGTTGTATACATAGTATGGAATAAAACGAGGCAGCAACGTAGCAACAACGATAAGTCGAAAGGAAAGATAACGCTGACGCTAGGGCGGTCTGTGTTGGAGCTAGTGTTTCCTCAGATTGAAGCTCGGGTTGTGAGTGAGTCAGTTCGCATTACAAAGCGCACTACAGAGGAAGTAAAATCATTTTTAAGTGAGCTTTTATCAAAAGACCATCAAGACGTTGATTTAATCTGGGCTACGAATTATCAGGAAGCCCTGTTGAAGAGATCCCAGGAAAGGACTCTGAAAGCATCTGCAGCCAACGAGCCTCGCGTGGTCCAAGTCAGTAAAGACTAAGGTTGAACATTTGCCAGACTAAAGTTGAATATTTGCCAAGGTGACACTAGGCGGTAACCACCTAAGTACTCATGGACGCGATGATATTCTGACCAGTTATAACCGAAGCGCAAGGTCGTCAGTTTATACATGTGGTTTTCCCATATGTTGGCAAATTTTTCTGATAACAGGTCAGCGCGCGTCCTTGTTCCTATTTCTTTGTAGACTGTCATTTCCCCGTCCACAATCTTTTCCAAGGTATCGTCAAATTTTAGACAAACCTTTGCAAAAAGGTCCCTCGACGGATCTTGGGCTACGCCTGTGAATTCTCTGCTTTTGTTATCAAATGATTCTCGTTCGAAATCCCATGTCCCACCAACGATGTCCATGAACGAACCTGTTGTCCGGAAATAAATACTTTGTGTTCTCAGATGTGAAAATCTCGAACGGATCATGCTTGCATTTTCCGTTTGCAACCATGTGGGAAACTCTGGGGTGCTCATAAACCAGGCACCTGTGGTGGCAACCCACTTCAGCACCCGTACGAGTAGAGTATTTTCCGGATAAGAAGTAGCGTCTTCGAGCGTGTCCTCATAGCGTTGGTCAAACATATAGGTACTGTCATAAATACTATTGTTTACTTTCCGAAAACACAAAAGTTTGTATGAGTTTGTCCTCGCATACTCAAAGTCAAAGGAAAAGCGGTCGAGGCAACCACCGTCGAAACCTTTCGATTTACGAAAACCTGAACGTATTGTCTTGTATGCACCGTCGAAAACCAGCTCAAACTCGCACATCATTGTGCCATCATATAGACCAGCCGGTGACCAGTCGATCTTGCCCCGGAATGTTTGGCTTGATTCGTCAAGTTGCCAATCATCTTGAAAGTATTTCCTTTCAGCGACCAGCGACCCGTCTGCCATTAGAAATGTCCGAGGCACTTTCAAAGGATCGAACCAGATGTACGGTTTGTCTTTATCAAAATGAAAGCTCCCAAGACCCACACGCCCAAACTGAACAAATA
>JACLAD010014870.1_pt1 | contig 11296 bp, 14 predicted proteins | sample 8027901 | NCBI WGS metagenome assembly JACLAD01 (sample SAMN15725071, study PRJNA655200) | protist metagenome | isolation source: fluorescence activated cell sorting (FACS) single amplified genomes of... | place: Spain: Blaines Bay Microbial Observatory, Mediterranean Sea | collected 2016-07-05
GTGTCACCGTTGTTGTTGTTGTTGTTGTTGTTGCTGCTGTTGCTCAACACTCCATCTGCAGCGGTGACGAGATCTGCAAGGTGTCGATCCGAGTTTCCCAATCGTCGATGCTTGCGGTCAGTGTGCCACCACCGCCTCGCGTCCGCACGAGCAAGGATGCCTGAAACAAACAAACAAACAAACAAACGAACAAACAAACAAACACAAATATGTGGGTTGTGCTGTGAGATATACAGACAGACAGACAGACAGATAGGTAGATAGGTAGATAGGTAGATAGGTAGATAGGTAGATAGATAGGTAGATAGATAGATAGGTAGATAGATAGATACGTAGATAGATAGATAGATGGAGACGTACCGAGCGCTGCTGCTCCAGGCGCCCACATCTCCCCTGGCGTCTTCCCAACTGTGGCAGCAGGAGATGAAGCGCAGACATACTCGTCATCGTCATCATCATCTTCTCCCTCGTCCTCTCCTCTCTCGTGCTTCAACCTCCTCGTCTCCACTTCTCTCCCCTCCCTCTCCTGAAACAAACGTCAACGCAAATAATGAACAAACAAACAAACAAACAAACAAACAAACAAACAAACAAACAAACAAATGAATGAATAAATAAATAAATGAAAATATAGAGAGACAAACAGAGTGAGATAGGGGGGGTAATGGAATACTAGATAGAAAGGAGTGAAGGTCTATCTACTAAAGATGTAGGTAGATACGGATAGATATAGGCAAAAAGGGGAGGGAGGGGGTAAAAACACGAAAGGGGAGGTGTATCACAACGCACGTGAGGAGAGAGCCCTAGTGTCCACCTCGTCGCCTGCGCGGTGGTGAGTAGAGACACCCAGACCCTAGCCGCCCTATCCGCAGCATACACGCTCCCTGCTGACTCGATCCCTACCCCACCACCACCACCACCACCACCTATTCCACCTATTCCTATTCCTATTCCTATTCCTATTGCCTTGGCGCCTTTACTATAGTCATGAGATAGATAGATAGATAGATAGATAGATAGATAGATAGATATGGAGACAGATAACTCACCAGTCTTGGCTTTGTCCAGCTTCGACAGCTTCTGAAAGTATTTCTGCGCGTGAGTTCTGGTTTGGACCACAGTTCGGGTCTTGATCATCTCTGCGGTCAAAAAGAGGCACAGATGTATAGATTTATAGATGCGTGCGTGTGTGTGTGTGTTTGTTTGTGTGCGTGTGTTTGTGTGTGGAGGGGTCGGGGGTGAGCAGAGAGAGAGAGAGAGAGAGAGAGAGAGAGAGAGAGAGAGAGAGAGAGAGATCACAAAACGCACCTGAGATTTTCTTCCACTCCTTTCCGTAAGCCCTGAGCCCCTTGAGGAAGAGATCATGCTCTTCTGTGGTCCACCGGCCGCTCGTCACCTTTGGCGCTGCTCGTCGTTGCGCCGAGTTGAAAGCTTCTTCATCTCTCGTGCCGCCAGGTGTAGTAGGCGAAGAGGTATTGGTGACAGGTCCAGAACATATTCGAACGCACTCTGTCCACGCTCTGGGCCAGGGCAGCGCCAGTGCCCACGCCTTCTCCTTCGCAAACTCCTTTTCCATCTCTCTGTCGCCCGCAGGAGAAGACAGGTGGATTCCACCACCCACCTTCTGCTTGTGGTTGTTCTCCTTCTCCTGTAGCTCCTTCACCCGCTTCACGGCTCCAACTGCGGCGCGACTCCATTCGTCCCACTCCTCCCTGCATACGTCCGGACACGCGGACATACAGACAGGCGTACATACGGACATATGGACATGCGTGCAACAACAGATGATCATATAGACATTACAGCGATGACGACGACGGACAACGATGATGATGAGCAACGAAAGAAAGAAAGAAAGAAAGAAAGAAAGAAAGATACATATGAAGATAGATGTATGGATACACATAGCTAGTAAGATGTAGATGTAGATGTAGATGTAAACGGACCTCGATACGAGCCTGCATGCCGCGGTAAAGTGCGCGGGACAGAGGACGCCCCTGTCTCCAGTTCTCGGGATGATAGCGTGCCTACCAGCTGCTGCCTCCCTATACGACACGCGTGTGGCTACTTTACTTATGGGACCGATGAACGCAGCCGTGGTTGTAGGAGGCGTAGCGACCCTGTTAGCCGGCTGCGACTTATTGTTGTTGTTGTTGTTGTTGTTGTTGCTGTTGTTGTTGTTCAACACAACGTTGTCGCCGCTCTGTTGATGTTTCTTGGATAGGCCGTAGCCTATGCCCACCTTGTAGCAGTGCATGGGGTGCAGCGTGGTGACGTAGAGTTCCTCCTCCTCCTCATCATCATCCGCCTTATCCTCCTCCTCCTCCTCCTCTTCTTCTTCTTCTTCATCTCCCCGTTTTCTCTTGTTGTTGTTGTTCTTGCTGCTGCTGCTGCTGCTGCTGCCGTTATGGCTGTCGATGACTGAGGCGACAGGAGGACCGCTACGTTGCGTGGGATCGTCGGGGTAGGACCACTCTATGTCTCCAGACCAAGTAGCCATAGCTCCCTCCTCTCCTCCTCCTCCTCCTCCTCCTCTACAAGTAGAAGCACCACCAGCACCAGCAGCACCACCACCACCAGCAGCAGCAGCAGCAGCAGGTAAGGGATGCATGCTCCTGCTCTTGCTTAATCCGAGGGAGGAGAAGACGCAGTCGGATGAGGGGCCGCTAGTGCCTCCTCCCTTGACGGAAAGGATAGAGACGTTCGCGGCGTACAGCGGAGCGAAAGACTCCTCGCCTGGAGAGAAGAAGAGATAGATGAGATGAGATGAGATAGATAGATAGATACGTTAGATAAGAGATAGAGATAGAGAGAGAGAGAGAGAGAAAGAGAAGAGATAGAACTCACCCTCGTATGCAAAGAGGTCTTGTGGGTCCACGCTGAACACCTCCTTCCCAACCCTGTGTAGGAGAGCGCGATAAACCCTACCGCAGCCGCCGTCCGCATCACCCTGCTGCCACTCCTCCTTTTATGTTATCGAAGATCATGTTGATGGTGGGTGAAGATGTTGGCGATGTTGTTGTTGTTGATGATGACGACAATGGTGGTGACATTCAATAGAGTGAGTACGTCTCTCTTTGTCCGTCTCTCTCTCTCTCTCTCTCTCTCTCTCACGCATGCATGCATGCACTCATGCATGATAGGTATGATAGGTATGTAATGAATGGCCAAACGAGAACGTATCAACGAAGGAGAAGGAATCGGATGAATGCGCGGTAACGTAACGCACCTCTGTTCTTTCCCCGGGCCTGTACACGCTCCTGTAATAGTCAAGGCAAACATCTCCCGCCGCCTCGTTCTGCAACAACACGCTAGATGATGGTGATGATGATGAAGATGATGATGAAGAAGAAGAAGAAGAAGAGTAGACAGAGGGGGGCGCCACCCCTGCTGCGTGGACTGATGTGCGGGGCACTGCCCACGCAAGTGACAGGAGAGCTCTCTTATTGTTGCCACTGCCACTCTTCCCTCCCTTTCCTTTGGTGCTTGGCTTCGCTATCTCTAGGGGAGGGGGAAGCGCTGCGCCCACACCCCGGCCTGGAGGAGGAGGAGGAGGATAGAGATTAGATACATATCATATATATATACATATATAACACAACACAACACAACACATGTAATAGAGAGGTAGACAGAGAGAGACCAACCTAGCGCATCGACTGCCCTCCTCCTTCGCTCCGTGGATGCGACGAGATTGGAGGCTGCCTTGAAGAAGGATCTCACCCTCAACTTCTCCATCTTCCTCTCCTCCTTCTCTTTCTCGAGCAGCTCGCCCTTATCCCTAACGTTCACTACTTCCTTCTCGCTTCCTTCTCCTTCTCCTTTTCCTTTTCCTTCAACTTCAACTTCCATGCTGCTACTGCTACTGCTGCTACTGCTGCTGCTGCCGGTGCCGTCCTTGTACGTTCCAAACTTCTTCGAGTCGCCATACCTCCGACCGTCGCCCGCGCCATCCAAGGCCTGCGCTAACGAAGCGGAGCCTTGGCGAACGGCTGACGCGACTCGTTCCATAGTGGACACTGTCGCAGCCAGGGCTGGAATATATGATATATGTTGCGAGTGTGTGAGTGTGTGTGTGTGTTGCGTCAGTGAATGCGTAGGGGTGAGATTCGCATTCAGGGAGAGAGAGAGAAGAGAAAGAATAGAGAGAGAGAAGAGATACAACGGGGTGAGAGACGGACGGATGGACACTCACCGGCCCTGTGCGCAAGTCTCTCCACGCTGGCGCGGTTGTGTCTCCTCCTCCTAGGCGGTGGCAAGATGTTCTTGTAAACGTCAGCCAGGATGTCCTCCGCGGCCATGGCTTCGTCGTCGCCGAAGTAGGGGATGTAACGGAGCTCGGGGTCGTCATCCTTCTTGTGTTGGGTAGTGAGAGGGACCCAGGCTATACATGCAATGAGAGAGAACGGGTGAGGGCGAGGATTGGGGTTGGGGCATTAGTGACAGGCGCGATATGTAAATATATAAGTGTGTGTGCGTGTGTGTGTGTGTTTGTGTACGCGTGTGTGTGTGTGTTCTTACCCGTGCAGATAGGTAGTCTGTCCGTGGCTAAGGCAGGAAGGTCGCCGTTAAAGCGTCTCGCCACGATGCTCGTACGAGTGTCATACTTGGCAGAAAACCTTCGGGGTTATGGGAGATTGAGATGATAAGTCATCACATCGATGTATATTATACCTCTTAATTTACATACTCGCAATATAAATAGTATAGTATAATATAGTATATATGAAGATACAGGAGGGAGCACTGACTTGAATCGTTTCCTACGAGAGCGAGAGCATACGATGGAGACAACCAAGTCGTCCTTCTCCATCTCCTCCCTGGCGGCGGCGGCGGCAGCAGTGGCCTGTGAGGAGGAGGTGGGGGGAGGGGTGAGATAGATAGAAGAAGAGATAGATAGATAGATAGAAGAAGAGATAGATAGATAGATAGATAGATAGATACGATAAACAGAGATAGAGAGAGAGACACCGCCGTACCTTGGCCAGTTCCGCCGCGGCATGCTTCCTCTTCCGTTTAGTCGTCGCCGAGGACTGTGAAGTCGAGAGGGAGAGGGAGAGGGAGAGAGAAGCGGAGGCTGCGAGGTGTTGTCTTCTCCTCTTCATCTTCTTCTTCCCCTCGCCCAGGTCGGCCAAGGCGCCCCAAACGGCCCTGAGCAATTTAGCGAATGCAACAATGTCCGCGTGAGTAACGAGTAACAAACAAAAAGAGAGACAAAAGAGAGATAAAAGAGAGACAAACGAGAGACCACCCTGACCTTTCTCTCCGCTCCTCCTCCCGTGCCACTGCCTCCGCCCTCGCGTTCGCTATGCGCCGTACCCTTTCCGTCTCCGTCTCCCCGATGGGATCTCCATTGCCATCTCCAGCGCCACCGCCAGCGCCACCGCCACCGCCCTTCTTATCGGCATTCTCGAGAGCGAAGAGGGCTTTGGCCCAGTCCAAGGTCAGGGCGCGCTGATTGTGTTGGTTGCGGGGGCGGCGTTTATTTACAAGGTTATGGTATGTTACGTTGAGTATTACGTGGGATATTGTATCGTGTCGTGTTGCGTTGTGTTGGTATGTATGTATGTATGTATGTACGTATGTGTATGTATGTGTGTATGTATGTATGTATGTATGTATGTATGTATGTATGTAAGTACGTGTGTATGTAAGTATGTATGTATGTATGTATGTATGTATGTATGTATGTATGTACGTGTTTACGTATGTACGTGTGTACGCATGTATGAGAAGGAAGAGGAAGAGGAAGAGGAAGAGGAAGAGGAAGAGCACCGACCTTTTTCGCGCGCTGTTTTAGTAGTGGATCCACCGCGACGCCACGCGAAAACCCTCGTCGAATCTCAGCGATCGGCGAGACCGAGCATCCCCCGATATTGTGGCCGACGTTACTATGGCCTCTTGATGATGATGATGATGATGACGATGATGATGATGATGATGATGATGATGATGATGATGATGATGCGCCATTCCTCCTCCTACGCAGCCTCTCTGCGGCGGCGGCAGTTGCCCTCGCTCGGGCCTGGGTAGATATATGCACATATAGATATAGATATACGTAAGATGATGATACAGATGGAGAGAGAGAGAGAGAGAGAGATACAGGGACACACAGAGACCCCCAGAAACAATAGAGATGGACTCACTTCTCTCCTAGCGCGAAGTATTCCTGCCACCCCTCTCCTGTTCTCCCTTATGGTGACTTTAGCCGCGGCGTGTCGCGCCATGAGGAACTCCCTGTGGTACGCTCTCGTGATCTGCACCAACATCTCCACCCACAGGGCCCTGCGGATGATAGAAATGGAAGAGAGAATGAGAGAGAAGAGAGAGAAGAGAGAGAAGAGAGAAGAGAGGAGAGAGAGGAGAGAGAGAAGAGGGAAGAGGAGACATGTGAGGGAGGGAGACCACGGAGAGACCAAACAAATAAGACGATGCGATGCGATGCGATATCTATGCATATCATGTACGATATATGCATGAACATGAACCATATACTATACGCACTCGTTTCGCGTGAGTGGTGGCGGTGCTCCCAGCTGTGGCACAGCCGGGGGTTCAGCGTCGTCCTCGTCATCCGAGTCAGAAGAAACCACTTCATCTTCATCTTCAGAAGAGGAAGAAGAAGAAGAAGAAGACGAAGAAGAAGAAGAAGAAGAAGAGTCATCGTCGGAAGAGGCGTCAGAGCAAGAAGGAGAGGAGCTAGAGTTGCCAACGCTCTTGGCATCCTTCTCCTTTCTTCCTTTGGCAGCGCGCCGCTCCCTCTCCTTGCGAGCCGCGACCTTGTCGTTCCAGTAAGAGTTCCTTCGAAACCAGTCCGGCGGTTTCTGAAGCCACTTCGAGAAGTACCTGCACTTGCGGCCGCGGCCCCAGTCGCGCGTCACCTTCTTAAAGCGCGCGCAGCACGCGCTGCAAAGGATGCGACGGCCGTCCGGAGAAAGGCCCGCCACTGGTGTCTCATCCGGGTGGGCGTCGCACTTTTGGCACCTCCAGAACCGATCGACCATGCCTTTGTCTGGTGTTGCGGGGTGGTGGCATTCGGGTGGGAAAAGTGTTGGTGAGGAATCAACGACTGGAAGAAGGCGAGCTATGCCTGGGCAGTGCGGTGGTGGCGTCAAGGAAGGACGCACCAAGCGCGGAGCTCATGTCAACGAGCTGATAGCTGATGTTCTTCTTGTTCTTGGTCTTGGTCTTCTTCTTCGCAGAAGTGGAGGTGGAGGCAGATCCGGATGAAGCGGGGGAGAATGAGGAAGAGGAGAAGGCAGAAGAAGAAGAAGAAGAAGAAAAAGAAGAAGAAGATGTAGAGGAGGAAGAGTTGCGAGAAGCAGAAGAAGACGAGGAGCCGGAAACTCTGGTCGACGCAGATGAAGAAGCGTGTGCCGCCGCCTTCGAGGCGGCGATGGCTGCCTCCAGTGCAGCCGAAGAGAGACTCCGAGCGCGCTCCTTTCCACGCTTGACCCTGGCCTTAGACTTGAGCTTGGCCCTGGCACCCTTGGCCGTGGCTCTGCCCTTGAGCTTCGCCATGCTGATGTTTGTGAGGGAAGACAGGAGTTGGGGTTCGGGGTTGCGGTGATGTGGGAGGTGCGGGAGGGGCGGGCGAGAGGAGCTGGCGGGTCCCTCACATTTATGGCCTTTTCGCGCCGTGCCCTTCCTCTCTATCAGAGTCCTACCAGTTCCGCGGTACCGAGAGAGATATGACCGGACACGAGTTTTTTGCAACCTCGCATCATCAAAACGAAAGCACCCGCTGTCCGCCTCCCTCTCTGCCAGCGTCGGCTCCCCCGCTCTCACCACTTCGCCCACACTCCAGCGCCTCAAGGCAAAACACCTTTGACTTCTCCCTCCCCGACTCCATCCTTCTCTATTACAACGTCATTGTTATTTCATAGTAAGAAACACGAGAACAAAGGGTTGCTTTTGAATTGGCAGAAGAGATCGTGAATTTAAGGGGGGAAAAGACAGGAGCATAATGGTGCGAATGTTCGGAACAGCGACTGCAATCGCGGTAGGGCTAGCGGCTGGATTTGTCGGAGCCGCGAAAGGAGCAGACGGACCGTTCTCCACGTCCTCAAAGACGTATGACCTCGAAACCCTCGACTCGACAGACAGAAAAGTCGATGTATACTATCCAAGCGATGGAGCAAAGGGAACTACCTTTCCTCTCATATCCTACGCGCACGGAGATCACGGAGGTGGCGATGTGAATCGTCTTGGATATTGGAGTCAACTACACGCGCTCGCATCATACGGCTTTGTCGTCGCCGCGACGAGGTCGTGCAGCGCGGGATGCAAAGACGACCCCGTCTCATTGCCAGGAGATGCACGAGGATTTGGAACCTATTATCTGGAACAGATCAAGGTTATCAAGTGGGTCGAGGCTCAGAACGCGAGCTTTGATGGGGTTATCGGGGCGCTCGTCGACAGGAACGTGGGATACGGGATTGCCGGCCACTCTATGGGAGGTCAGGCCACACTTTTCTCGTCGTCGTACGCCAACGCGACGCAGAACAGGATCAAAGCTGCGGTGATGCACCACGCTTACTCTTCATCCCATCCAAAGCCTACCATCCCTTTTCTCGCGATGACCGGCAGCAAGGATACAGTTGCCAAGCCGAAGCTGACCAAGGCATTTTATGATGAAGCCGATGGGACTCTGCACCGGGGTTACGTCAATAAGAAAGGGGCAAATCACTTGGAGCCGCTTTTCAAGAATAACATGTGAGAGAGTTGAGAATGTTGACTTCGAACCTGTGTAATCTGATATGTATGAAGAAACTGACAAACAAGCCATCCTCGACAGGCTCCTTCCAAAATATACCGCCGCATGGATGAAGCTATATCTTGCTGGTATCAAGAAGGAGGGAGAGAATAACTGGGAAGATCTCATTTACGGGAGTGGTGAACAAAGTCTCTGCGGAGGTGGAGACGGAGACATGGTTGACTGTGAGGTACATTAGAGACTGAAAGGTCATTCATTATACACGGAAGAAAGTTTGTAATCTAGACTAGTAAACAAAAGGACTGTCATCAAATGAAATCGTTGTGCCACTGTTGCTACCGCGAACCCCGCGATATCCCATTGTCTGGAGCACCGAGACTAGGGTGTTGACCTCTCTTCTTAGCCTTGCGTTCTCATTTTGCATGTTGTTGTTGTTGTTTTTGTTGTTTTTGCTTGTTCCTTTCTTTCTCTTCATCCTGTTGCGGCGCTTTTTTCGGTACAGGTTACGCCCCTTGTTGCCGCCGCCGCTGTTCTGGAGCCGCTCCAGCTCTGCTGGCGAGGTCATGGCGAAGGAGGAGACTGTTACTGAGCTTGCGAGGGCAAGCATCAGGTAGACAATGAAGAGCTTCATGGTTGTATTTTGTACTTCTGATTGTGCTTCTGATTATATTATTGCATGTGTTATTTTTTTTGCTGTTTGGTTCTGATTCTCGTACCTGCATCCTTACTGCGAATAGACGAATGTGGGCGCGGTGGTGTGTACAGAGAGAGGCTTTTGCAGGCTTGTTCAGTGTGCGGATCAAGAAGGTTTTGTAATTAAGCCGTCACAAGGGGAAGGGATGTAATGCAAGTGTCAAAATCAAAGCCTATTACCTGGGTACCTGGGCTCTATGAGAGTCTCATCCCTACCAGAGGGGCGACGTTGAAAAAAAGAATGACATCATCATCTTGCTACTTCGCGTGGCAACCCCCGTACCAGCGCCAACTGTCTCGATTGTCCAAGCAGGACCGGGTCGTCTGCGCATCCCGACCAGATCTCGTAGTCTGCCTCGAGCCTTCCATCAACTAAGAATCGCGTCGCGAGCCGACAACGCATCCATCCCTGGCTGTCATCGCTGATATAGCTCTCGATGCGGGCTGGGTCCGCACGGCAATGTACTTCGAACGAAACGGTCGGTACCCAGCCCGCGGGCGCAAAGTTGAGTACGGGTGGTGGGCAGCAGTCGAGGAAGAAAGGAAGCGAAGCAGCGGTTGGTCCTTGTCTCTCTTCGTCGCCGGCAAAGCGGAGCCAGCCCTCCTGCGTTGGGTGTGGGCGTCAGATACACCCGCAGCCGACGACGACGACGACAACGACAATCACTTACGCTCCAGGCCTCGCCCCCACTCTTGCCTTGAAGGACTCCCGTTGCCCAGGGCGAATCCTTGGCGATGCGATAATCTATCTCGTTGGCAATAGGGAGCCCGGGTCCGTTTGGATCCATCATGAGCGCGTACTCGTTCATCCTGGGCGGAACTTCCACGCAGTCTTCTGGTGCTGGAAGGTCTGGAGCAGAGCAAGAGATCCTGGTCGGTCCGCGGCCACCTTCCCTGGCAGTATCCCCAACGGTAATCAGAAAGGTGGCGATTGGCGTCGGCTCTTCATTTTGCTCTACTTGCTGCTCTCGTTGGCGCGGGTCGGAAGAGACCTGCCTCATCCGAACAAGTAGGGACTTGGAGTTTCCGATCCTCTCCACCTCAAAGGAAGCGTGCTCCGAGCGTTTCAGGTCGAACATGGCGTGAAAATGGCCTGATATCGCCTGCAAGTCTTTGTATTTGGTCAGTCCTGAGCGTAAGGCGGCCTGTCCTGCGAGCGAGGTGATGTAACCGCCGTTGGGCGCTGTCTGTATGTTGTAGCGGTCGGTGATTGTGGCAACCAGTGTGCTGGTGACTTCACTCTCGCTGACGATGGAAAGCCCGGCCATCTCGTCCTCAAACCGCGTTCTGGCTCCAAAAGATCGAGTTGCCATCAAGCGCATGCGTGCGGAACACGAAAGATGCTTAGGTGCCATACGTCGAAGGCGAGATCGCATTCCGGATATGCCTGAGAACATCATGACGCAGGTGAGAGGCTAGCCTGTTATAAAATGTGAGTTGATATACCGGCCGGAGGAACCCAGACGCGTCACTTCTTCCTTACAACTGGAGCTTTCCTTTTATCTTGTTACTCTCTACACTGTTTGAATGGGACTCGCGTTGATCTCTTCCTTGGCCCCCTTGCTGGAATCCTCATACAACTGCTTCAAGATCCTCGCGACATCGCCAAACGGAGGCCTCTCTGCCGGCGAATGCCTTGTGCAGCGATCGATCAAGCTGCAGATCTCTGCGCCCCACGAAACGTCGTTCCGCGGCCGCTTGTCGCCTGCCTTGATGGCCCTAATCAGAGGAGGGTTGAAACCAGTCTTTTGGTTGCGTGGAACGTCGGCAAACGGGAGTTCCCTAGACTTGACCTCGGAAATAACGACGCCAAAGGAGTAGGTGTCGACTCGCCTGTGCAACAAAGGGACCGATGAAGTTGTGCATGAGTTATCGAAAGGAAAG
>JACLAD010007683.1_pt1 | contig 11293 bp, 14 predicted proteins | sample 8027901 | NCBI WGS metagenome assembly JACLAD01 (sample SAMN15725071, study PRJNA655200) | protist metagenome | isolation source: fluorescence activated cell sorting (FACS) single amplified genomes of... | place: Spain: Blaines Bay Microbial Observatory, Mediterranean Sea | collected 2016-07-05
AATGGGTGAATTTTCTACAAAAAATAAGCCTATAATTGCAATAAATATCGGATATCCAGGACATGTACATTTATTAGGGGATAAAGCATTATGGTATAAAGATGAATCCAGCTTGAAAAACATTTTACTCAATTTCGATAGATCTGAAATGTCTCAGAAAGATTGGAATGCATATAAAGATTATACCCCCGAAAAGGTGATCAAAGTTTTCGAAAAGGTATTCTTAAAAGAGGAAAAATTACCAAAAGAATCACATGTTTTCATAAAAACACCAAAATGTGGTTCAGAAAGCATAAAATCAATGATAGAAAGCTCCAACAAGTGGAACCCAGATGAAATATTAAGCAAAAGTTATGATTTTATTTTTGAAGAAGAAGAAAGAAAATATAATATATCCACTAACCATATTCTTTACGATCAAAAGTATATCAACCATTTAAATAGAATCATGAGAAATAATATTTTATATTTTTCCTGTGTGAGAGAACCATTATCAAGAGCAATATCACATTATTATTACTCAAATAATCACAGACTTCGAATGGATTTCAATGCTTTTTACTCTAAATATCACGATCATTTATATGAAGGTTATGATTTGTACGATAGGATAAACAACCAAATGTGTTTTTATATGGGATTTCATACATTAGAAGACCTTACCAAAGAAAATATTAAACGTAGATTTGATATGATTTTTGTAATGGAGCATAATTTCACTGAAACAGTGTCTAAATACTTTGGGTTTGAAAACAACACAGAAGTCCACATCAATAAAACTCGTAACAAGCCAAAATTTCAACCAACTGAAGAAATAACATCATTATTTGTAAAAAACAATGAAATGGATTATAAATTATATGAACTGGTTCAACAAATATATTATTCATGATAAGTATCATATAAACTTAATGTGATGCTTCTGGGGTCAGACCAACCGATAACAATGAGACTGCTCTCATAATTCCTTGCTGAACAGTCTCTTTGTCCATATTACCATCAATTAACACGGTGTTAACATCGGACTTAGTAATCCATTGTTCGTGCTTTTCATGACATGCTTGTAAATACTCAAGGGGTATTTTGTCTTGTTCTTCGGCTCTACTTCTCTCGTTAATTCTTTTTACACATTCCTCTGGGTCAGTTCTGATATAAATAATAGTATCCAATGATGTTTGTTCAGAAAAAGTGTCAAACCAGTATTTATAGGTTTTCCACTCCATTTCTGACAAATAGTTTGATTCATAAAGCATATTAGCAAAAACATAGTGGTCAGTATAGATGCTTCGCTCTGAAATGATGATTTTATCAGTACTTTCCTTGAGTACAGTTAGCAGATTACGAAGCCTGGTAATGTAAGCTAGAATCTGAAACCAAAAAGAATTGTTTTCTTTATCTTCATAAAACAATTCTAATGCATTTTTACCAGAGCTATCATAAATACCGGTCCATTCTTTGACTGGTTCATCAACAAACACCACGTTGTCATTAAACTTAAACATTTCTCTAAGATACTCCATTCCTGTTGACTTTCCGGAACCGATGTTCCCTTCAATTGAGATTTTTTGGTTCTGTGACATTTAATAATAATTTATACAATCAATTTATCAACAAAATATTGAAGTTATCTAAACCCTAATTGCCATTCTATTCCCCTCTTTGAGAGACCTCCTTGCTTTACACACTTAATATATCGTTGCTTTACCAACTCACCAATTGATAAAGATTTGATATGTTCGATCAGTTTTGTTTCACTAATTGTAATCACGTTGCGCACACACATTTAATTAAACACTGGGTCATTTTTTGCTCAGACAACCGTAACTTGCGTCCTATTTTCTATGGCTTTGTTCTTATAAACAAAGCTAAATAATACTTTTCCGACTAATAATATGAGTAACTCAATCAGTAAAATTATATTTGACACAATCAACGGCTGTTCATTCAGTAAAAAGGAATAAACTACATACAAAATCGAAGTGATAACTTGAAGAATCATGAATAATAGCGATATATCGTCGGTTCTCTTTGTTTTATAGGTCTTATAAATTTGTGGTAAAAAAGTAATATTTAATAGAGTTCCACCGGTATATCCTATTATTTGTTGTGTATTTTCATCCATTCCTAAAGATATTCAATTAATCTTTAATTGGTATTTTTTAACATAAAAAATGAACCTGCCTTGTTGTTTAAATGACTAAACAACATTGTGCATTGGTAGTTGATAGATCTGGATCTATGATGGGAAAAGAACATGACACCGTTGGTGGCATTAATACCTGTATTAAGGAATTGCATTCGCAAAAGGAAGATGGCGATTCAATCTATGTTACATTAACATGGTTTGACCATGAAGAGCTATCTCACTGGGATAACATTACAATTGATTCTAATCCTGAGCTTAATGTAACTGATTTTAAACCCAGAGGGCAAACTGCTCTTTTGGATGCAATGGGAAACTGTATCCAAAAATACATGTCAATGAAGGACGAAGACCCAAACGCTTATGATAGTTGTGTTATTTATGTTGCAACTGATGGAGAGGAAAATGCAAGTGTTAAATTTAATAGATATCAGATCAAAGCTCTAATTCAAAAAGCAAAGTCGGAGTATGACATCCTGGTTATTTATATGGCCGCAAACCAAGATGCTATTTTAGAAGCTAAAACTATGGGTATTGACCAAACAAATTCAATTAATTATGATGAAAATCATGAAAGTACACAGGCTGTTTATAGAAGTGCCGCAAGTGTAGCCTTTAGGGTTAGAACAGGACAAAGTGGTGCATTTTTAGAAGAAGAAAGACAAGCATCACAGCCGGGAAATGATTTTGATTCACCAACGGTTCCTGAATGGAAACAGCACATGTTTCTAGATGCTGCCAAAATGCACAATTGGTCATGTGTATATGGTTTACTATCTGAAACTCCAGAGCTCATTAATGTAGTAGGTGGTATTGCTCACCGTTGGACTGCACTGCATCAGGCAGCAGCTTTTAATGAGAAAGATGCAGTGGAAAAACTCTTAGATCTTGGTGCCGATAAAAACGTGGTTAATAGAGATGGTAAACTACCTATGAATCTAGCAACTTCTGCAGATGTAATTGAAATCCTAAAAGTATAGGGTGCAGGTACTGGAAAAATGATTAGACATTAACAAGTACCCACTATGTCAGTCACCCCTGCTAAATGCAAATTTACCAAAAAACAATGGGTTAAGCTTTCGGATGACGAGGCAGATGAGTATAATAAGTCTTCAGTAGTTCAATGTAAAATTTGCGAAACCTACAGTAATAGATTGCATTTTGTCCATGATAATGAAAACTGTGGAGATTACCTGTGCCCAAAGGAAAGGAAAGGATGTGACAAGACTGGGTATCTAATCTATTTTTGTTTCAAATGCAAGAAATCAAAAAAGGAAGATGAGGAAGATGAATAGCCAGTCAACCTGTAGATTTTAGTTTCTTTGGAAAAAAATGAACAACAATGTCATTAAACATGAGTAGTGAGGACCCCCTCGTTGTAACAAAGTACCAACTTCTATCATTTAACAATGGTGAACCAAGCAGATCTTATTATTTCCTGAACCCTGGACCAGGTATCTACCAGATTATTACAGATATGGGTTTTTCGGTGTTTACTCCGCAAGATAACATCACATCTGGTTATGACGATGAAAAGATCCATCTAATTTCAGGTAACGAAATTATAGATACATATATATTTACTACTGGCTCAGTTAATAATGAACAGATATTTACTCTTACAGGTGAAAAGTCTTCGTTGTCGTTTTCAACCATTGACGACGACGGTAAATATTACATATATTGTCCAAACCTGACATTTTTTTCCGAGTCACATTAAATTAACACTAGTTACAAAGTAGTTACTTTGGTAACTTACAAAAAATCTCGTATCATTTCTATCATTTCTAGTGGCAACATATTACCTAAACACTCATTAAGTTGTAGTAGTGCACGGTAAGAATTTAAATATCTTTTTATTGCTCTGAATCTTTTGTATTCATCCAAAATATTACTAACTCGAATGGCAGGGCTCCATTTTCCTTTTCCACCACACATTACTGTTTCACAACACATACATTTTATTCCAAACTTACGATCAAGTTCCGTAAGTGCTGTTGCAGAGCTTATCTGATAACATTTATAATATTTTTCTCCATTGATAAATAAGGTTGGAGGTTTAAATGGATAATGTTCATTAAAAGTTAGAATTAAATCATTATTATCAATTTTGATTTTCAAATATGGTGTATCTTGGTTCTGAGTCAGTTGATCATTACCAAATGGAAATATCAATTGTAACTCTTTGATATTTTCATATTCTTTTAAATCTTGCATTTCCCTAGTAACTCTTTTATACAGTCCATTAATTGCAGTAGGCATATATATAATTAGTTAAGTCATTTTCTCTGACCACCAAATTGTGCTCCCATAAACATGGTATACACATCACTAAGGTTCCACCACATATCAAACTTAAATCCCAGTTTTTCATAGCTTCTAACTAAACCTAAGTTAATACCATTTTCATTAGTTCCTGCCACATCGATACCTAATACTAATTCTTTTTCCCCCGTTATTGACTTGCAATAATCAACAAATAATGTTATTAGTTTATCAGACAAGTTTTGTCCTCTTGAAGCTGGAGTAATGCATAAAATTTCAACCCAAGATAGAGGAATATCAGGTTCGGTATCCTCTTGAGGACCAAATTCGCTGTAAACATTGATATATTTAACACGATCATAAGAGTCCATTCTAGGTCCATCGGCATATTTATCAAGAATTGGTAGAGCATTAACATTACCACCCAAAAATCCGACTACATTGTCAGTTTTATCAACACATACCACCAATACTCTTCTACTTTCTTGGTAAATCGTATTATGCTCAGGCAATAAACGTCGTAGAGGCTCAAATGCTAAAGGTACAACAGTGCCCGTGGCCTTGGCCAACTTGGAACTAAATAGATCCACTCTTTTCAACATTGGAGTAGATGTTATTGATTTACAAATAATGGAGTATTGATTAATAGTTTGATCAATATATTTCCTCTCAGCAGGATTTTTAGTATCAAAATCGATACATAAATATTTATAATCGGGTAAAGCTGATCGTGTCACGTATTTTTTGGAAGGATGAGAACAAGCACATGCCTGGTCTTTTGAGCAAAAAACATTACTCTTAGATTTATTACACTCAAATTTACTGCAATCTGCATCAGTTTTGCATGAACCCAGTTTCTTGGGTGATGCTGGTTTCTTTGATGACGGGACTCCCATCTTGGGTAATGCTCGTTTCTTTAATAACGAGAGTCCTACTTTCTTAGCGGTTGTACCAGTAGCTTTTATCCATCTACCGGTCTTGGGATTGCATACATAATCCGGATTTGATGCTTTGGGGCTAGATTTGTTACATATTTTGTTAGGCATATTTAATATCTCACTACATAATAATATTCATAATGGTATCCACTAATATTGGTTTAAACATCTCCTCTATTGGTTCATTATCCCCCGCTATGTAGACTATTTCAATTCTATTATCTCGACACCATTTAACAATATCTTCATCAGCTGTTGGATTGGTTTTACAATGACGTCCATATTTTTTACATTTTTCTGCTATCTCTTGAATGACGTTGTTTATCGCTCCAAAATAAATAACACCATCACAGTCAACAATATTTTGATCACTAGAGTTTCCTTCTGATATAGGCATTTCTGTTGATTTTGCTAAAGGTTTTACCAATTCACTAATAGTTGAATCAGAATCAATAATAACAAATTCAATCATATTTAATTTAGATCATATAATTTTTACCGCTTGTAAAGATTTATCATTAATAATTAAATGAATCGTTCGCAAAAGAACATTTATCATAAAAATAGATCCATGTTTAGCGATGGATTTAAAGAAAGATATGATCTAGAACAGTACTTTTGGACCAAAGATACAGTAGATAGGTTATTGAATTCTTTACGATTCACTCCAGACTGTTGTTGTCTAACAACACCAAGCCTAGGACATGGATTTTATGAAGTAGGGCGTCATGAACTAGTTCTAGATATAGATACGCGCTTTGATTATTTGCCAAAATTTCAATATTTTGATATTTTATGTCCATCAGACATTAATGATGACATACATATCATTGTAATGGATCCTCCGTTCTTTTACATTCCTATGGAAAAACTATATGAAGCGGTTATAAAAATTACCAAAGGCAATACAAATTATAAACTAATGATTGGTTTTTTAAAACGAGAAGAAAAAATATTACTTGAAACATTTGCTAAATTCAAGTTACAAAGAACAAATTTCCCGTTAGAATATGCAACAGCTAAACCCAATAAATGGAAAAACTATGCATTGTACTCTAATATTGATTTACCTGGTATTAAACGCGTGGCAAACAAAAGAATATGATGAAAAGAAAAAGCTGATGTTTCTCTTATTTAAAGTGGAACATCATACTTTATACAGCAACTATGGAATTTGACTTAGTTTGTGTAAGGTTTTTATAGTAGGTCTCTTCCACCGTATCTTTCATAATAAACCTGTATATTTTAACTGTCTTTGTTTGACCCATACGACAGGTTCTTGCAATTGCCTGGGTCTCTACCGCAATAGAACTTTCAATATCCATACTTACAGCATCCAATAAAAATAAATGTGATGCTTCAGTGAGATTACTCCCAGAATTACAGCTTTCACTACTTAGTAATATGACCTTTGTAGCTGGATCGGTTTTAAATGCTCCTATTGACTTGTTCATCATATAAACATTTCCTTGACAAAATACATGTTTGATATTACCATCTGCTAATGCTCGGCCCATTAAAAGTAACATCTTTTTCCACTGAGAAAAAATTATAACCTTTGACTCTGAACTATCATCAAAAATCTGTCTAAGTGTTGTAATAATTTTAGCCATTTTTGTTCCCCATTTTGACCGTTCATAGTCAATAGCTTCTTCATTAGTATTATCATCCATATTAATGCATAATAAATCATTTATATCAAGCTCTTTCCTAGTAAATGGACAAAATGCTGTCTTTTTTGCTCCCAAAAATAGTAAATCTATACCTTTGGATGAATAATAATGACCATCTGGTGCAATTGCCACTTTACCACCTTGTAAAGGGTACCCCATAATAGGACAAGTACTGTTTTTGATATTATCTATATCTAATGATCTAAATTTCTGCAAAAGCTTTTGAGCTTTATCTAAGTCAGAACCATATGTCTCAAGTTTCTCTTTCTGTAATTTTATTCTTGATCTATACCGATTCTTTAGGTTGGTTAATTCTGACTTTAAATTAGATATAACATCTTTATCTTTAGGTGTTTTTGATAACTCTATTTTAAGGTCTTCATTCATTTCCAGTACTTTCTTATCTTTCTCTTCTTCGTAGTTAACTATTTTAATCTTAGTTCTTTCTATCTTTTCTTCTATGTCTTCACAGTTTTTCATATAATATGTAGCCATAGTGTTGGTTACCTGGTTTAGATTTAGTACATTATCACCAATGATCTTGTTTTCCGTTTCTGATACACTTAAATTAGTACAAACTTGAAGTTTTCTCATCACATCTGACTCTGATATGCTGTCATATATAGTTCTCTCAGTATTTGTAAAAGATAAATATTCAACCAGTTCGACTGGTTCTGGTACCGTTACAATAGATTGAAGATTTTTCTTAGTATTACGATGAAATACTAAGTTTAATAGATCATTATAAATGCTTGGTGTTATGTTATATAACAAATTACTAGGTGTTTCACCACTATTTGATAAATAAACTAGCAGAGAATAAAGACTTGATTTGCCATGAGGCAGTGGTGTACCACTACAGATCCACCGAAATGAACTTTTAATAGAGTAAATTGTTTCTGATAAAACACGATCTGCCTGTTTCCTTGAATCAGAAGACAGTAACACTTCGTGACCTTCATCAACAATAACTCTTTTCCATGTATAATCATTAACCTTGAAACAGGTGTCTGAAGATATGTAATTCTTGTTACTCAGTAGTGAAAAAGACGTTATCACCACGTCACACTCGTTGATATTAAAAGGTTTTTTAGCCTGAAGCATGGTACACATTTCCACAACTCTAATTTTATCAGTGTATTTGCGGATTTCCGTAACCCATTGATTAACCAGTCTTCTGGGACATAAAACAAGACTTGTAGATGGTGCAGACGGAGCTGATTTAGGAATCATTTCAGTTTTGGGAGTTTCCCCTTCTTTTTTCTTAATACAGATCTTTGGCTTCACCTTTATTTTTAATTTTGGTTGATTCCTAGCTTCTGCTTTTTTATCACTCAGTATTAAAGAGACCATTGATAGGGTTTTACCAAGACCAACCTCATCACATAGAACACCACCCTTTAAACCAAATTTATGAAGCCTAAAATCACATTTCCATAAACTTTCCGTATTGTAAAGTATTGAAGAATCTGCATCAATGTAAAGATCAATGTATTTGTTTTTAAAGCATAATAAATCGTTTATATCAATGTAGTCAATACTATGTTTCTTACTATTGATATTGCTTTCAATCGACATCATCCATGATACGTTGTTTAACTGATATCCATATGGTTTAATATTCAGGTTATTCAGTATCTGATAATGATGATCATATAAAGGTGTTTCATTAATATACATTGGTATTTCACAATCACTGTAATTTGGTATATAAACGTTATGAATTTTACAGTGATCAATCAGTGCTTTTAAAACTGGTGGTGCAACTCTATAATTTATACACATTTCGTTTATATATTCGATATGTGCATAAAATCGACATGAAACTTCTCCATTATGATAGGATAACTTAATCTTGAACACTTTTTTCCCGTCCCCTCTCAGTATACTAAACAATAGATCTTTAACTATACTATCCAATGAAGAGTTAATAGTTACCGATAGATCTGTGGTAGTGGAGTCATTATACATAATAACTAAATCTCTATTTTGATGTATATCAATCCCATTGACTTGGCTGATGTTATACTTAAATTTATAAATACAGGGACATGCTGCAAGTTTCTTGTAGGTTTTTTTATCGACATTACTATTGTAATGCGATTCGGATAACATTGAAATTATACATTGTTCATTTTTGTGTAAGCATCTAAAAATTTAATTGTGATATGGTTAAATACTTTATTAAAACTACTACGATGATCATTAATCATTGTATTAAGCTCAGCCAAACTTACCCAAAGTAATTCATCGTTCTCATGATCAGTTCCATTTTTTTCCAAATCTATCTGGTGTTCACTCGCCGTTTTAGGATAATTATAGGAAAACCCATCATATGAACAGTATGTATTGGAACCTTTTTCACAGTAAAAACTTGTTAAATAATTTACATTCACTATAATCCCTGTTTCTTCTGTAATTTCTCTACATACGTTTTCTATGGCAGATTCTGCATCACAATTTTTAAAACTCGCAAATTTATGTTTTAATATTTTTCCATACGTTCTAAAATGATCATCCGTTTCGGTTTTTAATCTAGTAAAGTCCCTATAATTTCTAGCACCTTTTGGTAAACCCCATAGCTTTCGATTTCTAACCAATAAAATTTTATCATCAGATGATTTAATTATTGCTATAGCCCCTTGTATTTTGCCATCAACATTAAGAGGGTGTTCTGGCCAACATACCTTTTCGTTGTAGTATCTCAGTATTGGATTAGATCTTACATAGTTATCTTCCCTTTTATTACTAGGAATATAAGATACATCTTCATAGTTTTTAACCATGACATTGTGGTATTTTTGATTATACTTGGTTTCAGTCCCCAAATGCGTTTCTGTTACAACTTCACATATAAATATTGGTGCTACCAACTCTTCACAAATATGCTTATCATTCATTTACAGTATTATAATATAAATGAATGTAGTTTTTAGTTAAAAAAATGATAATTTTAAGATTAATATACAAGCTGGATTTCACAACAGAAACACAAGATAATGGAAATGATAACGGCAATGAAAATGTTACTATTACTATTGCAAAGTTTAGAAATAAGCAACAAACAACAATTGAAGGCCTGAATCTTGAAAAGATTCAGGAGGAGTCTCATAAAGCAGTTTTAAAGAAGCTTAAAAAGCTACTTTCTTGTAATGGTCATATTGACGCAGAAAATACTTATGTTTTCCAAGGAGACCATAGAGTAGCTATTAAAACCTATTTAATTAGTAGTGGTATCAATAAAGATTTAATTATTGAGTCCGGTACAGGGAAATAATTAACAACCGGTTAACCACTTAATCTGAAAGTAAGACTCAACCTTACTTTCTTTGCTTCCTTTTTTTGGTTGAGCATCTTTCACTTTAACTGGTTTTTCTTCTGACTTTAACATGTAATATATGATAGATGTCATTTTTAATTTTTAAGCTATAAAAATGAAATGCATAGGTATCTAACATCATGCCTCCTGTTCGAAAAACCATTAAAGTAATTCAATCATTTGATGGAACAGAGATGCTTGACTTGCGATCTATTGGTATTAACCTATTATACATTCCAAACTTCTTGAACAATGAGAAAGCAACAACTATTTTTACTGATCTTATGGGTAGTTCTACTTTTATTCAACACAAATACATTAACAGATTTAAAAAGAAGATTACGCCACATCGTCTTACACATGCACATGTACCTGACGAGCGCCGATACAGATTTCTTGGAAAGGACTTAACAAGATCTGTTAGCTCAGCATTTAAGTCTCATTTTGATGAACTTATAACCCTCGTACCTCACACTAGAATTAAGCCTAACTCTAGTGTAAGTAATGCATATCGATATAATAACGAAGACTATATAGCACCACATACTGATGATGAAAAATTTTTGCAATCTAAAAATTCGGATTTATGGGAAGATAGTACAGTATATACTGTTACATTGCTAAAGGATAATGATGAACCAATGTCCTATCATTTTGCAAATCCTAAGAAAGAAGGAACAAAGATAGAAGGGTTTGAGCTTCAAGCAAGACATGGTTCTTTAATTATTCAAGGATCAGTTTTGCATACCGTCATTAAGCATGTGGGACATGGAGAAGTTGGGAGGATTAGCATAACTCTAAGAACTCTATATACCGGTTGTTCACATGGAAAAGGATGTAAAAAAATAAGCTGTCCGGTTAATTCAGGTCCGTCTAACTATTTGTATTATTCTAATCAATCAGCACTTGGTCTCGGACTTGAAAACCCCCAAAAAATTAAAGCTGTTTTTAAAGT
>JACLAD010002159.1_pt1 | contig 11292 bp, 5 predicted proteins | sample 8027901 | NCBI WGS metagenome assembly JACLAD01 (sample SAMN15725071, study PRJNA655200) | protist metagenome | isolation source: fluorescence activated cell sorting (FACS) single amplified genomes of... | place: Spain: Blaines Bay Microbial Observatory, Mediterranean Sea | collected 2016-07-05
TCACAACAGTATCCTTGTGTAATGGTGCTTGTGAAATGACCGTACCTATCTAATCAAGCGTCGTATATATATTTGTGAAATACAAACCAGATAAAACATGAATAAAAAGGAAGGGCAAGAACGAAGGGCAAAAGTGTCAAAAAAATCGTAAAATAAATGGCGTTGGAAATCTTCCAAACAAATTTTGAATTGAATATTGAATTGATAAAAAAAAAAGACTCAAAAAAAAAGACGCCCATTTCTGGTCCCAAGTGGGAACATGCGTACTGCGTACTGCGTAGTGTTGCACTGTCGCTAAGTTACAACATTGTAAAGTGTGAACTCGTAGAGTCATAGCTGATCCATGACAAGCGATTTAGCGGTGGAATGACAACTTACTGGCTGGAGTGCAGTAGTGTTACACTAATACGACTAGTGTAGTACTGTAGTTCAGTGGTTATGTAGTAGTCAAGTAGTACACAGTATACAGCATATAGTTTAAACAGTATTTACTAAATACAGTGTATACCATTTACTGCCAAAACATTTAGGTTAAGAGGTTCGAGTGATTGTTGTAGAATACATTTACAACAGAGTACAGAGTCATATCTGAGGAGATATACATAATCATACCCCGCGTAATTTTTTGACTTAATCCATTTCCTCCGGTATGATTATATATATCTACTTCTGCAACGCTGCATGCAAACACGCTGCAGTGCTGGAACTATATATGGGGATTATATGTAGTGCCAAAGCTTTCTAGCACTGTAGGAATATAATCTGAACAGGCGAATACCAACGTAGAAGACATATTTCTATATCTATTAGTCTATGAGTAGTTACCTAATGATCCTCGTTTACTTATATTACTTCAGCAAGTTTTAAATCCACTGAGTTTAGATGCTAACTTACTTGTAGTCTTGTACTACACTACTACTACTGTTCCTCTAATTTACTACATAGTAAGACTGTAAGGGAGTCTAGACTGTCCACGTCTTTACAAAAAGGAATCAGCTATCCGTTTGGGGCAACCAGGCAGAATCAAGGCGCCAGGCAGTAAGTTTGAGCAGCTGGGCCCCCTTGGCACCTGCAAAGATGGCCACATGATCGGCGCTATCGAGCGGATAGGTTCGCGTAGTGACCACGGCGCGTCCATCTGTGCCGTAGACCTCGACAATGCTGTGGTCGACAAAGACTGTTAGTGTAATGTTGCGCTCGTTTTCCAATAGAGGCATATCGTGCGATCCACCAAAGCACAGTAAACTGATTGGCGCTGCTGAAGGTCCAGCGCACGGCTTGGGTACAATTGCAGCAGCGGAATTATTGAGTCCAGCGTGTATTTGACACGAGCTGTTGTTGCAGCCAAAGACCGAGGCTCGTACCTGCTGTGTGAGATTTTCATCAGCGCGTACAACTAGTCCAAAGTCTGGTGCGTTTGCATTTGTATATGCGTTGTAATCTGCTGGTTCCACATCGTGCTGCTGCTGCTGCTGCAGTGCAAATGTTGCAGTGATTTCCAGTTGCATGCCACGAACGTCTGGTAGCCATAAATGTTCCAACGGCGCAATGGTACGGGGCGTATTGATCTGTACAAGAGGATCACCAATTCGTAACTTGGCCAACTGCGGTATCGGTGGCGTGCGCAGCTGATTGACGCGCTTGTCCCAAATTACGGCGCGCGGTAAGGTATGCGTGCTGCAGACGCTGGAGTTGACACAGCCCCCGTTGACCATCCAGCCCTCGTGTACCCAGGCCAAGTACACTTGCTGATCGTGCACGCTGTCATAAAAACTCTTGCTAGCGTATACGCCGCCGCCATCGAGAAGCCGCGGAACACCACTGTTTTCCAGCCTGATAAAGCGCTGGTTCAGGCTGTCGTAGGGTCCGACCACGGCATATTCGCGTCCATGTTGGTTGTACTTTAGCACCCGCTGTCGCACTGTGGCTGTCGTCGCCTGAAGGGCATCGCTGCCGCCACTGCTGCTGCTGCGGGCATATTTTCCTCCTTCATCATTATTATTGATATCCTGCCGCGGTAAGGCGTCAAAAAAGTCTGGGCACTCAATCATGCTGGTAAAATTCATCAAGGCGCCCGCCGCCCGCCAGGATCTAAAATCGGTACTGGCATACAGTGCGGCCGAACTTTTACCGTCACCGTAGCAGTCAGCACAGGCTAGGGCAAAGAACCAGGTGCGATTATTAGCGCCGCCAAGCCATGCCGTTGAGGGATCGCGAAATCCGGCTGTAGGACGGCGCGGATGAGAAATAATGGGGTTATTTTGGAGTTTGTCCCACTTGACTAGATCAGGATCAGATTCATTTGCGGCCCAGGCCAGGGCAATGTGCTGCACGTCCGGCATGGCGGCCGATCGGCACGAATAGAGCGCGGAAGGCAGACCATCAACTACGGTGACGCTGCCCGTCATGGCAGCAGCACTATCGTAAGGCTGATCGGGCGAAATCATGGCACGTGATGGCGTCGTCGACACAACACGCCAGCGTGCGAGATCATCACTTACCACGTGGTACCAACGATTGGGAGCGGAACCTATGCCGTGCGTACCGTTGTAGTGCCAGGCAAAACCAACATGGAATCGCTTGTGTCTGGGGTCGTAAAACGGACCCTGGACATCGTTAGTGAAATACTGTCGTGGCATGAGGTGAAATCGCGGACGCTGATCCGAAGGTGGCGGCGGTGGTGGCGGTTTCGGTTGCTGTCGCACACGGCCAGAAGTGCACTCTGGTTTATGGGGACCCGGTACGTAGCTGCCGCGCAAATAGCAAATTTTCTGCTGCGTATTTGTGTTCCAACTCACGCATTGCGGATCTGCAACACAGGATGAACAGCACTGTCCATTGTCGGTTGTCGGCAATTTCTTGAGTATGGGAAAGCTATTGGTCAGGCACAATCCAGTACTTGCATTATGTGCACCACAACTTTCATTATTGTCCTGCTCCTCGGCTAATGATGGCGCGGTTGTCACGGCGGCAGACGAATGTGGTTGAAGTAGTACTTTTGTTTCAGTAACAGCAGCACTTATAGAAGGCAGTAGCACCAGGAGTGCAGCAAGCAACGCATTCCTCATTTTAAGTTGTGACAAGTCGTTCGAATACTATACACATATATATATAAGTAGAAGTGTATTAGACGAACAGAAAGTGTGGACATATAGAGGTCTAGACCCCTCTTTTTACTTGATTTCAGTATATAGAATAAGTTTCCATAGACAGCTCAAGCTAGTACTGCTCTGTCAACACGACGTTCCGGGTACTCCAAATCCTCTTGATACATACCTTTACCACTAGCTAGGCTACACTACCTGTCTGTAAATGACATGTCTATAACCAGGTGACAAACATAGAACTGCGGGAAAAGACCGACAACGCTTTTTTGGTTGGCTACTCGTCAAGAGAGAACTTCGAGGGTATATTGTTCCAGAACTTGAAACTTGTCTCTCTCTGCTCTCTCTCTATTATTTTCCGCTTTCTGGCTTTACTTCATTTTCGGGCAGACATATAAAAACAAATCTAAAGTTATTTTCCAATTTTTCCATTGACAGGGCCGAGGAGATTTTTGAAGATTCTGCAGTATATGTATATATATATATACTCACACATTTGTCATTTTGTGTTGTTTTGTTATACGTACGTGCATAGTTTTTCTTGTCATTGGAGAAAAAGAGAAGACAGGCTGACATGTCCAATTTAAAAACAGCAACAACCATGAGCAGTAGCATTTTAGTTGTTTAATTAAGTAGTAAATTATGTTTTTAACGGCAGCAATATTATATAGGGGTGTGCTAAGGCAAAACCATAACTATTAAAAAAAAAAAACACTTACGTACAGGGGCCACCGATACCGAGACGGCAGCGCAATGCAAGCGTACGATTGTACTCAAGAGTAACCGTAGGACGAGAACCTCCAGATGTACTGGTACTAGAAGACGAGTAGGCGCGCGCAGGCCATAGTACCCATGGCCAGCCTTTGCCTGCGAAAGAACTATTTGCAGGCGCAGATAAGAGAAACGGCATTACTCCTGCCACGCGCTTATCCGGCAGCCACTCTTCTTGCAGAGCTGCCACAATTGACTCTGCCTTTTCACTCTCGTTTGTTCCGCTCCACCCGGCTTCGGTGATTAGCACAGAAAAGTCGTTGTCGTGCGATCGGCCGGAGGCATTAAGCTGTGCACGGTAATGCACTGCGCCTGCGCGACCCAGTGGTTCAGCAAAAGGCTGGCTGTGAAAGGGGTACGGATGCGAGTTTAGAAAGTCAGCATGACGAGTGTAGAGGTCGGGTACGGCCGCTACCATGCCTTTCATAAAGGCAATATCTGTAGGTTGGGACCAGTTAACTTTTCCAGGTTTGCCATTGGGGTTACCCTCACATGGATATGGGCTCGGATTTGTATAGGCTGTTGGTGAGGGCGAAAGCAGAAGACGCGGGAGCGAACGCAAAGCGGTAAGTATGTCGCGAAGGCAGCCTGCTGCTTCCGGTGGCGTGTCCTCGACGCTCAAATATCCATTGCCACTGCAACGCCACTCTGCTCCAGTATTGACCTCGTTGAGCACGATAATTTCTAGCGTACTGCTGCTGCTACTGCTGTCATCTGGAGGCAATGGCAGGGCCGCCGCAAATTTGCGGTACGCTGCAGCCAACGCCGTATAGTGAAGGTGCTGCGGGTCGTCACTAAAGTCACGGATTGTGCGGGGCCATTGACCTAAACGCACCACTGGACGCAGTCCCATCGCATACGCTTGCTTGATGGGCGCAAGGGCAGCAGCATCGGGAACGCAGCCATGTAGACACGAAGATACATTACCATTTTCCGCGAACAATAGCTCAAGTAAGAATATTACTCGACCGCCAGACCCCGTGAGGTTGATAGCCCAAGGAAGCTGCGCCAGTACAGACGGGCCAATGGTAGTAGTAGTAGTTCCAGCAGAGTAAACACCAATGCCAAATTTGTTGTTAATGGCGCCACCTTCTTTACTCTTCAAAGTTGTTGCGCCACTTACAAAGGTATTGGTGGTGGTAGCGCTTAATAATAATAAAAATGTACAAAGATAAAATTTATACATGATAAAATTTATACATAATAACAATGGTGTTGTAAGTGGCAAGATGATCTGCTGTTCTAAGTTGTCCTAGGAAAATAAAGTCGTAAAAACTTCCAGTCCAGCTACATAAAGACGCTTTTTTTGCCACATACTAAAAAATGTTGTGCAAGCAGCAGCGTTTACGAAAAAATGTATCGAAAAACAGGGAAAATGAAAATGTGTCTTGAGTAGGTATATAAGGTCATACAATTACGTGGGGTATGACCTTATATACCTACTCTTGTCGAACCAAAACCATCTGAAAAAACCATCCCATCTGTTGAAAGTTTAGTTACATGGACATAATCCGTTCCCGAGATCTGGCTTGAGTGTGAAAATTGCTCCTTACGGATGTACGTACGGACATACCGTGGTCGCCGTACCGAAACCCTTTGTGCGGGACAGGCTGAACTCTCTAATGTTGAAAGCAATTTGTAAAACCTGCTTTCGCTCACAAACATTATGTGTCCCAGATGTAGAAATTCTGAGGAAAATGAGCCCTCCAACCAACCCCAACCAATCAAATACGCATAATACGCAGCAGTGCAGCAGTATACAGTAGGTGTATAAAACACTGGGCACTGTTACGACTGTCGAGACTAATTGTACTTACATATAATTTGCTCTTGAGGACAAGCTGTTGGATGCTTTTGTACACGTGCTTGCATGTCTGCCGTGCTTTGACGGCTAGTAGTCGTTGGCCGTCTGCGTATTTCCCATTGACACAAAATGTCATTAATACACTCTAGTGCCGGCGGTGGCAGCAGCAGTAGCGCTCCTTTGTATGGTCGTGCTCTGATTGACCGAGACTTTCAACATCATGCGCCGGGTGTTTTGCGTCTTAATAATGGCAGTTTTGGCGCCTGTCCGCGTCCAGTATTGGCGGTATGTGATGCTTTACGGGCCGAGTGGATGGCACAACCTGATGCGTTTTATATGAAACGCTTGGCACCTGGCATGGAGGCGGCGCGACTAGCGGTGGCGCAGCAGGTTGCACGATGTAATTCTGATGATGTTGTTGTACTTGACAACCTAACCACGGCGTCTTCTATTGTATGTGGTCACTGGCTTGCCGATGACATTCGAGCGCACCATCACCATGCTATAAAAAGAAGATCGGTTGTTGCCTACACCTCTGATACAGGGTGCGATAGTAACGGTACTGTTACTGCAACCGGTACCGGTAACCCTTGCTGCACCAGTACAACAGATTCTACTACTGCAGCGCTAGCCCAAACTACAGCCACCGCTGTCTCTACTTCTCGTGTGATTACCGAGTATATTGTCTTGGTGACAAGCTTATGTTATGGATCAGTCCGTAACGCAATTTCTCACGCTCAGGCCAAGCTCAAAACCGATGGACTGACCTTGCGTGTGGAGTGCGTAGATATTACATTCCCTGTGCGCAAAAGTGCTGACTTGGTGACCGCATTTCGCAATGCCCTTGTGAAACTTAAGGCAGATGCCTCAGTGTCATCCAACGCGCTGCGTCTGGCCGTATTTGATCACATTTCTTCTGTACCAGCCATTGTTTTCCCTGTACGTGAGATTATACCGCTGCTTCGAGCTGCGGGTTTTGCTCGCATATTTATCGACGGCGCACACGCACCAGGCAATATTTTAGAACTGGATGTGCCGTCCCTTGGAGCTGACTTTTATGCTGCAAATTTACACAAGTGGCTGCTGACGCCAACTTCTGCCGCATTTTTATGGACGCGACCCGCAGAAATGACCACAGCAAGAGCAGCAGCAGCAGTAGCACCGGGTTCAGCGTCTCCAGTATCCGCTGCTAGTGTCAAAGAGAGTAGCAGCGTTAGCGGTAAAGATATTACTGCCACCAATTGCGCGATTAATAGCAGGCCAGCAAGTTCGATTGTCGAATTTACACCCGCGCTGCACCACCCCGTGATATCCCACAACTACGGCGTCCCCGCGGGTGCCCGTGCAACCGAAGATGGTCTAAACGGAGGTCTGGGAGCTGAAGCTCGAATGCTCGGAACTCGTGACTACGCTGCCATGTTGAGCGTACCAGCGGCGTTGGCATACTACCAAACTGAGATGGGCGGTCAACAAGCTATTCGTAGAAATATTGCTGAGGCGTGGGCAGCAGCTGAAATGCTTGCCGCAGCCTGGAAAACACGCATTGGTACGCCACCAGAATGCGCATGTTCGATGGTCATGGTTGCGTTACCAAAGGCCTTTGGAAATACGCGCAAGGATGGACAAGATATGCGCACACGCTTGGCGGCTACAGCACATGCGCGTGATTTTACGGGTGGAATAGTGACACAATTTTGTTATCCTGCCGACGACTGTCTCTGGTTACGTCTCAGCATGGCCTGCTATAATGAGCGTGCAGACTATGAAGTGCTTCGTGACGCTGTTTTGTCCGAACTAGCAACCATAAGCAACTCCTCTTGAATAGCACCAGTTAGAATTTATATAAAATTTACAATAATATATATCCACCGATACCGGCACTGAGAATACGACACCTTTTTTTGTTTTTTTTTGTTTTTCTGGATGCACTGCTGCTGCCGCTGCTGCTACTTCCACCGCCGCCGCCGCCGCCTTGGTGTAAGGGCGTCTGTTCAAAGGCAATGTGTCCAAACGCATGGGAAAAGAGTGTAACAAACTTCCCAGTGTCTGGATCAACCAGCGATAAGGTAAAAAGAGGCGCAAAGTTGGGCACAATCCAGTTGCGTCCCGTTCCATTGGTGGCAGAACTACTGGTACCATTAGTATAATTATTAGTCAAAGGAGGAGATGCAGTAGCACTATCTCTAGCGCTGGTTGCTGCGTTACCATTTTCAATATTATGTAAAATCGGTTGCGGTAACGCATCATTCCGCAGCGCAATTATATTTCCAGTGCTACAATTAAACTCTGCAGAAATGCCGGGACCCTTTGCCATACAAGACCTCGGTGCTTCTTCTTCTGCTTTGAGAAATGAAATATCATTTTTATAATCATTTCTTACGACACTATAATTGTTAAGGGCAGTGTCACTACGCACTACTGACACGAGTTGAGGTGCAAGTAGTAGTAGTTTTAGTGGCAGTAGTAATCGTAGTACTCTCAGTAGTAGTAGGGGATTATGTTTACAATTTCGAATACCCAAAGCCGACGACATTGTGCATGTAGTGGCTAAAGTGCCGATAGCTTGGGACTATGTGCAGAGAGTTTATCATTGACAGAGCAGGAAGAACAAAACTCAAGAATAGTTAAGTCTACATTAATCATAAGTCACATATTTCTTAAACGAGGAAAGACTAGAGGGGTTATAGAGTGTCGGGCTCAGTGTATGGTATTGGAATAGTATTGGCCTAACAGCGATATCTGGAGCTGGATAAATCTAAACAAACACAACGCCGCATTGATGCCAAAATTTTGATTTACCGACATTTCTGAACCGGTGAACTAAAAATGGCAATTTTAAATTCCACAGCTACGTCCGTATGTTTTCGTACGTAAGTACACATTATTTACATATTCCAATGTCTGATATAGACGTTACGTAACACGTCACCCCTCCCCCTCCGACTTCTTACATAGAACACCACATCTGTATCATGTATCGCGTAATACTACAACATATGTTCTCACATTCAGCTGAATGAGAACAAGCATATTTAAAGGCTTCTGTGTCAAAATACGATTGGCTGAGGTTCATGTGTAAGAACTTATGTAGTCAAGAACACATGCATTAATTACGTGATCCACATGATTAGATCAACACATATTTCATGTCTGACCTACTACGACTAGAGCGCCAGTTGCCCCGTGTAGAGAGTATTTCCGGTCCAACCCGAGATGTAGATTCGGCATTGCGTCACCTTACTTTGGCGGTGCAGTCACAGGAGCGACTTGTTAGTGCGCTCTGTGCTATGGATGGTGAAATTGTGCCCAGCAATGGAACTGAAAGTGATGCTTTTGTTGACACTACTGCTACAACGACTGGTTTGCCTACCGGGGGCAAAAGTATCCACATTCACGACAATTCTATTGCCGCGCTTACCGAGGAAGCCAACGCTATCGCATCGCGGCTTTGGGCCCTTCGCATGCGGCTTCAGGGCACCGGACCTAGCCAACCGGTTGCATTTAATGCCACTGAAGGTGGGACCCGAGGTAAAATAGTCTCCGCTTCCGGAGCTGGTGCTGCCTTTAAGCTCGAGGCCGATCTCGAAGTCAAATTGATGACACTTTTGGATATGCCCAGAAAGCATCGACTCAGCTCACCCATATGGCGCGATAATGTAATGGATATCGTGCATGCCTGCGCTCCACGTGTTCAGATTGTGTTTGTCGCAGTCCTCGAGCCCTTGTGTACGAATGTTACCGAATTATTTGGGGATGTTAGCGCGACAGACACAGAAGCAAACGTCTCCCGCCACCACCACCAACAACAACAACATGTTGACATGCGCCATCTCCCGAAGCTTCATGTGATCTTCTTGCGCCCAGATGAGCTCAATATGGAAGATTGCGATGTGCGTGCACAGACAGGTCACTATGCCCATCCCCTTGTGCGTGCTGATGAGCTACGAAGCGTGTGCCTTAGTCTCATCAAAGCTGAGCGCTGGGTCGTGGCTCTGCTCTTGGCTTCAGAAGAAGAAACACTGTTCGGCGGTGGGGATGCTAAGGACTGGCAAGAGCTGCGTACACTTGTGTACACTGCCAGTGCTGAGCCTGGTAGCGGTTTTCCAGCATGTCGTCGTGCCTTTGAATCAAGCCGATGTAAAGGCTTTAGCCTTGCGTTTGCACATAAAAAGGTGGCAAAACGAAAGAAAAAAAATGCTTCTGCTGCTGCTGCTGCTGCTGTTGCTGTTGCTGCTGCTGATGTCACCGCGGCCCCTAGCGATGATACAACCGCACTGGTGACTTCAATGCAACCGCTCCTTAAAGAGCGCTCAGATTCCAGTTTAGCCGACTTGGAAGAGGCGTGTGTTCTGCTCTTCTACGCGCACAATATTGTCAAAACTTCCGCTACTACTGGCGATTTCTTTTCTTTGTCTGATGGAGCTGCCGCTGCCGAACCTGGCCGCGGCCCATCCACAAGCCGAACTTCTCTCTTGGACCCATCAGATGCACTTGAACTTGCCGCATGCGCTGCTGCCCCGAATCCACGTACGGCTTTTCTCAATCTAGCTACACGCCAGGTGGACGCCCTGGACACTATCGCAGCCACTACGGATACAGTTTCATCCCTACCACGGTTACCAAGCAAATCCTTTATTGCGGCAATTGAGCGCTGGCTTAAAGTAACCCTGGCACGTCGTCTTGGTCTTGCGCCTGCGAGCGTGCCTTGGCCTGCGCCATCCTCAGAACTGGCATCGCTTATTGCACGACTCGGTCCACCGGTCGCTAGCCTGAATCCATTCAATATCTTGGCATTTGCGCGCTGCGGCTCGTATGCTTACGGACTTAGTACGGCCTCCAGTGATGAGGACTACGTGTTTGTACACGCTGGTGACACAGCTGACTTGCTGTCTAAGCTGGGCTACAAAACTCGCGAGAGTCGGGACAACAACGGGCCTAGGCAGCTTGTAGAGCACAAAGTTATCGAGGCGAGGCTCTACTGCACCCAACTATTAAAGGGCGCCACCAATGCCGTGGAGCTGCTCTTTGACAATTCATCCCAGTCGGGCTCGCCCCTTTGGGCCGAACTTGTCGCATATCGAGAGGCCTTTATCTCCGAGATTGTGGTGCGACAGTATGTGGGTTTCGTTCGCGATCACCTACATCGGGTCGAACGTGCTATAAAATCGGCAACAGCTTCTATAAAACCTTCAAAATCAAATGGTGGGGGCGTCCGCAAAGGCAAGGGTAGTAATCTCGACGACGTCGGTGGCAAAGCTATGACCAAAGACGCTGCTGCTGCTGGTACAGGTAGTAGTGACATTGCAAGTGCTGGAGGAGGAGCGAAGGGGCAGTCACTTACCAAGCTACTCTATCACGTCTTTCGCGCCCTGCATGAGTTGGAACGCATGGCTGCTGGCCGCATGCCTGAGGTAACTGTGACTGGGCCCGACCGCGATTTCATCCTTAATCTTCGTTCTCAGTCTGCCCCAGCTGTCACACCCTTCGCTCTCGACTCTCTAGTCAGCCTGGCCAAGTTTCGCCTGCAGGCCGTTCTCGGTCGCCTCGCGCAGCGCGTCTGGAGATGGCCAGAAACAGGCGACTGCAGATGGCTGGAGAACTGGCTGTGCCGCG
>JACLAD010000409.1_pt1 | contig 11289 bp, 13 predicted proteins | sample 8027901 | NCBI WGS metagenome assembly JACLAD01 (sample SAMN15725071, study PRJNA655200) | protist metagenome | isolation source: fluorescence activated cell sorting (FACS) single amplified genomes of... | place: Spain: Blaines Bay Microbial Observatory, Mediterranean Sea | collected 2016-07-05
GGCCTTAAGGGACGGATCGAAAATGAGGATTTCAGGAATCGCTAAAATTGGGAATAAAGTGAATAAGGTATGTAATTTCTATTTGTTTGAACATATCCATTCATAGTGCAGTACTATTTCGAACGTAGGGCAATTTTCTTGTTTAGTTCCGCATATAATTGAATTTGATGATAGGACGCCGAAAAGGCTCTCCTGAAAAAAGAAGAGAAAAAACTAAAAAGAAGGAATCCCGGCAAAACACCCGGAATTGGGTAATCAATTATTTGAATTACTTTTATTCGGCGGGGTATTGACGCAACTTGACTTTACACTTCTTGATTTTTACACTGTTTCAGCGCTGGTGGACGTTAAATTTATTTTTCAACTATACAATGTATCGCGCACTCTTAAGTTGTTTGGGGCAAGCTTCGAACTGGGCTATTCAACTTAAAATTACATCCTCGATAAGCATGTCTTAATTAATTTAGCAATGTGCTTTTCGCTGCCAGAGCAATAATCTGCTTGTGGACAAAAATGTAAATCTGTCGTCTTTGATTTTCCTTTAATACTATTTAAATCTTTAATGCTTGCTATGTTGGACGACACCTCCAATTACATTATCACTATTCTACTTTACATCCTTTCCAATGTTTTAACCGAATCCATCTATCAGCGTCCCAATCAAAAAATGCAGGATGATGCTCTCTTGTCCATCGTTTTTCAAATGCATTCATGAAGTTGATAATTAAATCAAGTTTTTTCAGTCCAAGAACCATATTTTTTCTCTTCCCTTTCTCTGACAGACGTTGCTTAAGAAGAGGTGGATAGCACAGAATCAATAACCGTGTCTTTTCTCCAAACCGTAAACGAAACAAACTATGAGCAAGACATGCAGTCTCTCCTCAAGAAATAATTCGAAAAATAAATTAACGCAACTACTTAAGCTCAGAGAAAATAAATCGAATCTGAAAATGCTCATCGTACTCACAGAGAGCGTTCTTTCGAACTTTTGGGTTCTTGTCGATTAGGAAAGGCCTCAACATTTACAATCCTATAATGAAAAGAGCAAAGTGATGAAAACAGTACAGATATTTCGATTTGTGCTTTTTCTTCTCACCAGCGAGCAAAACCGTCAAAATCAAAATTGTATGGAAGTCTTAGAGCCTGTTTAAAAATGAAATCGATTAAACCACAATAGTAGCATATAGTGGACAAAGAACTCACAATTATTTCTGCCTTTTTTGCACACAGTATTATAAGATCACGAATCGTCACTGCGCCTTTTTGTTCATCGTGTCAAATAAATTGGTTGTTTAAGAAAAAACACATTTGAAATTTTAGTAACCGTTTGTAGTTTGACAAATATTCAGGTCTACAATAGAATTTTGCTGTCCATATGATGGTCCTGAAACAAAATCCGTTCTAGTAAAAATGAATTATAAATTTTTCGTTGTAAGAAAACAATGATTTGTAAACCTCCCCATGGCGGGTCCATATATATCTATAATTACGAACATAGTTTACCAGTAATTGTTGATAAGACAAAAAAATTATAAACTCAAATTTTGATCCAAATGGATTTTAGTAAGACTCTATGCATCATGTGTTAATCCACCCACAATATCCGTTTCATCCGACAAACAGTTTTCAAGTAAATTGACTATATCACCGCACATGGTTTTCACATGGCAGTTATTTCCAATAACGACTCTGTCGTGACATAAACATTGATATTGTTGTTTGTCTATTATATTGATTTAAAAAATATTGACACATATCCACATCAACACTTACTTTATGTTATTTTGCAGCATTTGATATCGGTCACGATTGAGCTCAATTGCTGTTAGATATCTTTTTTGACAACAAATGTAAATTTAAGTTTCATGTCAAAGCAACGATTTTAAAGTATGGCCAGATATCCATCCTACTTGAAGTATTGTGCAAAAGAGATTGCATTTCCACCAACGCAAGCAAAAGCATCGATAATATGACAATCCACCTATATATAGGAAAGGGTAGATATTGATAAAATAATTTTAAAGTAGTTGTCAGTTATGTTATTGTGTCTCAATATTTGTACTGCCAAATTGTCCACATCTTACATACAAACTGTGCGAATTTGAACTAAACCCTTACTAAGTTTGTAAACCTTATCAGCTTGATTTTCAACATTGAAGTATGACGCTCTCAGAGGATCTTCGCAGTATCCTATACCAGATGCAAAGGTTGATCATGATTCTGATGCTTATAGTCGTAACGAAACAAACCACACAGTACAATGCCGGCAAGAAGAGAGCTCATTCTGTTTGCCGTGGGTTGATCAATAACACTGTAAAGACTAATACTATCGAACTGAAGCTAGAAATAAAAATGTATTGTTTTAAAGAGTTTAACTTTAGAATTGTGTTTGCTGTTCAACCTTCTGCCGCTGAGCGCGTGTAAGATTTGGAAACAAAATGTCTGACTTGCCACTACATCTTTCCACGTAAACATGACAGTTTGCTATATTGATGGTACCTATGCGATGATGATGAATGTAGAGTCTTGCTGACTTTTTTACTTGATAGGAACAATCACCTCGTCGACTTTCTAACTCAGCAGCTTTTGCGTGGTCAATCGTCTTCAATGTAGCCCAAGCGTAGCCAGAACTATGCCCAGCACTATTGATACCGACTTTGATTTTTCTTATATTATTTGAACATACATTAATGAGCAAGACAACAAGATATCTTCAGGTTCTCACGATCCTGCAACTTACTTTTTAATAACGCCGAATTTACGCAAAGCATCCCAAATTTGGCGTTTAAAACCTAGCGGCCTTTTAGCTTCAGGAAGTCCAGTGATAAAAACTGTTACTGACTCGAGTGCATGGCCTTGTAAATATTTCGGACCGAGGAAGTGGGAAATACTAGAAATAAGTGCATGTATCTCCGCCATTAAGTTTTAAATACAAAAAAAATATGATGTCCAATGGATGTGGAAAAAAAACCCAAAATAAACTGGTCGATCCTAATACTGTACAGCTGTATCATCTGTACACATCTACCGGTAGAGTGGCACCTTAGTGAAGAATTTAAATGTTCCATAAAATATTGTCATTTTATTACCTAAGATTTTGAAATAGCCTAATGATTATTTCCTAATTATTATTAAATATCTGTAATATATGTGATTGGAACCAAAAAAACACTTTTTTGGATTTTTTACGACGAAATAGACGTCGGATAGTTCGTCGTGCTTAAGGATGATCTAAATAGTAAGGAACGGAACAACCATTCTCACGTGGCATAAATATAATGGTAGTTTATTCTTCTCACACATATCTTAACAATGACGAGGACGAGAAGGTTAGTTTCGGAGAATATGCATATGAGCAACCATTATTTCATAGTTTACTGCTAATATACTCGTATATAGTATGCTATATGTAGCATACTCATACATACTCATACACTATTTGATGAATAAATTAGCTTAATAAAGAGCCAGGGGCAGATCCAATAAGAATACACGCCCTCGGGCTGCCTCGGGCAATATTGTTATTGTTTTCGGGCTGCCTCGGGCAATATTGTTACCGTTATTGTTTGTATTTACAACATGTAGGAGAAATGGCTATATAGGGGGGTTTTCTTGTTGTAACCTATGTATGTGCTATTTGTTGACTATTGTTCAGTCAGCTGAACTGGAAACGGTTCTTAGAGTCAAACAGACAGTTTACGTAGTATAGTATATGCGATCTTTGGTAATGTACTACTGACTTAAACTCAGTTCTGAGATAATAAGTTTGATGATGATGATGATGATGATGTTTCATCATCATCAGGGCTTTGAATCAATATGACTAGCACACACAAGAACAAAATTTACATCTTCTACTTCTATTTTCAAGTTAGATTGGTTTGCTGCTGCAATAATATTTTTAGCAAAAATTTTGAATTTGCTATCTGTATTTGACTTTGGTTGAGTGTATGGAAAGACTGTGTAAACGTATAAGCCATCCGTATTTTCATCGCAAGAAAGTGTCAGCTCATGGCCTGGGGTGACCAGAAACTCTCTTGCAGAAGCTTTTCCATCACCATCAACTTTGTGCACGTCGTTCAATGATCCACTACCGCTCCACACAATACCAGCGTATGGTCTTGAATCTGCTGCTCTTGTGTATGATTGTCCTTTGCGTATTTCGAAACCCTCGCCGTAGAACTCATGATAGAAGAGTCTAATGCGACGGCCCCAGAGTCCAGACTCCAGAACTTCACACTTGTGGTGCCATTTTTTCTCAAAATTTGGATCAATATTTTTTTCCCAACACAAAGCCGTATTGAATAGTTCAGCTTCTGTTGCGTTACCACGTAGCTGATGTGCAACCTTAGTCCGGCGCAGTTCATTTGAATCACTTATTCGTTGACCAAGCTATGTTTTTTTGATATAATTTATCTTAAAATGATATAGGGCAGCAAACACAAAAGCAAAAACATACACTATCAGCACATCATTGTCAATATACCAAAAACATATTAGCACACTAATTCGACACTAAAAATAATTTATTGACCTGCCATGCCAGTAGATTGTAGTCATCTTGTGGAAGCTGGATTTCAAACGTCAGCCACGGTCCAGGTGCATGTATCACGTGTGTTGGAATTGTCCATGTTTCCCAAGGACGGATTTCATACTCTTTCAAAAGAGTATACATCGAGTCATCGATTCCAAACTGATGAAGTGCTGTTTGGACTTGCGCTTTAGTTACTGATGGTTTCAACCCAAGACGAGTTTTCACTCCTTGCAGCTTGGAATTGTAACTATTTTAACAACAAAGACGTGGACAATTTTGAAATAAAATTATTAAATGTCTCTGTAATACACGCTCAAAGTATTAATAACTATCCATATGCAGCAAATGCCTTTCGTAAATTTTAAATGATTTCGACATACGGTGGCAAATTCAATGGAGGAAAAAAATAGGCTTCGAGTTTGCCCTGCCCTGTGCACGATTTGCAATCTGAATTGTAGTCACCACAGTGAACATGACAAGGAATTGGTGGTACTTCTATTCCTCCGAAAGATGGTTCAACTACAGACCCGCCGATATCCAAAATCTGAAAAATTTATACTTGAGCTGTTCAAAGAGAAATTATTTTCATGTGTTTTCATTACATAACCTTGGTTAAAGGCCAACGGTCTGCATAAGAACCAAGGAGTTTTTCTTCTGCAATTTTAAGAGCTTTATCAAATGCAATATGCTGTCCTCCCAGCAACTGTAAATTAGTTAGCCCTTCTCCTTTTTTACTGACGGGGTTCAGCGCTTCCGTCTTTGACATTATCCACCACTCCACTGGAAGATATCCCCGTTCATCTGTTGTTTCAGGACTTCTCTTCGAGTTTTTGGCAATAATATTTCGTCCAGCATACGTACCTCGATACACTACTGCAGCAGTCTGCGCCATCACAACCCCTTTGCCGCGCTCGATAGTTGCATCGATCAGCTGCTTCGAGACACTTGGCACCTCCATTCTGTTGCTTCTTGCACTCAGCAGTAAGAATTCCTTCTTAAACCCGACCAAAAGAATACAGAAGAATTCCTGTAATACAGGAATAAATAAACAGTAATAATACATTTAAATATGACAGACAGTCATGTCTGTCTGTTTGTCATACCTACCGCCCAATAAAACTCATCAGTCTTTTTCGTTGCTTGAGGGGGTGGGGTGGGGACCTGTTATGTATAGAAACTCTTCAATATACCAGCACAATGCAATCTAGCTAATGATAACCGATCTTGCTGCGATTACAGTAAAGGCAGGAGTGGTAAATAATTGCTCTTCTTGTCGAATACAACCGCAGTTAGAGCAAAAGTAAGATAAGATAAGATAACATTTTGGTATTATCTTACTCGCTGAACGATTATTACCTAAGTTACTATTTGGTCCCTATCGGGCCAATGTTTTCGCACATACTTCCACTTCCCTGTGCCTCTCTGGAACTGACCTTCCAGTAACAGTACTTATGCGATTTAGTCCTAACGCTGGGCGAGGACCCCATTTCTAGTAATTTCGTCTATCTAGTGATAATTATCCTTTCATACTATACTGTCCATCCCATCTGCTACACCGCCCCCATGTCAAGCGTAAAACCTAATACGTAGAATACAGTATAACTAGCCGTCAAATAGAGTGGGATTGCACCACCCCTGTAGTTCCTGCGATCACCAACTGGCGGCGATTGGCCATACTTCAGCACTACACTGGGGAGGGTGTTTAAAGTTTTTTCCAGTCCAAAGTCTTTTCTAGCTCTAAGTTTCTTTAAATCTCTTCAAGTTCTAAGTCTTCTCCTGTTCAAAGTCTTTTTGTTTCTTAAAGTTCCTAAGATTCATTGCCAACCAGGCATGAGCACCCTCCCTGGGGACCCGGTCTGGCAAAAAGCGGACATGGTCCCGGACCATGTCCGCTTTTTGCCAGACCGTGTCCGAAAACCGGACACTTGGACAGGGGGTGGTGCTCAGGTCTGAAAACAGAAAACAAATCGAGGCCAAATTTTGTTTAAATTCCTAATTTTCCTAGCATTTTAGACATTTTATTGCCGGGATCTTAAATCTAAAATGAATATAAATATATATAAATATAAATATAAATATAAATATAAATATAAATATAATATTCTAATCAAAGGCGCTGGCGCACCTGTCCTGGGCCTACCAGGTTAAGTGGGGTTAGACTACCACAGTACCAAAAATTATTGTATTGCCTGTGGTAGTCCACTGGTTGGTGACCATACCACGCAGTGTAGGCTCGTTGAGCTCACTCATGAGAAGAATGAGAAGAACCATCTCTATCTGTATACCCATCCCTTTTCCTAGTATGACACAATATCTCTGACCAGACATGCCACTTTCTAGTAATTTTCACATGAAATCAATGTGCACAGATATGAATTGCAATTAACTTATAATAATATATATTTCTTAGGGAGTCAAGATACGAGACAAATGTGTGAAGGTGTGAAGGTGTGAAGTTTCATGCGAACTACCTGGGAGTTGCAATCTGTCGCTGACCTCCATCCCATTTGGGGATGATATCCTCATTTTATTATCTGACATTACTAATAGACGCTACTACCAGCAGTACGGTACAAAAAACCCAAAGCATCTACAATCTACAAGTTGGTGCACTACAGTTTCGGATTCCAATTATTAATGCATGTACTAAAGAATTCGAAAAATGGCTTTAAAGTTAATATCTGTACACGTAAAAGATTCAACCAACAGGACCTAAATTTGGATTAGTCCATCCAAAACGCGTAGGAACCATTTATGCTTTATTTCCGAAATACAAAATAAAACTGCAAAGAGCAAATTAGAGAATATTCAAATTCAGTAACTTTCTAGCTGCCTCTAATGCGTCAAACCACCAAAACCCGACGGGTTAAATCCCGGAACACAGAGCAGTTCATGACGAATGTAATTGCATTCAATCATTCCTTCAACATAATTTGGATTCGTATACTTGTTTTTTAAGCAGCTTGCTTCACACAAAAGAGGTGTCCAATAGAGAGCTTATTTCGCATTGGATTTTCCCTTTGCTCCAATTTTCAAAGATTTGTACTCTTTATACATCCGCAGCGTCAATCCTGGCAGAGCTTTTAGCTCACCAGGTTCTACAAGCTTAAATTCGTACACAAGGAACATAAAGTGCCGGAAGCAAGTATTCAAGTGGGCAACTGCATCGGCAAGCTCAATCGATTTAAAGTGTGTGTGATATATGATTGCAAAAATTCGAAACATCCGCTTGAAAATGTTTTGCACATATGAATAAAACTTGCTGGGAAATGGTGCATCTTCTGCATATGCATGAAACAAATCACTAGAGGATATGGTTGACCATCACAAGATAGTTTTGAAAAATCTCAAAGATACCGCTCGTTGGGAAAATGGCCTCGTTATTCATTTGCCCTTCAACCCATGTGAGGACGTAGTCTACATACTCTGGAGCAGAACATTTTATTGGGTGCTTTATACCCACACCATCTCGCCATCGGTATTCGAATCCGGGGGGGAAGCTGCCAAGTAAGTCATATTTACCGTTGATCCATACGATAAAAATAGCAATAACATACCCTTGTCCTACTGAGTATTTTTCCTTTTGCTTGCTAATATAGTCTTCACATATCTCGTAGAAAACAGTGAGCTCGTTGAAAAAGTCGACAGTGTTCATTGCCAGCCAGTCATTTATGTCTTCGCCATCGGGCAAAACAACAGCGTCGAGAAGGTTCCCACTGTGGTTTAGTTTGCAAGACCCGGCGATAATAAATGTTAAGAACAATATAAAATCAAATACTTCATTTCAGTTTCAATTTATTTAATGTACCTTCCAAGCGTCTGTAATGTGTTCTTGTGCAAATCTAGAGCCTTCTTTTTCTGTTGATGTTGTGCATGTATACAAAATATATTAATGCCGAGCAATGTTGTGACGACAAAAGACATAGATTTTGGTTGAATCAACATGTTATAACTATGTTGCATGATGCAAAGAGGGGTCAACGCACTTTGTGTTTGACACGCGAGTGTCTAATGGTCCCTTTTTGAAACATATCGATAAACTTTGTGCTGGGTTGTCTCTCAGTCTGTATGTCTGTATGTCTGTATGTCTGTATGTCTGAATATCTGAATGTCTGAATGTCTGTATGTCTGTCCTGCGCCCGAAACCAACCTCGCGAAAGTTTTGTTTTAAAAAACCTTTCGCTTGTAAAATTGGTTCCAAAAAAAAAACACGAAAAAATCAAGATGGCAGATACGACGAGTAGTGATGGCAGAGAGAGCGGCGAAATTAGCGACGATGCCGGCAACTCATTCGTGTAAGTAACAAGCGTATGTTTGCTCATATGTTTCATATTTATGTAAAGCTTGTGATTCTTAATTATAATGTTTTTGTTCCAGCGGATGCACTCCGATCAAGTCAAGAGTTATACCAACCGACTTCGATAAGATCTTTAATTCTCGATACAACGAACTTTTGCTCGATGATACAGCTGAGGCGACGAGTAATAGTCGTGGATCAAAGATTAGAGACACTCTTACACGCTGCAAACGTTCCAAATTATTGAATTTGACGAAGAACTCGAGCAAAACGCCGATCAAGATAACGAAAAATGGTCAATCAAGCAGATCACCTTTAGTCGCATTTTTTAGTCCAATATCCTCCCGGAATAGCGGAGGGGCTCGGTATTTTGGGGGTGAGCCAAGAGGTCCGAAATGTTTTAACTGTGGCAAGCGAGGACACATAAAGAGCAATGTAAGTGTTTTTCCTATGTTTTCAATATGGCTTCTTATTTGCCGTTTGTGCTGCTCTAGTGCACCGAACCTCCGAAACCAAAGCCATGTCATTTCTGTGGATCTTGTGCACACAAGCCCCAACGTTGTCCATGCGTGCGTTGTTCAAATTGCTGGTGAGAATTTACAATACACATGATATATGTTTTACAGCAAGAGCATTTGGTGAAACCTAACATATAATTATCAAACGCAGGGGACATGGTCATACACAGCGGGATTGCAGAAATCAACCGATGATGTTAGAGTGTCAACATTGTGAATCTAGAAAACACGACACACAGGCATCTGCAATCAATATGTATTGAATATAATGAAAAGAAAATATTAGAGGGTGTTATGACAAAAATTTTATGAAAATGATCTAAATAGATGTGTGATTTGGAAGAAAAAACTGCAAAAGATCTTGCTATTGTCTCCTGCTTGAGGTGCGATGAGCAAGATTCATGCGTGCCAGAGCTTGTCGAAAACAATATGCCTCTTTATTGCTGTAATTGTGGACGGATGGGACACATGTTTGTTCTCGATCTTATTAACAATTTTTGAAATAGTTTAACAACTATTCTTGTTTTAAAACATTTAACACGTCCTTTATGTATGTACGATATGTAGGCACTTATTTTGCCAAAGTCCAAAGCAAAGTGTTTTTGCAAATAACTCTTACAGCAGGCGGTCAATTAATAATTCTCGCTTGACTTAAGTTTTTAACGACTCACTTATCTCTACTTCATTTTATATTGCAGATCTAGACCTGGTTCATCAGTGAAATGTTTTAACTGTGGTGGAGAAGGTTTGCGAGACTTTTTTTCAAGATTTTAATCCATTGTTACAGCTTTAAATATTGAGCTTTAAATATTCTAAAAACTGATACATATAATATAAACTAGAGCTTAATAAAAATTTGATGAATTTGCCACGAAAACGTTGTCAATCTTTGTTTATAGGTCATGTGAAAGCCCAATGTCCGCTTGCAAAGCGGCGACGACTTAACGGACCATACCCGAGGTATCGTCAACACCCTTCATTTGGCCCCAAGTTTGGCAAGAATAGATTATACAGGCGATAATTAAGTAATGTGGCAGATTCAAACTTGTGAATTATTTAGTAGTAGTTGTCCGAATAACTCTGATTGAATAATAAATAATGCATTGGATTCTTCTTAGAATGTTGACATCAGAAATTTGAATTATTCGGTGAGTGAGTACAGAATAAAGTAGACATACCTGCCAGTCCAACATGTTCGGTTCACTCCGTAAAATAACCCTTTGATCGGTTCAGTTCTTAATGTAATATGATGAAATAGCAACGTACAACTTATAGTATAATTGACCAAGTGGTCCTACGCTTTCCATGCCATGTTCCTCCAATACGGTATATAACTTGTACCCAGAAGGTACGCTTTCGAAATATTATTTCAACCACAAACCGAATAGTTGGTCTAGTCGTTATTATACTGCATTTTACAGTATTCACGTCAGACTACCCAGGGTGAATACTGTGGAAAAGCTACTACTTTAGTAGTAGTCTTTTTAACTAGCTTTTTATTTCAAATAATTTAGTATCTGGCTCGATACACAATCTACCTTTGGTGCGTCCTAGAATTAAAATCCATTAGAATTAATTAGGATAACAATCATTTTGAATCTCCTATGAACTCCAAACTTCAAATCACTTGATATTATGCCGAAGTCCTTCCGTATACGTATGCTGAATTGCAAGCGCCCAGATATTCCTAAGAGAATAGTACGACTACTACAGTATCCGAACTTATATAGGGATGATCTGCACTCGCACTACTGTAGAAGATATAGTTGTGGAATAACACAAGTCATCGTCATATACTCGTTCAAATACACTACGGGTAATTGACAAGTAAAATAGAATAATATATCAGTAGGTGGGGCAGGATACTTTATATATTGTTTTGTACCACGCTAGCTCCATCAGTATGGACTCTTTTGACCTCGGGATTTAAAGGGGTTCAA
>JACLAD010013185.1_pt1 | contig 11286 bp, 4 predicted proteins | sample 8027901 | NCBI WGS metagenome assembly JACLAD01 (sample SAMN15725071, study PRJNA655200) | protist metagenome | isolation source: fluorescence activated cell sorting (FACS) single amplified genomes of... | place: Spain: Blaines Bay Microbial Observatory, Mediterranean Sea | collected 2016-07-05
CGCTACAATACACACTTGTTTGCTTTTTTATATTCATACACACATTTCTATTTTTGTAGCTCCATGATTATGATTTATATGTGCGTCTGTATATTAAATTTACATCGATTAACTTATTATGACCGTTAGCGATAGGCGTAGTTGTCTAGGAATATTTACCGTCGCTTTCTTCGTTTCCAAATTTTCCTTCGTCGAAAATTCCGTCCTAGATTCCGCCGAAATGTCTGTGCTTCGCGAAGGCTCTTTGCATGCGCGTTTCCTTATATATACTTATAATATCTTTTATATATATATATATATATATATGGGGTATGGGTATGGGGTATATGGTATATGTATATGTATATAATATATAATATATGATATATGGTGCGTGGTGCGTCGTTTGAACTTCGAAGCAAGACGTCTACGTCGTTTTTCACCTCGACGAGCGCATATTAATACTAACATTGTAATGTTTTTAATACGTTTCGCGTTTTCACGTAGACGTGCGCTCTTCATATTTTCTTTTGTTTTTATTTTCATACTTATACTTCGTGTTCGTAGCTACATGAGTGAACACGCTATATCACTAGAGCGTACAGATGCGAGAATTGTACGCAGTGGGTCGGCTCTGACTCTGACGTCAATATCATCGCATCATCTTCATTCTACCACAGAAGCAGAAAGACATGTGAAAATAAATAGTAATGAACATTAAATAAGACACAAATATCAATTATTCGATTCATATCGAATAATTTCTTTTTGCATATGAATCACGGGCATAATTTCAACGTAAATGCAGTTGACGCCTGGTGTATTCCATAAGCTTCAAATCAAATATAACCAAGTAAAGACTTCTACAACCCCTATAAAATGTCTTCATCTTGGATTCTCATAGCACAACATTTTACAATCAAAGGAACTAAAACACTGTACATAATTTCACTTCCATTCCCGTGCTTTCAATCACAGTCGCAAGGAAGGATAACAACAGAAAATGAAATGTCCCCAACTTGTTATTTTTTTGTTATTAGATCTATGAATCCTCTAAATCGAAAACACCTTGATCTTGAAAACTACCACTACTCGTTCTGGATTCTATACCCATGCGTGAGTCATCATTTGTAAAACTGTCGTTCAGCTTCTTTTTCGATGCATACTCTATAAAATCTTCAATTTTTTCCGTTTTTAGATTATTTGTAGTCCCTACTACCCCTAGTTTTAAAGCTCCTATATCTGGAGGGTGCGGCATGGTAACTGAAGTACCCGAAGTTCTCCTAGAAATGGAAGTTCCTATGGGTGTTATGACCGGTGCACAAACTCGTTTAACAGTAGGGTCATCGACCAGCATCGCCATTATAGGCGAAGTATTTGCAGCATTAACACTACATGCAAACTCTTGCCCATTAAATCTATTTTCCGCATCCATTGGTGCAATTGTTTCATTCCCCAATGTAAATTCACGTGTCGCAGATTCGCTAACTATACGGTGGGTGGAGTTCACGGAAACTCTCTCCGTACCGCCTTCCGAAATCATACTAGAATTCCTTGTTCCTCCTGATTCTTGACGCTTATTTATGAACACATGCTCTTGGGACATGATATATATCAATAGCGGCTCTACAAATGCCTATATATCGAAGGATTTTTGCGCATTATGAACATGAACATACGATGCAACTTCAAAAAGGAATCTCCTCGAATGTGAAAGAAGAGTTGATGCTAAAGAGGAACAAAAAAACAGTACACAGTACAGTAGTGATCATAGACATCAAGTAAAACAAAATCATACCTGATTAATTTCGCCGGAACCTTCTAGATTGTGATATGTACCCTATGTGTTCGGTGGTGGTTGGTTGGTTGTTGCACAGCAATTGTACTCATTTTTGGCATATGGATGCATCATATATTATATAACTCATATATTCCATTTTTTAGGCTGTGAATCTGGAATCACACAAAAAATTAACGATTATTCTTCAAGTTCATATTGATGTTTTACAAAAAAAATTGGAAATTGTGGAGAAAAATTTGTCATAATTATATTACATCAACTTCTTCTTGTCTCATCTCTCTTCGATCACTCTTCGATGGGTGAGAGAACGCATATGGTACGGTAGGTAGGTGCTGATACATCATAGCATCATGACTAGAAATAGACTACCTACCTACATAATAGATCCAAGATCCAAGATCCAAGATCTCTCTCTTTCTACACAGAGATACACCAACACCACTTACAGATGAAAGAGAAACCAGCCGTACATTACACACTTGTACCTGTGGAGTAGGTAGAGGTGAATTACATGGAGCAGACAACGACCAAAACAAAGCATCGAGCGGGCGCAAAACACAAGAAGAAGCACAAGAAGGGCCAAGAAGCAGGCCAACACACAGGAGAAGCAGAAAATGGAGCTGTTACACCCACAAGTCAAATTGAAGAAGACTCAGCGATAATGGAAGATAACTCTAGTCTAACTATTGAAGGAAGTATTACCTTGTCAGCCAGTGCTACCGCAAGTGTGAGCAACCCGTCCGTTTCCACTGACCATGTTGAAGACGAGTCACAAGCCACAGCTACCATTATGAATGAGCTGCAGCATATAGAAGCAATGTTTGATGCCGAAATAAAGGATGCCGTCACAGTTCCTTCGTCATCTTCTATGGATTCAGCAACAAACTTTGATGAACGAAGAATAGATACTGACGATTCTCCTACGGGTGGTAATGAAGTAGATGATGGTCTAGTGAATCTGGATGATTTGAAGGATGAGTTAAATACTGTCAATATAATAAGATCTATCAGTAAATCAAGTGAAAACAGTAGTAGTTCACAAGGGTTATCCTTTGAAAATTTTTTTGATTCCATTGAATCGTATGCTGAAAATGAATGTGAAATTTTGAAAGAAAAAAAAGTAAAATCCAACAAAAATGAGATTGAATCAATAGGAGAAGTGAACATGGGGGGGGCTATTAGTGAAATAGAAGATGTTCATTTATTTTTAACTGAGTCAATAAATAGCTTTCGTGATTGGTGTCAATCTCCAACACAGAATGATAAAGATAAAACACAATTATGCTATGCAAAAGCTTTAGCGCTGATAGAAAAACTCAAGAGAGATAGGGATTACTTGTTATTACGCCAAAATGGGATGTCACCAGTAGATGCGAAGGAGGCAGCAACTGTGGCTGCTGCCAACAATTTCGAGAATATAAATGCATATAATCTACGTAAAAATATTGAAATTGAAAAGAATAGAAGTAGCGAGGGGGAAACTTTAAATGGTGGGCATCGTCATATGTCAACTCATAAGTGGGAGATATATGATGTTATCCATCCAACACCTTCATGTGCTCTCGATTCTCCTGTAATAGAACATTTGCTACAATCATGGACAGATGATAGAAACAAAATAGAATATTTTTTAGCGTGGATTCAATGTTTATCATTCGAATTGCCTGAAAATTTCCCAAAAGGTGTTCAAGTTGTTGATTTGCAATCAACTATTCGAGACGGATTTTTGATTATGCTCCTTCCATTAATTAGAAGTATATCATTGTATAAAGTAACTGCATTCACAAGAATTTCAAAAATATCTAGCGTCGCTCTAAAAAATGGTAATAATGATAATAATGATCATAATGATAATAATGTGACAAGTAGTAGCAGTCATCCAAGCGCGATGAGTATAAAAAATGAGAATAGTATCATTTACCAGGATGATGCATCATTTGCTGAGATATATGCCGAAGAATTTCTAAAAGAAGATACATATGATATTCGCTTCAAAATTTCACCAACAGAAAGAATTATTGATGGTAGAGATGATTCATACTTGGAAAATCTACAACAAGGAGACAATGTCGCCACGAGTAAAAAAGATCAAAACGAACAGAAAAAGCAACAAAGTGGCTTATTTTCAGCATTTCAATTCTTCCAGAAGGGTGGAAGTAGCAGTGAAAACGTCAGTGATTCTAACAAAAAGAATACGATCACTGAGCCATCACCAGCGCCTCCATCTATGATATCGTCAGGTTTCGGCTTTTTTAGTCCTCAAAGCAAAGAGACAACACCTTTAGAAGAGGATTCTTCCAATTATGACAAAGAGCCTGAAGTTGAGCCAAAAACGGAGAAAAGCTTGGAAGAGATTTTGAAAGAAGAATCAGATAGTGGTTATCGTCCTGCATTTACACTATTTAATAAGATATTAGGATATGATAATCAAAAACCACAGGAAAATACGGCCAAAGAGGAGGCATCATCAACAACGCCATGTAATGGAAATGAGGATGTACAACTTGACGTTTCTAACTCGATACCTGCCGAAGAAGGAATTCACAATAAAAAGAGCAATGAATTGGATAGTGCTCAGATGATTTCGCCGCCTACCAAGGTACAAGAATCATCGGCTTCTCTTGTCTTCTCTCTCTTTACCTCTCCTATTGCAGCCTCTGCGGGAAATAGTACCAACAGCACTCCCACTATAGCTGCTACTGGTAATGGTACAGTGACTCCAAGCTCCAACAACACACCATCCACACACCCTTCAACTGTGAGCGATGCAATGATTTCAAATGCGAAAGGAGAAGATAATGATGTGAGCACATCATCTTCATCTACCGCTACATCGTCCATATTAGATTCTGTGAATACCTTTGTCAGTCCCATTTCGTCATTGTTTGTAGGCAACAAAGAACTCGGGGAAGAGAAAAAACAACAACTGGAGGCTGATGAAGCTATTAAAAAGAGGCTGGGAAAGGATGTGTTACCCGACGGTAAAGTGGATAATGTGAAGACAATGCCTTTGCGACAGTCCTCTAACAATCCACAGGGCATCAAGAGAAATGAAAAAGCTAATGCGATTGCAGCTAAACTCGCGGCGTTAAGGAAAGAGAAACGCTAAAAATGTAAGTCTAATTTGCATAGGTCTAACTTAGACTTAGAGAGAGAGGTACATACATGTACGTGTGTGTGTACGTGTAAGTGTGTACTGTACTACTGTACAGTACCTGCGTACCTGCTAGCTGCTACTGCTAGTCTAGTCGCTTTTATACTTATACTTTTATGTATACATTTAAATTTATATTTATATACATTTAAAAAATTTAAAGTTAAAGCTTAAAATGCTTCCTAGTCTATAGCTAGGTATAGCTACTTAGGTATAGGTATAGCGGTATACCTAGCGGTATAGCTACACATACACATTGAAGAAGCTAAATTACTTTTATTATTTTTATCTTTTATCTTCTAGGTGTATGATAATATAATCAGTATCAAATAACAACAGTATCAGATAAACAATAGTATTACCTAGAAGTAGTACCTAGTATCAGGTAAACAATAATACCTAATATCAGTACTTAGTACGGGTGATTATGATTTGGATCCAGAGGGACGAAGGATTTTTATGACCCACGAAATATTACAGCAAAGCACATAGGTAGACAAAGTGTTTCATATGCGGCATTCATAAATCTTTGTTATACAAGGTCAGAAGAAATACATTGACTCTGGATCATCTTAGCTTTTCTATCGCTTTGTTGCAGTTGTACTTCGAAAATTGCCTCAAAGTTTGTGAACTGAAACATCATGGAATATATATATATATATATATATGAAGTATATATCATCATACATATGATTTCCTTGCAGCTATTAGCTTGTAATTAGCTGGAGATATCAATCATTAGCAAGATGCTTCTATAAATACATAGACAAGAGTCTAAGTGTTCTCGTTATTTTTTTATCCATTTAACAGTCAGTAAGTGCACCATTGAGGTAATTTTCCCATAGATAGTAAGCGACCTCTGGTTGATAGGTGGGTACTTCATGTCCAGCATTATGTACTGTCGCAAAAGCCATCTTTGTATTCTTCCATTGTGTTAAATAACCACCAGTCTGTCCATTGACTTTATAGCCTTGCCATGGGCGCCCTTTCACTTCATATCCAAGCTTCCAGATCCAATCTTGTGTACCAATGGTAGCGCAAACACTATCATCATCGCCAGAGACAACCAAAATATTCAAATCATAAGGTCCATTAATCAGGTAATTGTAATATGATGTTTGATCATCATGGCGATCAGCTGTCTTATATCTCAAAGCTGTTGAACAATCTTTCCAATTGATATCAGAATTAACATGAATTGCTTTCTTCACAGAATCTTGATTCATATATGCTGTCATGTAGTCCTCAGCACATGGAACATACTCTTCATTTGTTGATTGTAAGCCAATATATTTACGAATAGCATTCATTCTTGCTTGGCTTTCTTCACTTAGAAATTCACCATCTTCAGAGGTGCCTTCTAGTTTTTGAAATAAGGCAGGTAATGCATGATTCATCATCCATGTTCGTTGAGATCTACCGTATTTACGAGCTCTTCCAGCATTTGTTGAATCATCCTCAAGACAAACATCATAATCTAAGGCATAAGGATTCAAGTCACCAATTTCTTCATACATAGCCATGTAATATCCCTCACAGACTGTCATGTTGAAATGTGGGGCTTCTCTACAATTTTTGACGAATCCGTCGTATAAAGGTTGAGAGATAATCTGATGTCCCCAGTAGGTATCCAAACCAGCTGGAATAATACTATAAAAAGTTGTACCAGGATTACCAACCAAAAAACCTTTAAAATTTAATTCGATATCGTCACCTGCTTGATTATGATCTACAATCTGCTTAGCTAGCTGAGGCATGTAATGTCCACCATATGACTCTGAAGCAATATACAAATCATTAACTCTATACTCAGGAAAACGATCAAAAAATGCTTGAACCAATGCATAATTATCAGCTGATGATTGTTCATCATCAGTGATATAGTCACCACCATCATTTTTATAAGGATCGCTTTGTTCAGAGTACGAATATCCAACACCGCATGGTTGCTCAATGAACACCATGTTAGCAATATTATTCCATGAATAAGGATTAAGACTTAAGGATAAATCTGCAGAATGTGTCTGAAAGGGACCATTTTCTGTCAGAAATCCATACAATCCTGAACAGCCAGGTCCTCCATTGGTCCAAAATGCTATAGGATCATTTTTTGGATCTCTCTGCGACTCAACCATCCAATAGTGAATATTCTTTGTATCAGAAATCTTTAAATAACCACTAAATTGATTGAAATTTACTTCAATATTCTCAGTGCCAGGTAAATCAAGTACTTGATCCTCCAAGGCACGATCTGAGTACTCAACCTTTGCTTTGCTTTCTAAAGAAGGTTTTCCTTTTGATTGTTCATATGCAGCGGCAACTAGACCTAAACAAACAAGAAGCGATGCCAATCTTTGTACCATTCTATATCAATATCTATCCAGCAACAACAAGTATCTGGTTAATCGGGTTGGACTACGTAGGTAAATACTTACGTATCCTGTTCTTAACCTCAGTCCTAACAACTTGTGTCATTCACAGAGTAGCATATAGCAGCTTGCAGAGCAGCCACGCCACTGCTGCCATCATCATCATTGTACCTACTAGTACCTACATTATGGTAGAGAGGTACTTACCTACAGACCTAAGTACCTACTATTCTTGGAATTCTAGGCCTCCTCTCTAGGTGTAGGTCATAGGTATACCAATAATAGAACAATAGGTATACAGTAGGTATGTAAGTAGGTACCTAGAAGTAAGTATGAGATGTAAGAGGTGAATGAAACTCTCCTATAGTTAGCCTAATCATAATAAGATATGCGTCACAGAGCAGAGGCAGGATATATATACGATACTCACTAACACTGTTTGTATCTGCCAGCAGAAATGACGGCATGCTTATAATCCCGCGACCTCTATAAAGCTTGTTGAGAAAGAGATGCCCAGTAGTGTAGGCAATTCAGCGAGCAGGAACGAAATCCAAGGAGTTGCCCCAAAACAGAAATCAGAGGTCCTACACTCCCTTTAGAGTTTGCTTGCACTTTCATATGATCTACTTCTCTTACGCGTCATCCATACCCTGTATACTATCGCTACAAGTACTTACCTCTCCATCACATTGATCTTGGCCCATTTGATTGCCGTGACAAAATTTAATGAGAAAAATATCTAATAAAACTACGAATTTCATTCATCTTAGGCAGGAACAGCAGCAGGTGATTGCTTCCAGTGTAGAGTGATTGGTGTGGGAACATTTGGTGGTATTGCTTCTTACGCATTGTATTTGCGTCAATTCAAAACTCCTACAAGCGACAAAGGACAAAGACTGTTCTTGGCTGCCTTTGCCATTGGTGCTGGTAGTATAGCTGTGTTAAGGGCAGTATCATAGCATAATTAATGAATAGATTGGATCCAGATGATCTTGTGGCTGAGATGATTGCAAGAAGATCTTCAAAATCTTGTTCTGTTGGCAGTAGTAGTAGTAGTAGTAGTAGTAGTAGAGGTAGTGAAGGAAAATGGATCATAAACGAGAGTGGTACAGATGTTACATCCAGGGGATCCAAACAGATGATAAATAGGCAATACATGGACAATACAATACAAAACACTATGAGTCATAATAGAAGGGAAGAAATAAAAGATTGTTGGAGGGAGCATGATCTTTATAGGAAAGCTCAGATCCTTCAGAGTAGAGGTAAAAGGCGTAGAAAGGATAATGATGATGATGATGATCATAATAATGATATTCAGCATGATGAACATTTGAAACATGATCATCGTTACAATGGTAAGCATACTAAACCAGACAGTCAATCCTCATCCTCAGTGGCTGATGTTGATGAATATGACTCTAACTGCATGAACTCTCAGAGAGAGTATTGGGCTAGTTTGAAGGCTAACAGAGCACTAGATGCTGGTGATGCTACTATCGCTTCCATGGTGTCTTCTAATGTTCTGGACGACAATTCTTCGTGTTCATCGTCATCTTCATCATTGTCTGAGGGGAAGCTCATAGGTAGCTCAGGAAAGACAAAGAAAAGTAAGAAGGGAAAAGACAAAAAGAAACACGACAAGGGAGACAACAAAAACAAAAAAAAGAAAAAGGAGAAAAAAAACAAGAAGACCAAAGCGAAAGAAAAGAGGGAATATGATACTAATGAGGTTAATACAGAAAGCCTTTTTAGAAAGGCAAAGAAATCAAAAAGTCACCATGAAACGGTTAGTGGTGAAGGAGTCCGAAAGGATAACAATGATCAGAGACTAGCATCATCATCATCATCATCGTCGTCGTCGTCATTTACAAAAGACAAACCTACAGGGGCGACTGCAGAGTCATTGAGTACAAATTTTGGATGGAAACCAAGATGTGGACTCTGTACATTCCCCAAAGATCGATGCAAGTGTCGAGTATGAGTATGCCTGCCCACTATCACTAATTCGTGAAGTAAAGTAGCTTCTAGCTTCTAGCTTCTAGAAGTAGATAGCAAATAGCAGTACTTAGAAGTACACAGTACTAGAAGTAGAAGTAGTTAGTTAATATAAGCGAGTATTTCCTGTACACCATGTTATTACAAAGATAACTAGCTCACTCTCACTGATACAAGATTTGTTTGATTCCTTGTCTTACGTTCATGTAGCTGTCATCTACTTACTATAATTTATAGCTATAATACTGATACTGATACAGCGCTGAGTTTTGGACAACGTCAAATGATGAAGTTGTAGTTGTAGTTGTAGTTGTAGGACGCTTAACTAGCTAGCTCAAAAATTAATATTAGTATTATAATACTAATACTGATACAAGATACAAGAAGTATATAGATAACGAGTTTAAGCAAGTCAAAGCACATTCCAGTCAGTGGCCAAATCTTTTTCATCATCGATACTCGTAATGGTCCAAGTTGACAAGTCAAACAATTCTGGCTCTTCATTTTCATTTTCATCATTTTGGTCTACCACGATACTGACATTCCCAGCTTTGACATTAGTATTAGTGTCATCGTGAACACTACAAGTCCTTTTCGACGTAGATGATTTTCCTTTATCCTCTTCCTTGTCAACTTGGTCATGGGTGTTGTCGTCAGTTGAAAAAGTATTCAAGGCAGCGGGATTTCTCATACTATACCAATGATACCTATATGCAGCATCACAATCATGATGGGGTTCATCTCCATCATTGTATGTTAGTAACTCACTCATTTCACTTATAAAATTTTCCATATCTTCTTCTTCTTCTTCTTCTTCTTCTTCTTCCTGGGATTTATTTCTCCCGTCTTCTGACTCTGAGTCCGATTCCTTACCAGTAGACGTTTGATTACTATTCTCATCATTATTAATGTTATTATCATCATTATCATCATCACTGATAAAGCTACAACATTTCTCACGTATCATACCAAGATTCAATAGAATGGATTCTCGAGGCCATAGATCAGAGGGATCGATCCCTATCATCACTGCAGCATGAATAACGTTAGATTGAAGATATGATAAAGCTCTAACAAAAGGATCACTCTCATCCTCAGTATTTGAATCATTAGCAATTTCATTATTAGCTGCTTTATCCAATGGATGTGACCCTTTCTGTGACTGGTGTCTGATATTTTTCTCATTACATCCTTCACTCCCTACTGTGTAGTCTCCATTATTATTATCATCTTTTTCACGTCGATTTCTTGACCACAGTTGAAATCCTTTTAATTCGTCCTCCCTATTTGCCTCATCATATTCCATACCTACTAGAGGAGTCAAAGGAAGAAGGCGAGTTACCTCAAAGGCAGGGGCAATCATAGCACATTCGAACACTTCGAATGGTTTCAAGTCATATGGGAGATCAAAATTCATAATTGATGCCACCGTATCAACAATCATAGCTACATGACTCAACACTGCACATAATATTTTATCTGGGACTGATGATCTTAACATTTGTGGGGACCATGCATTAGGAAGAGGTAAATCGAAAATGCTCGAACAGCCGGAGACATGACGATAAGTTTGTGACTGCTTCGATCCTCCTCCTCCTTCTTTTACATTTTCACCATTGTTATCTCGTTCTCCCCCTTTTATACCCCATTTAACAGTGCTACCATCTTTACCTTCAGTACGAAATCCTTTTGGCTCAGCAGGAAGATCAATATCTAAGTCACACATGTCTAATATACGCATAATACATTTCCATCTTAGGATGAAAAGCGTATGATTCTGTTTCATACAACATTCATCGACTTTTGAAACGATAGATTCTCTATTTTGTAAATCAATTTCCAATTGTTTTCTCATATTTCTCAATTCTTGAAGCCTTATTATTCCACGTATAAGTACAACTTCCTCCTGAGCAACCTCTATGTGGGCGTCTTGTATTGTATAAGCCATTTTGTAAAGAGCTCTTGCGAGTGAAAGAGGAGAAGAT
>JACLAD010007684.1_pt1 | contig 11285 bp, 14 predicted proteins | sample 8027901 | NCBI WGS metagenome assembly JACLAD01 (sample SAMN15725071, study PRJNA655200) | protist metagenome | isolation source: fluorescence activated cell sorting (FACS) single amplified genomes of... | place: Spain: Blaines Bay Microbial Observatory, Mediterranean Sea | collected 2016-07-05
GGTTAAAAACAAATTTATTGGATAACACAGAAAAATGATTTATTAGTAAACACAACACTATGGCCTCGTACACAGACCACCTACCAGTATTTACCGGAGAAGTAAGACCTGAACACGTTAATCAGGTTTTTGATGTTCTTGTTAAAGAGCTACCTAGTTGTGGTTCAAATGAAGATTCACTCAAAAGTTTTGTTAAAAAGCAAGGTGAGGCAACAGTGACAAGTAGAGTATCCGGAGAAGAGGTGGTGGTTCCAAGTAGAAGGAAATGTGCAAGATGGACTTTCGGTAAAGAAGTAGTATCAGAACTTAATGATATATTGTTAAAATCCGTAGCCGCTATGTCTACTCGTGGACCGCCCGATTTTGATGTAGTTAATGTTAAGTCACATGGAGATGTCCTTGTCTATGAAGAAGGTGATTTTTTTAGGGAACACCGTGATACAATTGAAGATAAGCCTCCGTTAGTGTGCCCCGAAGATTATTTTCATTACACTCTACTCTTAGCTCTCTATGATACCGAAGAAGGTGGGGAAACTGGTATTATCACTCCAATGGAAGGTGTACAGAAAAAGGTACTCTACACAGAAACAACCAGTAAAGGCCGTTTCTTGCTATTTCCATCTGAACAGATGCATTTTGGTAACGAAATTAAATCAGGTACCAAAATGATTCTTAAAATGGATTACTGGATAAATATTCCCATATGTGAAGGATTTAAAATTCCCACTCTAGATGCAGATGGCAAGGTAAGCCAAGAAAGTTATGATGAATTGTATCGTTCTCTCGATTACTACGAAAGATATGAGGATTACTATCCATCAGAGGAAGATGATTCCTGGTGTAATGGATACCATCTCTCCGATTGGCACTAAGGTCTTAACTTTAAACCCGTTGCCCGTGACTTATCCATAATCATTTGTTTTTGGTTAACAAAAAGACAATATAATCCGTGTTTAATTTGTTTATGTATATTATGACTCTTACGTTCAAATTGATCTTTTGCAATATAATATTTTGACCAATAGTCTCTTTTAATTATAGCTTTGTTATCTTTTAAATACTTTGCAATCTTATCTAATGCCCATCTTCCTAACTCGTGAAACTCTGATGCCTGTGGATGTAATCTCCAATTATCACCATTATAAACAGTTATATATGGGTCTCTTTTATTACTTATGTAGCACGACCAATAGTGGTCATTATGGGGGTTGGATAAAGCTAATTCTATGAATTTAATTATGATGTTATCAGAACTAAATAATATTTCACCAAAATTACCATTTACAGAACTCATCATGTCACGAATCTTTAGACTATCTCTGGGTATTGTGTAAGTGTGGTAGTGATTTTTTGTAATAATACTAACAGGTATTTTTTTTGGAGGTAGACAGATTCTTCGGTCAGTATGATATTTTAGTCCTAATGACGACTTAAACCGATGTCCGCAATATACACAAGCGAATTTTTGACAGACAAAATGTGATCTGTGGTATTCCAACCCCTGATTGTTTTTAAACGTTTTTCCGCATATATTGCATGTAGGAACAGTGGTTGACATTTACGAAATCTAATTTATATATTCTGATATTCTTAAAAATGATACTTAATATCACATATAAAATTGCCATATATGAGTATGTTCTTACTAATGCAAAAAGCAATGGAATCATCTAAATGTTTGGATGAAACTGTATCAAATAAATGTCCTAACTGCAATTCAATGTTCATTTGCAATAAAGACTTAGACATGGTTTGTATGGATTGTGGTACTAACTTAGGATCAAATATAGACCATGGTCCAGAATGGAGAAATGACAAGAATACTGGAGAAGACCTGAGTAGATGTAATTTAACTAGAAATGAAATGTTACCAGAAAGTTCACTTAGTACGTGTATTCAGATAGGTCCTAATGCAACAAAGGTTCAATATGATCTACAAAGAACAATGACATGGAACGGTGTCCCTCATAATGAACGTTCCCTTAGAAATAAAATGGATGACATATCCTATATTTGTAGGATAAATGATATCCCCGAAGCTATTGTTGAATATGCACAACACCAGTACTGTGAGCTTTTAAAATGTCTTGAAAAAAATAATGTTACACGCAAGAGAGGCAAAAATGATTCTGGTATGAAAGCAGCCGCAGTTTTTATATCTTTTCAAGATGATAGTAAACCTAGAACTTATAAAGAGATTGCAAAGATATTTAATATTGAATCAAAATATGTTTCAGAAGGAATTAACATGTTTTATCAACATGTTAGACCTAACGGAAAAGTAACCATCTACTCTGATTATATTGAAGAATTTTGCAGAAGTTTAAGCTTATCTCAAGAAATATGTGATCGTGTTACAATAATTGCAGATAAAGCAGAATCACTTGGTATATTAGAAAACAATACACCAACCAGTATTGTTGCTGGTTGCATATACTATGTTGCTGTTGAAAATGCATTACATTTAAAACCTGCTGATATAGCTTTTAGCTGTGGTGTTTCAGCTCCCACAATCAATAAGGTTTGCAATAAATTATTTAATCGTGCAATGGATCTAGCTGAAGATTAAAATCTAAGTAATATTAAATGATGACTGCTTTATCGATTGTCTCAAACCCTGCAGATAAAATACTTGATTCTGGATGGGTTTTAGATAGAAAACCTATTGGGAGCCTATGGCTTGGATCAAAATTGGCTTTGGATCTAGAATTTCTAAATAAAAACGAAATTAGTACCATAATATCACTATGTCCAACTGAAGAGATATTTCCACCACATATTAAACAATTTAAATATGACATTAATGATGATGTTTCTCATAATAATAGGATGTTAAGAATACTACCTGATATGTTAAAAAACATACATTATGAGAGACTCCGAGGTCACAATGTGTTAATACATTGTAGAGGCGGTATGCAAAGAGCTCCTACAGTAACCACTATGTATTTGGAAAAATATTATTACAATAACAAAATTAAGGAAATTATTAAGAAAATCAGGAATAACAGACCAATTGCCTTTAGTAATGGATATACATTTAAAAAGGTGTTATTCCATAAATAATTACTAAAATTACTATTTAAGAAGTATAATACAAGAAGTTTCTCGTTGAAAAAAATGTTTAATAAAATATATGCCTAGAAGTCAAAATCAACAGAGAGGCGGTCAACGCCAACAGAGAGGTGGTCAACGTCAACAGAGAGGTGGTCAACGTCAACAGAGAGCTGCCGGTCAACACCAACAGAGAGGAGGTATGATCACTAAGTTACCAGTTGTCGGTCCTCTTATCAACAAAGTCCCAGTTGTCAGTACTATCGCAAACACTTACCCACTTACCACAGGTATTGCAACCGCTGCCTACTTAACTGATACCCATCCAATGGATGTTATCAGTGCACCAGTCAAGATGTTACCTAACGTCGATCTTATCCACCCATTAGACATTCTTGAAGGACCTCTTAGTATCCTCAATATGGAGATCCCACACCCACTTGACCTTGTTCAGTTACCACTTAACGTTTTAAAGAATGTTGCTTCCACACTTAAGGTTCCAGGAAGAGGTGGTATGCAAAACAAGGAACAGCTTGCCGGTGGTATCCATGAACACGTTAAGAGAACACAACAACGTGCTGGTCGCCAACAACGTGCTGGTCGCCAACAACGTGGAGGAAGCAGTTGCCCTACTGGTGGTCGCCAACAGCGTGCTGGACGCCAACAACGTGCTGGACGTCAACAACGTGCTGGACGTCAACAACGTGCTGGTCGCCAACAACGTGCTGGACGTCAACAACGTGCTGGTCGCCAACAAGGTGCTCGTCAACAGCGTGCTGGTGGTGACCCAGCAAGTTGTTACACACAATGCAATGTTCATAGTGATGCACAAGCTTTTTCAAAATGCTACCGTGACTGCATGGACTAAAAATGATCTAAACTAAATTATAACATGCTTGGTGTTTTTAGAAAATCAGGTTCAACATTGCCTAAACCACAAATTAAGCAATGTTCTATCTGTGGAGTTTCTGGTACTCCAAGGGGCTCATATGGTCTACATAGACCATTATGTTGTCAACCTATTTCGGTGTGTAAAAACTGTTCAAAACGCAAATTGGATATTTTAACAGCTTTTAGGGATGTAAATAGACATTGTGCTGAACACAGTATAGCAAAAATTGCAGAGGTTGAATATATTGATCCATATAATACAACAAGAAAATTTTGGTAGTTCTGGACAAAAAAATGATTTACTTTGATGACTATCAAATGACAGCTATCAGCTCTTCCGATCCTTGGTTTACCACCCAGGTAGACCGATGTTTTGAAACAGGTATTTACGGTATGGGTATTAGACTTTACAGAAAGTCTGGTTGGGGCGGGTATGTTCACATCAAAGGTGTAAGCTACTGTCCAGACAAAAATGAACTTACAGTGGAAACGGTTACAGAGAAACCAGAGAGATTTATTCTTCAATCAGAACCAGATACTAAAAATTTTAAAGCGACCCTAGGTAAGAAATGGAAAAGCTGGGATGCTGCATGTGGTGAATCGATGGAAGAAGATAGACCAGATTACTGTCCCTGGGCACATGACAGCCTGAGTTCCCTTGCGGCTGAACTTAAAGTTCACGACGGATCACCAAAATATTGCAAACCTTAGGTAAACTCTGATTTTAAATAGGTAATAACAAAGAAGCATTTAAATAACTCTTTGTATTTACCATCTTTTGTTATCATTGAAGTAATGGTACGCCATTTGCATACCACCTAGTTGTTCACGTCTTTGTTGTTCTTGTTCATGTTCAACTTGTTCTTGATTTAATGGTCCATAATATGGTGGATGCTTCCATGGTCTAGCTTCACTTGACTCTGGGTACTGAAGGTGAAATGGTGCACCAACAGCACCGCCTCCAACTTGTCCACCATTCTGACCACCATATAGCTCAGCGACGTTCAAGTCTAAAACTGCCGCTCCTGATTTAAGTCTTAGGGAAGGATCTTGAAGAATAAGGCTATTAGAAGTCCATTCCTTATTAGGGTCATTTACTGCAAAAGGGTTTGCTGATCTTGGGTTATAGCTCATATACTATATCAAATGTTTTATTTTGCTGCGTTAATTTAATAAAATCAAAAAGTAATAGTTATTATATGTCTGGAGTAACCAATAATAAAGAGTACTCACATACCTTTGAACTTGATGATGTTAATAATGCTAGTGTTCAACTCATATCGGACAATGCAGAATCCTTGATAAACTATATTTACGATAATACAGAAAAAGAGCCTTACAATGATCCTCTAACTAGGGTTGGTCTAGTACTTAAAACATTATTAAAATCTGGAGGAGAATCAGTAACAATCAAAGCAAGTGTAATTGAACCTGCAACTGATGATTTACAAAATCTTATTACAGGATGTGAAAATTTAGTGCAACAAAAAATTTACACTGATGAACTTAAGTTTCTAAGAAGCTGCACATTGCTTGATGATTTAATTAGTTTGAATACTGTTGCTCTTAATGAATAAATTGTGTTTACACTTAAACCTATATTTTGGCGGACAACGACACTTTATTCTAGGTACAAAAAAACGTGGTTCTGTAACCTTGATACAATGATCTTGCTTATTTAAAAAATCCATAGATCTGTAATAAATAGTTTTATGGGTATTTTGTATTTCATCTAGTGATTCAGTTACCAGCTTACCTTCGGTACTGTAGGTTATCTTTCTAATTTTAAGGGGGAGTGTTTTCATAAACCTAATACACTGTTCGCATGGCTTTGATTCATCGTAATTTTCTCTAAAAACTAAGATATCCAACTTTTGCCCCTTTGGCATAGTATTTTTTAGGTATCTTACGGAGTGCCTCACATTCAGCATGACATCTGTAATCTGAACCATTATGAATAAACCCATCATCACGATTAACTCCAGTTGAAATAACATTTCCTCCACGTGTTACAATACAGTAGTGTTGCGACCTCATTTGATTCATTATTATATTTATCAATAATGAATCATTTTTCCAACTATCAAAAAATGGTGATACTTAAATAATAAAATATGAGTGAAGCTAACCCAGAGGAGAATCAAAATGACTCTCATAAGTTTGAAGTAATGCATGAAAAGTATAAAAAAACTACGTCGTTTGTATTCATTGCTACGGTAATAACATGCTTTATATCTTTAACTGCGGTAACCGTGACAGAAAATCTTATTAGTAATGAAAATCACAGAATATTTTGGATAAATCAGGTTGTAAAATACAGTTCCATATTTTTAATACAATTAATCTGCGGTTTAGCCGTTAAGCGATATAATTTTAAGGTTAACTATAGTCGTAAAATTGTACATATTAGCTATTTTGTAATACCGCAACTTCTTGACACAGTTATTCTATACTTCGACAAAACAATATACACAGAATTATGGAATATTGCAATTATTTATGTTCTATTAATATCAATTCTGGAGGTTGTAAGATCTCGTATCTCCCTATTTAAAATACTATATGCCGCAATTGATAGACCTGAGGACAGACCTTTTACAACATTCTGGTTTATAACTCAGTTAACCGCGTCTTTACCAATTATTATGGGTTTTTCTGTGTTATTCAGTAACTTGGACAGAAACAATTTTATCTTTATTCCCTTATGGATTCTAGCTTTTGGTGATGGACTAGCAGAACCAGTGGGTACTAAGTATGGATATCATAAATACAAAGTCAAAGGGTTTTTAGTTAATAAGGAATATACAAGGAGTTTACAGGGTAGTTTATGTGTTTATATTGCATCTCTCATATCTGTTCTTGCATATTATAATAGTTTAACAAAATCATCTATTACATTTTGTGTGGTACTAATGCCATTAGTTATGCCGCTTGTTGAGGCATATAGTCCCCATACCTGGGATAATCCTATCATACTGTTAACAGGGTATATAATTATGACATGCGCTTACTACCTTGAGTAGCGGAAAAAAATGATGATGATAATATATTAACCCAAAATATGCCTCGTGACGAAAATACCGGAAGACGTAAAACTAAAAAAGAGAAAAAAATTAGGAATAAGGAACTGACAGGTAAGTATAACCAAAAGGCGGTTAGACTGGCAGAGGCCAAGGCCAAGGCTAAAGTAACTACACCTGCTGAAGAAACTAATTCACAACAAAAAGGTAACAAGAAAAGTAAAAAGTAAATTTATCTTACTTTGTTTAAATTAAGATAAGTTTGAGCTGTTAGATTTCACGCCAATGTGGTCCTGGTGTAAAATCATGGAGATCTATATCTTTTAAATCGTTCAAAGGTCCTCCTCTCATACGGCCAACTGCAGAGAATTTCCACATCTCTTTTTTTTCTGGTGTAAGATCGTTGTATCTCTTGTATACATCTATATCTGGAATATGCAAGACAGGACAATTTCTTCTCTTTTCCTCGATTTCCTGATTCACCTGTGTTTGAGCAGCCAACAATGCTTCATCTATATGGCGTTCAATTATACATATATCTTCAAAACAAGAAAATAAACGGTTCTCCCAGAGAAAACCCCAGAGCTTTTTATCACCATCATGAATTTCCAGGAGACATGTAACGTAAAACTCTCTAGCTTTTACTCTAAGTTTCTTTGAATGTCCATTAAGAATATGAAGCTTTTGAGGATGGTAGGTTCCGATTTTTTCAACCTCTACTGAACCTAACTTTTCAATCTGCAATGATTTTAGGTTAGTAATAGGTCCAGGTGTAATAACGATTCTTGCGTTAGTTGAAGTGTTGTTATCAATACGAATTTTTTTCCTTCGGAATAGAAAACTACAGCGCGGTTGATCTTCCGCTCCATCAACAGTTGTCTGGTCTGTAGGTTGTACAAAATATAGGGGTTTAGATTTAGAACTTCCCATTATACTGTCCACATTATAAAAAATGAGCTGCCTTTACTATTAAATGTCTAAGGTAAAAGTTAATATTAAATCAAAAAAAAGTACTCCTCAACCACCAAAATTAACAGTAAATAAATTGGATTTACCTTGCTTTGATAATATTTATCATATCTCAGATATTCATATTAGACCGTTACAGAGACATGATGAATTTAGGGAAGTATTTAATAAACTAAGTGATAGACTGTCTGGTGTCGAAAATTCAGTAGCAGTGATTACTGGTGATATTTTTGATAGTAAATCTGTATTTAAACCAGAAACATTTCAGATATGTAGAGAACTATTTAAACATATTACAGCACATATGCCATTACTTGTAATTGCTGGAAATCACGACATGATGGAAAACAATCTCAATAGACTTGATTCCATCACTCCTGTTGTAGATGATATTTCAAATTTACATTATTTAAAATATTCTGGACTATATCAAACCTCTAATTCTAATGTTTGCTTTGTAGTATCCAGTTTATACGATAAAGGGTTTATTACTCATAAGGATATTGTTGAATCACCGTGCTACAATAAAGATATTGATTATATTGCTTTGTACCACGGAACATTATCAGGTGCTAAAACAGACATAGGTTATGAAGTTGAAGCCGATGAAAGCTTGGAATCTGAACAAGAGGGATCATCACGATACCGTTCAGTTACCGATTTTGAAGGATATAATGCCGTATTACTAGGGGACATTCATAAACATCAATTAATGAAGAGCAACCCGCCAATTGCTTATGCAGGTAGTTTAATACAACAGAATCATGGAGAGACTATCCAAGATCACGGTGTTTTGGTTTGGACAAAACATGATGATAAATGGAATTGTGAACTAGAATCCATTGAAAATAACTATGGTTTTGTTGATATTATTTGTCATGATGGAGAATGGATAAACACTGATGTAGACTTACCTAATAACTGTTATGCTAGATTAGTTATTAAAAATTGTACTGATACTCAAATTGATGTTATTATTACTGCTCTTAAAAACAAGGTAGAAAATTTAACCATCACTAAAACTCAATGTGTAACTAATGCTTTGGAGGAATTCGAAATTCCTCCGGATATTAAAAGAAAAGAAGATGAAATAGAATTAATTAAAGAACAAGCTGAGCTTAACCATTATGATGCATTTAAATTGGTTGAATTACATCAGGAATATCAGAAAGAATTGGATACAGATACTAAAATCATGTCTACTGCAGTGTGGAGACCTATTACAATAGAATTTTGTAATATGTTTGGATATGGAAATAATGTCACAAATAAAATGCTTTTTAAACGAGGCACTGTTTCAATTAGTGCAGGTAATACTTGTGGTAAAACCTCCATCGTAAATATTATTTTGTTTGCTATTTTTGGGAGAACCCCATTAAATCCAAGTGCAAGTTCTTATACCTTTGATATTGTAAATAACAAGCAAAATTCTGGATTTGTAAGAATTTTACTAAATCATGGAGGAACATATTATTTAATTGAACGTAAAACAAAACAGAAAAACACGAAATCTACCACTTCTGCAACATTACAGAAACTGAGCCGTTATGATTTCACATGCACTATTTGGGAAAGTAATCTTAAAGCAGAAAAACTTAAAAATTGTTCTGAACTCAGAAAAAACAATAATGATACCTTTATTAAAGAGTTATTTGGTGATATTAATGATTTTTCTCTCAGTAACTTGTTAAACAAGGAATCATCTTTGGATTTGCTTTCTATGTCTCCGACAGAACAGATAAAAGTATTAAAAAAGTTGTTTAAACTTGAAATATACGATTCATACAGAGAGCTTAACAAACAAAAACTAGTTGAATTAGAGAAGAATATTTCTGATGCAAGAATAAAACTAAAAACTTTACAACCATTAATTGATGAATCAATCACAAAATCTCAGATAGATAATAAAATTGTTGATGTTGAACAACATCAACAAGATGTTGATGAGTGTAAAAAAATGTTAACAGAATTGAGAGAAGAATATAATACATTTAACTTGTCCCTACAGGAATATCAGTCAAAAATAGTTAATGTTGAAACATCAGATTTACCTGAGTCTATTGTTAATGTAGAAGCAGAATTAGAAAGTTTAAATGAAGATATTTCTGACACAGGGCTTTCTGTTCAAACATTGGATTATAAAATTAGAGATCTTAGAAATCAGAAAGATGAAATTACCGAAGAAATAGATCTAATTGATGATTTATCTAATCTCTCTGAGCTTCAACAGCAGCTATTGGATTTAAAAACCAAAAAAGATGGACTAAATGTAACCATAAAACAAGATATTGATCTTAATGATATCAATAGGAGACTCGGGTTATTAATAAATAAACAGTCAGAATTACAATCTAAAATTTCAGATGTAGTAATACCCGAAACAAGCATTGAAGGAGAGACATTGGAAAATTTAAAAGCAAAACTTTGTCCACTTAGCAGTGATTTAAATGCAGTGCAATCAAGGTTGGATCAAATATCTGATCAAATTCTTGACCAGATGGATAAAGATACAACAAAAATTATGGAAGATAAAATTATGACCGTAAAAACCGAAGTTTCCAAATTAGAGGCAGATAATAGAGTACTGGATTTACGTCGTGCAAAAGACTTTAATTGGGAAAATCAAAGTATTGAAATATTAAGCAAGAATCTAACAGAAGGTTTACCATCTGTTAAATACAGTATTAATATGGATCAATTAAACAGATATGAAACTAGCTTAGATACTTATAACCAACAGCTTAGTTCTATGATCTCCGGAAGATCTTTTACAGAAATAATAACGGAATTAGAGGAAATTCAAACACAGAATACATGCACGGTTAATTCTAATCTAGTTAGAGATATAATAGTCTACCTAAAAGATGGAGATAAAATCAGAGAGTTGGAAAAAAATAGTTCTTTACTTCAAACCCGCATTGAAAAAATACAAGAACAAATAGACATAAACGGAAAAATAGATCAAAATAAAGAAACGGAGTCGTATATATCACAAATTAAGTTTCATGAAAATACAGAAAACATCAACAATTTAAAACAGCGTATTGAGCAAGATAGCAGGTTGCTAAACCGTTATGTTTTAACTGAAGAGTATCATCGATTATGTGTTGAAGAAGAAAAACACTACAATAATCAAGATGTTCAGAGCATGATTGACCATTTTCTAGCAATTGAAAAGGTTGAAACACTAAATAAAGAATTGGTAACCGTTGAAAAAGAACTTGATAATATACAAATTCTGGAGAAATACCTAACATATGAATCTGATATTCTCACAATTCAATCTGAAATTGATATGCACGGAAAAGTAGACTCTCTGAGAAGAAAGCTTTCCAATATTTGTAGTCAAAT
>JACLAD010009185.1_pt1 | contig 11278 bp, 6 predicted proteins | sample 8027901 | NCBI WGS metagenome assembly JACLAD01 (sample SAMN15725071, study PRJNA655200) | protist metagenome | isolation source: fluorescence activated cell sorting (FACS) single amplified genomes of... | place: Spain: Blaines Bay Microbial Observatory, Mediterranean Sea | collected 2016-07-05
GATCCCCACTAATATTATTTGTATTATCCTCCTCCTCCGTTGCTGGTGTTTTGCCACGTTTCACTGCTTTTGCCATTTCACGTTCACTTTTATTTGCTTTTTCACCTGGTAATGGTGGCATCGATTCATCGCCACCACCATTTCCAAATTGTCCAAACATATCGTCATCTTCCTCTTCGCCCATTCCATTTTCATTCTCTGCTTTGTTTTCTTGTATTTGTTTTAATGAAGGTTGCTTTCCATTCTCATTTAATATTTGTTTCTTTTTTTTACGTTTTTTCTTTCTTCTTTTACGTTTATTATCGTGTTCTTCTTCTTCTTCCTCCTCGTCACCTGGTCCCATGGATTGATCCCCTCCACCACTACCAAATTGTTGTCCAAATGGATCATCACCATCGTCTTCTTCTTCTTCTTCTTCTCCTTTGTTATTATCTTTCCCTCTTCCTTGTTTTTTATTATTTCCATCAGGTACCATAGATTGATCACCACCACCATTATCAAATTGTTGTCCAAATGGATCATTGCCATCATCATTTTCATCTTGTTGTTGCTCATCATTTCCTAACATGGTACGATTACTACTATTGCTTTTATTTACTTTCACACCTCCATCTTCATCATTCATTGCATCATCTTCTTTATATTCATCTTGATCATCTAATGAATCTCGTATGCCTCTACGTCTCATGGAAGCGTTACTTCTATTGTTTACAGTGGATGACAATCGCTCACCATTTTTATTGTTTATTTTTCCATAATTTTCTTCATCTAAACTATCAGCAATTGCAAAATTACCAGTAGCAGATTTTTGCTTTTGTAAATTATTTTTTCTTCTATTATTATTTTGTCGACTTGAAAATTCATCCTCTTCCCCTTCATCTTCATTGTTTTTTAAACTCGCACGGCTATTACTTCGATTGGATTGTCTACTGCCACTTCTATTTAAACTTTTACGACTATTACTACGATTCAATTCTCCGTTATTATTATTACTACTACTATTATTGTCACCATTTCTTAAACTTTGCCTTGAACCAGAACGTGAATTTACTCGTGAGGATCTATTATTATTATTATTATTATCATCGATATTATTATCATTTGATAATCTTGATCTTGAATTTTGACGACTATTACGTAAACTTCCACCGTTGCCCGGATTGCTTTGTCTACTACCACTACGTCTATTAGAACCATTTTCCTCATCGTATTGATCTCTTGAATTTCGTGCACGTTGTCGATCTGTACCATCATGTTCTAAATCAATTGCTGGATCTTTTCTACTTTTACGAGATTTTTTATTATCATAACGAGGTGGACTACGTTGTCGAATAAAACCTTCTGCACTATCATATATTAATAAATCAGCATCTGGATCTGCACGATTCAATACATCTGAATCATTTTCAATCGAATCATTGTCATCCTTTCCACCACTGCTCCCATCTTTACGATTGCGACTTCGTTTACGTGCTCTTCTTTGATCACGTAAACGTTCACGTGCTTGTGCACGAAATTCTCTCGTAACTTCGTCTTTTGCTTCTACTTGTTTCAAACGTCGTTTCATATCGTCAAACTCTGATGCCCATTTACCAATACGTTCACCATCTTGCCTAGCTTGGGACATTGCACGTACCAATGCATCTGGTGACATATTCCCATCATTATTATTCGTTCCATATCCATAACTACCTCTATTACTACCACCATCATGCAGTTGTTGCCCACCTTGTAAATCATCTTGTCGCATTCTACGGCCACGTCTAGATTGTGGTGAACGCATAACATTATTATTATTATTATCATCATTCTCAATATCATCCCCAAAATCTAAACTTTCACCATATTCATTCCGTTTACCAGCTCGTCTATTTCGTTTTGGTGATAAATTATCATTCTTCTTTTTTTTACGATTTGGACTAAATTCTTGCATATCTTTTTGAAACTCAAATAAATATGAAACAACATCACAACCAAAACGTATTCTATCGTTTGATTTTAACTTACAAGTGGTATTATGTACACGTGTATTATTGACAAAGGTACCATTTAATGAATTTAAATCTTTTAATGTAGCAGATTCACCATCTTGTCCAATCTCAATCACTGCATGCTTGCTGGAGATGCTTTTACTGGTTGTCAACGTAATATCCATCGCACGCCCACGTCCTAATTTAGTCTTATAATCATCTAAATAAAATGTTACCGTCGCTGAACGTAAACATGCTAATGGTTTTTCTTTTGAATTATTTCCATATGACATGATGATGAAAGATGATGATGATGTTTCAAATTTTTTTTCTGTATGGAAATTATTTTTTTTAAATTTTCTAAATTAAATATCTATCTATCTATAGTGAAAGAATATTTACACGTTCTTGAATGGTATATACGTGTTAAAACGGTGGTATTGATGATATTTTTTGTTGTTTATCTCTGCATGTAAACACTATCGATAGTATATATATATGTTTTGATTGTTGTTTTTGGTATTTAAATTTTATATTTGGGTTTATTTCGGATAGATGGATTTTAAAAGGATTGTAGTATGGTATTAATATGTAACTTTGGATAATTGTGATTGTATACGAAAATAGTCATGAAATATATCTTTCCTCTAGTCGGTTTCCTAGTCGTTTTTTTAATTTTTTGAAAATTCGAAATGCGGTCTGCGGTGTAGTGCTGTGTATTACCTGTTGATTATAGTGCTATGTTCATGCTATTTGAACCCCCGTTTCCGACTTCCCTTCCCCCTATGAAATGCACATAAAATTGTACTTGAATGGAATATTAGTCTAGTAATTAGGATATTAATTTTTCGAAAAAGCCTATGAAATGCACATCAATTGTGCTTGAATGGAATATTAGTATACCACACGGGGGGAATCAAAAAAAAAAAATATTTTCACTTTTCACCTTAACCTATACCTATGCACATAAAATTATACTTGATTGCCTCATTTTTATAGTCTATACGTCTATACGTCTATATACGATATACGAAAACTTTCTTCAACGATAGCCCTAATGCCCTAATCCCTATCCCTATGTCTCACCTCGCCGACGATTTGAAGTTCGACGCGACGACGACCAGCACAACAAACACCAAAAAAGCAATAAAAAAGATATTTTATTCTTACAAATTGTACAAAGGATCATGTGTGTATACCAAGCTCATATATTTTTTTTTGCATTAATCAAAGAAAGGCAAAAAACGGAATAACATTGATACTGTATGGTGTGTGAACGATATATATATATACGCACAGCAACATTCATCGTAAAGTATAATTAGCACATATTTGCAAGTGATACGTTTAAGATTTGATTCTATATAATAATTATTATAATTAAAAGTATTTGCTCTAATTATTATATACAACAACATTCATTGTACAGTATCATATTTGCAAGTGATATTTTTAAGATTTGATTCTATATAATTATCATTTGTTCCAATTATTATTATTTAATAGTTTTTTGATTATAAATAATGGATTTAACATGGTTAGATGCACCGAAAGAATTGCAATCAGATTCATCCGTTGGAATATTTACGGTGAAATTAGGAGATAAAGAATTAAAAGATTTTATCGTTCCAAATAATCCAAATAATGTATCTGGTTGTTTATGGTTACCAGAATATTGTACAAATGATACACCAATTGTATTGTTTGGACATGTAAGTACAATGCTATGCTCTTAAAAGTAAAAAAAGTTTCCTTTCTAACACATCACCCATTCATACGCTACGCTCCACCAGGGTGCTAGTGGGACTAGATATCAAGCACCAGGTCCAGATTTAGCAAGGGCATTATTAAAACATAATATAGCTTCTATGGCAATTGATGGTCCAACACATGGATTACGTATTGTTGCACCAAAAAATGGTGTTGGTGGTAAAAATACAAGTAGTAATACACCTGGACGTGCAGCATTAAATGAATTAATTAATGAAATCGGATATAGTAACGTAGTAAAAAATACTGTACAAGATTGGATGGATTCATTAAATGCTATACGTAAAAAAACTGGATTTGCATTTAAAAAAATTGGTTACTTTGGATTAAGTGAGTATATATATATATATATATTCCCTTGTTTACATATATACGCACGCACCTATACGTATAAAAAAGACATCTCCTCTCTAACCTACATCTCATTCATTTGTACTTTCTACTTAACAATTTCACCCAGGTATGGGATCGATGTTTGGTATACCATTATGTGCAGAGTTACCAAAACATGAATTAAAAGCTGCAGTACTTGGTTTATTTGGTTCATCATCAAAAACATATATAAAACAATGCAATGATATTCTTTGCCCAGTGACGTATTGTATGCAAATGGAAGATGAATTGTTTTCAAGAGATGGATATATAAAAATGTTTGATTCAATTGGTAGTAAACGAAAGCGATTACATGCAAGTCCTGGTCAACATGGTTATATGCCACGTGATGAATTAACATATTGTATTGATTTTTTAGTAACTATGTTAACACGTCGTCGTGATGTGAAAATACCAAAAACGGAAATACAAGGTAGAATTGAACCAATGAATACAAATAATGGTTTTAATAATAATAATAATGGTGTCTTTGCACCTGGACGAATAGCTGTAGTAACTGGTGCAGCTGGTGGTATTGGATTTGCAGTTGTAACCAGATGTGTAAATCAACATATGAAAGTTTTAATGTTAGATATTAATGATGATGCATTGCAAGAAGCAAAAGGAAAATTACCAAGCCATGCTATTGTTCTTACAAAAACATGTGATGTACGAAACGAAAAAGAATATCAAGAGGCACGTGATTTAGCTATTAAACATTGGGGAAATGATATTGCATTTGTACATTTAAATGCAGGTGTAGTAAGTATATATATATATATATATATATATATACATACTTATATTCTTATAACAATAATAACAAACATATCCTCTTTGACTAACTCCCTAATATACCATTCTTTATAAACAACCAAACACCACATTCCACAATATTACAGCCATTTGGAAAAGGCACATTAACATCTTCAGATAATGATTGGGATGCAAATTTAGATGTTAATATTATGGGTGTAGTACGTGGATTACGTACATTTGTCCCAATGATGAAAGCATCATCACCAGATAATGGTCCATGTGCAATTGTAGCAACAGCATCATGGGCTGGATTATTTAATGCATTTCCATTTGCATCTGCCCCATATGTCGTTGCAAAAGCAGGTTGTGTATTAGTAATGGAAACGTTACGATATGAATTGAGACAAGATAAAACTAATACTCATGTCACTGCTCATGTTTTATGTCCAGGAAAAGTTGATACAAATATGTTGATTGGAAATGGCCCAGATAGGAAACCAGTAAATCCAGGTTTAACGGAGAAAGGTATTGAAGTATTACGTAAAGGTGCAATGACACCAACAACAATGGCAGCTATTTTACAAGAAGCAATTGAAGCAAATCGTTTTTATGCATTAGGATATGATGATGAACAACCATTGTTATGGTTGAAAGAGATGGTAAGTAGTATATTAACACAGCTCACATGCACTAAATTTCCTCTCTGTGTATATTATATACTAACATATTCATAAATATTTTGCTGTATTATTATCTTTTCCATTCAAAAAAAGGCAAAATTAAAAGCGGAAGATTTGATTATGGAACGTGAACCACTTGCACATTTAGTACGTGGTGGTAGTGATGTTAAAGGTGGTGAAACTGGTAAAGAATTACGCAAACGTTTACGGGAAGTGAAATTGGAAGTACGAAAAGGTGGTAAATCAAGGTTGTAAACTTGTTATTGGTATGAGAGGAGCGTAATAGAAAAATTATTTAAAATAAAGAAGATGTAAACATCACTATATACTATAAATTGTTTTCTCAAAATAATATCTTTAATTTTCAACAATACCTTTGGAAGAGGGTCTATATATAACAGAAAAAGTAAAAGAGAGGAGATGAGTGTGTCTTTTGTACAATGCATGTTAGGTATGTTGAGTTGTCCTATTAGGTTCTGTCTATGCCAAGAGCTTTGCCCAAGTGTTTTCTTCCTTCTTCCATTACACACACCTTTCCATCGCTCTTGATGCAACTTGATTCTTTAACCTCCTATACACTCCTCATAATTTGTATTATATTATATTTTTTTTGTTGTTGATTGACGCAATCACGAAGAATTGAATGTGAAGAAAGATAAATTATTGAATATAAATGTGGTGGATAGAATCAATAATAGAAAAAATAGGGAAATATATATATATATATATATATATAATTGACATCGACCATCGTGCATTCGATCCGTATACATACACATCAATACAAGTGACGGAGTGGTAACAAACATTTTTTTAAGCGTCGTGTGGTGGAAAAATATTATATTTCATTGATATATACATTATATTATTATAAATTTACGAAATATAAGATGCCTATGAATCAAAACATTCATCATTACCATAATACCTCAAAGAACAACAATAATGTAATCATAATATTATGGATAACAATACTAATATTATTCTCATCAATGAATTGTATTAAATGTGAAAATAATAATAATAATAATATTGATGCTTCCATGAATCATCCTAATGATAAATCATCCTTGTTTACACTACCAACAATAACATCCATTCATTCAATACAAGAAACAACAAATAACACATGCACAATCAAAAATTTGCCAAATAATAATTGTTATGCTCTTTTACAATTTTATATTTTGCATTATGTCGATAATAATAATAATAATAATAATAATGAAGAAACAGAAGATAATAATAATATATCATCTTTATCACAGAAAAACAACAAAGTAAATATGTATGTATATAAATCAAAGCATCATTCCTCTAATTTAGTGTTTCCAGTACGTTTATGGTTGAATAATGCACCAATAGATCATCAAGATCCGAATACATTACCACCAAATGCATGTGTATCATTGCAATTGTTAAACCCTTCAAGCAATGTGTTTGAAGTATTACCAATAAATATGAATGATGAACTACAAAAAATACATTTACGTTTGAATGAAAATCCATTTCAAGTTACAGATAGATTTTGTACACAATTTCTATTATTGAAAAATGATTGTTTAACATTGCAACATACTATTTTGAAATTATATGCACATGCAATAAGGACAAATATATTTAATAGTTGCAATAGCATTTATCAATTGAATAATAATAATAAACTTGAACAGACAATGAACTCATGGAAATTACAAGTATATTTAATGAAATCACCAAGGCAATGGAAGAATGAAGTAGTTGATTTTTCAACCAATAATAATAATAATAATAATAATGTCAACATTGTACATCCAACATCGAATTCTATTTTTGTGATTCAAAACGATAATGATTACTTATTCCGAGAGATAATCCATGTGCAATTATCATATGGCAATGTAAAATATAATAATAATGAAAACATGGATGTTGGTCAAATTAAAAAAATGCCATCATCAACATCCTCTGAAAACGATATTAAAAACAATGCCAGATCTGATCATATACGTATTAGTTTGGATAATTCTCTCATCTATTTTCATGATCATATAGTTGATGTGAATTTAGTCAATGTTCAATTTTCTATATTAGCAATTGGTACGCATGAATTGAAAGTTCAAGTTGGAGAATATAATACAACAACAAAAGATATGATGTGGTTACCAGTAATTCAAGCTGTTTTTGATATAATTCCATCATCTATTTACCATCCAACTCGAAATTCAATGATCAAAGATTTTCAGGTACCATCTCTTATCAATGATGGCTATGATAAAAACAATAGCAACATGGATATCGATACTAATCAATTACTGGATATGATACAAACCATTAATCGGCCATTAAAAATAGCTTATATAACTGATATTGGTGGTTTAGATGGACAATCACGTGTTATGATATCAGCAGCTTTAAAGTTAGATCGAAATAAATTCCATGTAACATTTTTATCTACGAAAGAAAGTAAACCACCATTAGAAATATTGGATAAATTGCGTAAAAACGATATTCAATATTTAAATATTCCAGTTAAGATCAAAGGTCATTTATATTGGAATGTTTTTGGGGGTTCAATGCAACCATTGCTTGATATAGTTTCCAACATTGAATCATTAAATGACATCACGAATGATGGTGTACGCGAAGCGATTGGGTTGATGGTTGGTATGTTGCGTGGATTTGATATCATGCAAATTACAAATATCAAAATCCGCCAAATTGAAGATTCAATTGTTTCTCATTTAGCACGAATTGCAAATGTTCCAATACGTATTTGTGATCCAGGGAATTTACATGAAAATAAACCTAGTTTAAATGGTGTAACAGATATTGTCGTACCATCATATCGAGCGAAAAAACATTGGGAAAATATGGGTATTACAAAACCTATTCATGTTGTTTGGCCAGGTGCTACTTTAACAAATGATTTTATGGATAAAAAAGGCATAGATATTATGCCATTTCAATGTAGTAGTAGTACAGATGGATCATGTAGTGAAGAAGCTGATGACAATCATAAGGACGACGACATTAGTACCGATGCTAATAATAATAATAATAATAATAATAATAATAATAATAATAATGTTAATAATAATAACAATGACGATGATGATGATCCATCAAATATTCATATTGCATTTATTGGACGACTACATAACATAAAAAGTCCTGGAATGTTTATACGTGCAGCATCTGAAATAAAAAAAAATGCAAGTATTGAAAATTATAATTATAAATTTCATATCATTGGTGATGGATTTTTAAACGAACCATTGCAAACATTATCATTACAACTTGGATTGACTTCAAAGGATATAGTATTTCATGGTAGATTTGATAATAACAAAGTATTGCATTTTTTAAAAGATAAACCAATACATGCTGTAGTCCATACCTCATTATTAAATGAAACATTTGGTTTGGTTCTTGTGGAAAGTATGGCAGCCAAAGTTCCTGTTGTTACGTTTGGTGTTGGGGGAACTGCTGATTTTTTAGCAATTGATGATAAACACGGATATGTTGTATCAAATCCTGATGTATTAAATCTAGCAAAGACAGTATTAAAATGCATTGAGGATAATCATAACAATGATAATACTCATATTAGTAATAACGTTGGTCACGCTGCATATGATGTTGTCATTGATAAATTAAATTTAACTGATATAGGCATGGCAAAACGATTTGCAAATCTATATGTAAAATTGTTTCATAAAAATAATATGAAGCAACAAGAAGAAAAACAACATCAACATACTACTACTACTGCTACTACTACTACTACTACTACTAATAATAATAATAATAATAATAATAATAATAATAATAATAATGATAATATTACACAAATAAGTATTGATCATCGTTATTATATGACACCATATGGACGTGATAGTGAAGCTGTATGGATATGGAATAAAGGATTAGATGCATGGAGGGATGAAAGTAATACGTATGGTGTCCATGCATTACATCCATTTGCAAATACACGCTTAAGGAGACATCGTGGAATACCGTTAAATGAATGTTGTTGTGGTATGGTTTGTTATTATGTTCACAACAACAATAATAATCATATTTGGAATACATATGATAGTTTACACAGAAATCATTTTCTTCCATTTTTAAAACAACGTGGTGTTGAGCAATATCAAATGATTCGGCAAACAAAGCAATTGGTTCCAGCGTATGGTGGTAGTGAAAGCAAAAAAAAACGATTAGCAATGATGTATCCAAAAACGGTTGGTCCATTTCCAGTGAATGTGGAAACACGTGGAAATTTCTTATTAACTTCATTACATAAATTAAAACATGATATAGAACAATTAGAATATTTACTAGAAAATGAAAAAATACCAAATGAATTTGAACAAGTTATAGAAAATTATACAACTGTTTATAACTTTGAATTAAATAAAAAGACAGCAAAAGATTTAGATCGATATATATTTTTATCCACATACCAATTAGATTTAATTGGGACATCATATAATCAACTTTTGTATTTACCATTACAAACACGTACCAGTATATCGCCAACAGCATTAAATCCCTTATTAAATTACCATGCAATAGAAGAAGATTATTTCAAAGCTGAACATGCTCCAGGGTTTACTATTATTGACCAATTGTTGAGTCAAGAGGCATTACAAAAGATACGACAATTTTTACTCGAATCTACCATTTGGTTTGATGTTAAAGAAGGTTACTTAGGGGCATATCATGATGAAGGTTTAAATGGTCCATTATTACGTCAAATAGAAGAAGAATTGAAATTTTATATGCCACGTATATTTAAAAAAGAATATCCACTGGTCAATATGTGGTCTTATAAATGTGATCAACGATATGTCAATGGTTTAAATGTACATGCAGATGCAGCAAAAGTGAATTTTAATCTATGGTTAACGGAAAATGATGCAAGTTTAGATAAAAGTAATGGTGGTTTGATTGTATATTTAACACCAGCACCACCAATGTGGGATTTTAAACAATATAATGCGTTAGAAAGTAAACCAAAAATTTATCAATTTATTGAAGAACAAAATGCAAAAGTGGTGAAAATTCCATTTCAAGAAAATCGTGCAGTTGTATTTCATTCGCAATTGTTTCATGAATCCGATCGTTTTAAATTTAAAAAAGGATATAAAAATAGACGAATCAATTTGACATTGTTGTTTGGTAAGCACGTGGCGTAAATTTTGTTTTTTGTTTTCTTTTGTAATGAGAAGGAAATATGTGTATATATAATCGACCATATATATTGGCACACTCTGTGGATTTCAATTGAACTGTATCGCAAAATGTTACGATTCATAAAATTGTCCATCTTTCAGTTTTAGCGTGAGATTAGATATTGTTGTCTCAGTTATAATATCTGTATTCGTTCTCTCTGGAGAGTCAGGACAAAGTCAGGAATTATCACGAATAAATTTAAAAAATAAGTTATGCATTCAGTGTAATACTGTGCAAATATTACCTTAACCTAGTTTAAAAGTAGAATTTTCCAATTTTCCATTTTCCACTATCAAATGACATAGCTAGCTAATGTATACTTGAAAGGGGAATTAGAATACTAACAATACCCATCCAATCAAAATTCTCTATACAAAATTTGAAAATTCACGAATAAAAAACGTTAATTTATTGCAAATATATACAGGATAATTATATATATAGATATATAATCTACATTTCCAAAATAGATTCATTTTGTATCTGGGTATATACTACCTTCATTTG
>JACLAD010014772.1_pt1 | contig 11275 bp, 6 predicted proteins | sample 8027901 | NCBI WGS metagenome assembly JACLAD01 (sample SAMN15725071, study PRJNA655200) | protist metagenome | isolation source: fluorescence activated cell sorting (FACS) single amplified genomes of... | place: Spain: Blaines Bay Microbial Observatory, Mediterranean Sea | collected 2016-07-05
TAATAACCATAATCAATCAAAAAATACCAATAATAATAATACAATTAAACATGTCGAACAGTAGGTTATCATTAGGGAAGAAAAATCCAGCACCACTTAATTTAAATACAAACAATAATAATAATAATAATAATACTTTAGCACCTATTTCAGCAAATGAACTATCTAGTGGTGCTAATGATACATTTTTTCGTTCTGGCCAACAATCTCCAAAACCAAGAGGTAGGAAGAAAGTAGCCGTTCCATCAACTAATAAAAATGCGAATGCTGGAACACCAGGAACAACCAACAGGCTATTGGACGATAACGTTGGCCGTGGCAGTAGATTAACGCCAATCCAAACTGGTAACTTAAATAATAATGCCAACAACCAAGGTGGAAACAATATTTCGCCATCTCGTGGACAACGTAGTCCTTTAAGAAGACATTTAGTACGTGCAAATAATTCGTTTAATGCAGATACAGATTTAGTTGCTACCCCACCTGGACGAACGCAAGTGTTAGATAAAATTGTTCAGAATACCACTGTTGACCCGACAAACGCTGGTCGCAGGGCATATCGCTTAGCTACCCAATTGCCAACTACACCAAACCAACAACAAAACTTAGATACAAGTAGTAACAATACCCCAAAAACAGTAACACCTGGTAAAAGCAAGGCACAACTTAAAAACACACATACAACACCAATGGGCCAAACAAGGAAAGTGAATACACCTTCCACATTAGTACCAACATCACCATCCTCCGTTAATAACGAAATAGCTTCCACGTCCCCAACACATGCAAAGCGTGCGATTATTCAACCAGATAAACAATTACCAAAATTGACTGTAGTTTTAGATTTGGATGAGACATTAGTACACAGTATCTTTCACAATGGTCAAGATACATTGTATCGTCAAGCGGAAAATCGTAAATTAGCACGTGGTGGACGCGTTCCATCTTTCAACTTGAAATTAGCAGATGGCGATGCTGTCACGGTGAACAAGCGACCAAAGTTAGCTGAATTTTTAAAAGCAATGGAAACTGAATTCCATGCTCAAGTTTTTACTGCTGCTTTGAGTTGTTACGCTGAACCTGTTTTGAACCGGTTAGATCCAAAACGTACTATCTTTAAACGTCGTTTATATCGTGAAGGTTGCACACCAACTGGAACTGGTGCATTTGCGAAGGATTTAAATTTACATTTCAAAGATTTGAGCAGAGTTGTATTAGTAGACAACAATCCTGTCTCATTAATGAGACAGCCAGACAATGGATTATTAGTACCTTCATTTTTCGATGATCCACAAGATGATGTTTTACCAACAGTTTTAGATTTTTTACGTCAATTATCTAAAGAAAAGGATATTCGGCCTGTCATTCGGAAGATGAGAGAGAACAGTTCATAACACAACAAACAACACATCGCGGCATTTACTGGTACATTTTCTAAAAACGAATGTTGTAAGTTACCAATAAAACCGTGAAAACCAGGACCAAAAGATAAGGAAATCCCACAAAGAAACCAAAGAAACAAAATTACTGTAATACACGTAATTTTATGTAATATTTTTATATATATACATTTTAATGTACAAAAACAACAATATCAAATACATCTACAACATCAAAATGTAGTTGTCTCCGCGTAACAAACACACCTAACATGTGTTTAACCAGACAAGAGGAGAGATCACATTTTTAAAAGAAAAGCACCAATCAACAACAACACACAACAATATATATATATATATAATATAAAACAAGAGGGTTTAAAATTTTTAAAAAATATGATACGAAGTATTATTATAAACACATAACATATATTTTTGTACGAATATTTTTTTTACTTTTTTATTATTATTGTTATTGTGCTCTTTTATTTTAAGCATCGACACATATTAATACGGCCATAAGCTTACTGTATATCATACGCTTAATCTGGCGAAAGAAAAAGCCTGAAATAAAACATTATACATTCGTACATATATACATATCAATTCTCATATTGTAAATTGACTATTTATATTTTGCTATATTATTATTAATATATTTATTTGACAAAACAAAAAAGATGGAGAAGCAACAAGAAGAACAACAACGACGTATTGCTATTTTAACGAAGCAGCTAATTACACCATCAGAAACTGCATCAGTCACAAAGAAAAAAGAAGCAGTGAACTCTGTTTCACAACAAGTTCGAAGTGTCATTACTGATATTAATAATATCAATAGAAAGCATTGGGCTGGTGTTGATCCAACAAAAGTAGACGTAAATCAACTGAATGTGCCAATGCCACCAATTGTACGAGGAAACATTCTTGCCTTCTTTGATCAAATTGAAAATCAATTAGTTAGTGAAGATGGTTATAACTTATCCGAACATTTGCCTGGACCTATGAATGACATTGGCGCCGGGAAGAAATATGCCGATGTGAAAGCTATTCTAGCTCAAATAATGAGACATACGAATGCTGGGACAAATCATATGCTGTGGATGGATTTTCAAAACAATTATTGCAATCAAAATGGTGTAGCTAATTTTGTACAACCTGTCATTAGTTTTACTCGTAATAATACAAGAAAGCCAATATTAACAAACCATGTGATATTATCTGATCCAGAAGATTGTGAAAGAATAGCACGAATGCACGTGCAAAAAATGCCAGATCAAAGTTTATTCTTACACACTGGTGTATTGACGCAATTGGACAATGATAGGTGGAAAGCACAACGATCTCATTTAATTGAAGCATTTTTACCAATGCAATCATTGGCTGGATTGTTTCATTTAAGCGATGCGCGTGCAAGGAAAGCAAATGTTTTTTTGAAAAATCAAGCACGCGCTGGCACTGTTCAAATGAATGAATTTTTATTAAATGAAACCATGGCACAATTAATGATTGTCATGTTTGGCTTACCAGATGAAATGGTTGAGAAAAACAATAAAAAAGTTCGTAATGCATTTGCTACACAATTGGAAATGACTGGTGGTAGTGTTGGTGGTGCAAAAGCAGATATGGATCAAGAAGCAACTGCTGCTGCTGCTATGGATTTACTAGGTTTCATTGGTGATTTCCTAGAAGTTGCACAGCATAAGTCTGGAATTAGTGAAAATGTTAAATATGGTAGAAAAGTGGATGGTCCATTGTCTGCCCGTATTTGGGATATTAGTGAAGATGTTGAAGAAAAAATCTTTAATGCTGCAACCTTTGTTTTTGCTGGTCATGATACTACTGCAAATACGATGAGTTGGTTACTGTATGAAGTTTGTGGCAATAAAAGTATCCAAGAGAAATTACGTGCGGAGGTAAATGCCATGTTTGACAGCATAAAACCTGGTGAAACATTTAATTACTCGCATATGGAAAAATTGCCATATATGACAAGATGTTTAGCAGAAACATTACGTATGTGGCCTGTCGTGCCAAATGGTACTTTCCGTGCATTGCAATTCGATGATATCGTCAAAGGACCTGGCGGAAAAGATGTGACATTAAAAAAAGGAACGTATGTACAAGTTACCAATTGGATGCGTCATCGTTCAACAGAACTGTGGGGTCCAGATGCAGGTACATATAATCCAGATCGTGATTTTACGCCAGGTGAATTATGGAATGGAAATCCATTTAAAGCATATAATCCTCAATCAGCACGTTTCTCCCCATTTACATTTGCACCAAGACATTGCATGGGAATGAACTTTGCTCAAATGGAAATGCGTGTAATTTTATGTCATTTATTTAGAAACTTTGATTTTGAATTAGGTGGACCAACAAAAGAAGCTGATCCTGCATCATATGTTGGCGTAAATCGTGCAACCTTAGGACCAAGAGATACAGGTATAGATGAGAGTAAACCTGCAGTTTTAGGAATGTATTTGAAAGTAACACCAATCAGGTAAAATAATTTTCGTATTTTTTAAAACGTAATTAAAATATTAAAAATAATTACGCTTCGTAAAATTTAAAAAAATATTAAATTTTCTCGTATATATTTTTGATGTCATGTACAATCATTAAAATTTTTAAAAAACACACGCACATATATATATATTTCCCTCCTCTCTCTCTCTCTCTCTCTTTCTTTCATGTTGCCATTTGTATAATATTATTAATAAGCAAGTAAATTACAAATAGACCAAACATGAAGTATAACATACGACGAAAAGATCTTATATCAATAATTAAACAAGCACATTTCTTATTACCTAACATTTTCTCTTGCATTTGTATCATGACATTTGCTGCTGTATCTGCTTTTTCAATTAATACAATATGTTCATCATGAAGATGATCTCGATCCTCAAATACTGTGCCAATATTTTTACCAAATTCTTCGGATTTTATACATTGGTCTTGTACACGTTGCCGTGATTCTTCTAATTCTTTTTTGGATTTATCTTTACAGGTCCTAAATTTCTTTTGCATATCAAGCAATTGATTTGTATTTTCAGCAACTTGATCTCGTCTAGTTTTTAATAGATCTAAAATTTGTTCTTCCATCGTAGCAGCGACTTCATACTCCCCATATGCTTTTAATACTTCGTGCAAATCACGTAATTTCGATGCACATCGTATTTTACCAACAATTTTCGTTGCTTCACCTTTTGTCATACCACGTAAATTATCAGCATTTGTATAAGGTCCACAAAGTTCTTCACATAATCCTAATATTGTATCAAAACAAACAACATGTTGTGCGTCGTCCATGCGATTTTTAATTTTATACATTGGTGAGTCTGGATCATCCATATCTAACTCTTTTGCAATCTCCCTTCCATCTAAACGATTCGTTTCTTTATTGTTACCAAATGCTAACATAACACGTTCAAAATCGTCATAATTAGTTGTTATCAACACTTTCAACTCGAAAGTAGCTTCTTCTTTACTTTCATCCGTCGCTTCTTGATCTGTCGTTCCAGCTAATTTTACTATTATATTTAATATATCATTGATATGATATACCATGTTTTATTATTTTTTGGGTGTATATATTTATTTATTTATTTCCACCTACCTTCTTATGATTGTCGATATATATATATATACTTATATGACTATAATATATGTTTTATCCCATTTTTATAGATTGTATATATAAATTCAGTGTGTGTGGATCCAACAACAATCACACAACATGAGCTATATGAAAATTTCCGAGAAATTGATATATTTATTACATTTATTAAGTAATATTTTAACGCTGATGATAAATAGAAATACAGTGTAATTAATAATAAAATTTAATAACAAAATATAAAATAAATTTCTACAATTATAATATTGAAATACAATTGAGGTAAATTATTTTTTTGACTTTTTAATATTATACCTTGCCGGGCTTGCAGTACAAATTAAATAGCTGCAACAACAAATATCCCACATATGTGCACATAGAATTTAAAATGTAAACATTATATATTATTCAGAATTATATATTAAAATTATTTTTCTTTTTTTTTATTAGTATACGCCGCCGGTTCTTTCTTCACTTTTCATACAATAAAGCTTCAATTGATTTCAATTTATCATCAATTGCTGAATTTATATTATTATTATCATCAACGTATGATTGAATAACATTACTGGATGAGGACAGTAAATCATCCTCATTCAATTGAAATATTTTTTCATTATTATTTAATAATGTACTGATACCATTATCATCATTCTCACTATTACTATTTTGCTGCTTTTGAACCCATCGATGCAATATGTCTTGGACCAATACTAATAATGTGTTTACTTTTTCATTACTTTTACTTAATTTTGCTTCTGATTTACTCAATTTTTCTTTTGTAACAACTAGTTCTCTTCTTGCATTTCCCAATGCCTTTGTCAATAATGCATTTTGTTTTTCATATTTTATTAATTCATCTTCCATATTACGAGGATGACGATATTGTCGCTTCTTTTCAGCGGTTAAAACTGTTTGTGCCGTTCGTACTGGTATACTATGCCTATCTGGATCTTGTCGCTCTTCGTATAGCGTCAATGTAGTATCGTCTTCCCTTTCCTCATTTGGACGTCTTACGCCAACGTTTGTTAATAGTCGTCTTGGGGACTGTTGATAATTAATATTTGTTTTAACAATATAATCTTTTGTTTCAGGTGGTTCATATGCTGGTTTTGCCCCAAAACGATTGGAACTACGTAAAAATCCTGTTGGTTCCTTTGATTTTGGCAAGAACAATGCATTCCTGTAATTTTTTCTTGATGTGGAAGATGGCGATTTTAACGATTTTGGTTCTAATTTGTTCATACGACTTTGCAAATTTAATGTGCCTCGTCTTGGTGATGTTTTATTATGATATGGATAGACCATATGACTTCCTCCTCCTTCTCCTTTTTCTACATTTTTATTACTATGAGGACTGTTTTCTCTTATGATAGCTGCCATTTGTTGTTGTACTTTTTCCATTTCATGTCTTGATTGTGATGGCGATTGCATCATTTGATTATTATTATTATTATTTGCAGAATGATTTGCAATACTAAATGCACCTTTCGGTGGTATTACAGGAGTTGGCATTAAATTAATCTTTTCTGGTACATGTGCACCATGTTGTGTATCTGACATGATGATATGGTTTTATTTCGATTTTTATTTTACTTTTTTTTATAAAATATATATAAATTTATAAAAAAAGACACAGGTCTTTTTGTTTTTAAAAACGTGAAAATGTGATACTTATATATATATATATATCGTTCCGTTTGCTTTATTTTATTTTTAATTGTACCGTTTCTTAATAATATAATGCCTTTTGTATTGAATCGCAATTTGTTCTTTTGTATACAACATAAATGTGTACCAATTATTAATGATCAATATGGCCGGAATTATAGATAAATAAGTTAAGCAAATGTGCAAATCTAACGATAATAATTATTAGTTTTCACAAGATGGAAATATCACTAAGTAGTGCTGTGTCCATAGGTGTAGGAATCTACACCTCTTCTTCTCTTCAAAATCTACACCTTTTAAAACGACGTAGAGTAAAGAAAAGTCTAGGACCTAGATTAGACGTAGAGTTAGAGTGTCATAATAATATTTATTATTACATATTGCTTAGCACCTTAATGGTGATAGCAACAATAATAATAATAACTTTTAAACACTTCGTGGTGGCATAGTGACCCGAACTTTTTTTTACATAATTTCCACATGTGCATTTATTACTGTGTAAAAGTAGCAATACGTGAATATTTTTGTGGTTGCTTTCCATAATTCAATTGGTTGTTTTTTGTTCTAGTTTGACACCACGGCTGTTGAATTCGACTTATAGCGGCTAGTATGAAGCTCATATATCTAGTTCCGTTTATGCTGGGTAGTGCGGTGACTTTTATTTTGCTAAGTGCTAGCGTTTATTTTCGTAAAAGTGATATAACTTTGTCCCGCACTAGGCATCCAGACACAAAAGACTTAACAAAAAACCGAAGTGAAAAACCGCCGCTTAAAGAATTTGTTGTATATAAAGTAAAACGTTGTAAAAACTCTAGTATTTCCATGAAGAAAAACCTTCTCGAGCGAAAAGTAGCTGAGACAACAAGAAATAGAAACCCTGAATGGAGAAAAGAAAAATCATTGCTGCATTTGCTCCAACTTGGACATGGCACCCACTACATTGACAAAAATGCTAAATGCCAACTTAAACAAAACACCAAATACACTGGTAAACCTTTCTGGGAAGAACTTACAGACACGCCTGAGGGTTGCTGTAACAAGTGCCTGAAGCGACACGAGTGTTTTATGTTCAACCATCGAGGTTATGTCTGCAACATGTTTCACCGTTTAGATAAGGGGGGTTTGAAAACTGAAGGTGGTGTTGTATCTGGTGCAGTTACAGGAGGATTCGAGGTACCTTTTGACTGCAGAACTAAAGGGAAACATTGTAGTTGCCCAAAATCAACATGGGCTTTAAATCTTGCATTTGATAAATTTCCTACGCGTGCAAGTGCGTGCTCAAAACTGCCATCAACAATGTTGTTTGCTGGAGATTCGCTTATAAGGGACATGTGGACTACGCTAGGAATTTGGCTTTTAGTATTAGATGGTATCGATGCTGTAGAAGCAGCAGCATTTAACCACAGGGCGGCATGTATGGCCAATGCATGGAAATATTTGGATTACTTGGGTATGACTGATTTGATGAAGCAAAAGAAAGTGTTGGTCGATGAAAATGGTTATCGAACAATTAGTGTTTGTGGGGGGAAAACGAAATTGCTTTTTCAGTCTGCTAATCAATTTGGTGATTTGTCTGGGCTTTCAAAGTCTATGAATAGTCGTACTTCAAAAATTGATATATTCATTATTGGTGGTGGTATACACAATATGGTCAGACACGGCGATAACGAAAAGCCGTTAGTGTCGTGGCTTTCAAGGATAAGTTCATTAAAAGACAAAAATACCATTGACCAAATAATTGTTGTGGGAACACATTACAGAATTATTGAACTTGCTCCTAAACCATATCGTCGGTATGCAAAGGGCCCACAGGGCAATAAAAAGATTCTTCGCTGGAACGAAATTATGAAGCAAAACTCTGGGGAATACACCTTTGTCAACCCTTATAATATAACAAGTTCACTCACGGAAAGCTACGAAGACACAGAAGATGGAATGCACATGGGTTTTTGGATAAATCTTCAGAAGGTGTTCCTAGTTTTCAAAAGTTTACTAGTCGACCACTAATTTCAATATGTAAATCGTCAAGATTGTGTATTTGACCACAGAAACACCCTCACAATAAATTTTGAGATTTCTCACAGCACTAAATATATTTTTCAGATGGTGTGTTCCATACTACAATATCTTACATGTATTGTTGAGCATTATGATCGTGAGATAAAATATTATTAAAATATAACTTAGTTTAATTTATTTGAAGAAAAGTTCTCTAGTGTTTCACCATGAAGTTAAATTCGGGCGCCTGATTTCTAAACTCACATCCAATTATGGAAATAGCATGGGTCATCATCAAAATTCGTTTATTCCGATCAAAATGCATATATTTCGTATACTAATGTTTATATTTAGCAAACATTTATATATGTTATGTCAGACTCAAATAATTTTGTAAACCATAAATTTCCAAAAAAAATTACAACATTTTCAGTATATATAGGCTCTTATATTATGCACTACTTATATTCCACATGGCTACTGAAGCCCTCCACACTTTTATTTTTCTTTTTTTTTTTTTTGTGTATATGTAATTAAAAAACCAAAAGTAATTTCGGTTTTTAGAATACTTTTCTTGGATAAAACGCATTGTTTTTTTTTTTATTTTTTACTTGTATGAAATTTTAATTCTCATATGACTGCTTTATCTTTGTCAGTAGCCGTTACTGAATGCATTTGAATTTCTTTACCTTGAACAGTACCATCCTCGGAATGTTCTTTATAGCCAGCTCTACATGCACACAAGGATGAACAGCCCGTAAACACAAACGCCAAGGCAGTGGTTGCAAGAGGAGGCACTACCATAATTAGTATAATATAAGTTTCAATATGCCTCTTACATTCAGTAGTTGGATGATGACCCCATATTCCCATGATCTTACAGAAGTCTGATACTGTCGTGTAACATGACATACACCACGCGAATACAGCAAGTTGCAGCACCGACATTACAGCCATAGACCGACCACAACACTTGTGTTGTGATTGATAACTTTTGCAACTGCAACACTTCCAGCAACATGCACAACAAGCACAGCACAAAAAAAATGAACCGATTATAACGAAAAGTGATGTGAAGATTTGCAACCCTACAACTCCATATGACATGCTATACAGAGTACATACACTCTCATACCAAGCAGCGGTTTGTTCGATAGCCTTCTTCCTTTCCTCTTCAGTAGCCTCATGCATCAAATTTCTTGATATGTTTTTGATCCCACCAAAACGATGCTTTGAGAAGATCTTTAGACGTAAACCATGTGGCAATTGCTCCCATAGCATGCCATGGAACTTCTCCAACGGATTCCCATCTAGTTCAGGAGCTGAGCTGCTCAGTCTCCGTCTATCGTGTTCTTCTCTGTAGCATTTGAATTCACTGCAAGTAATATCACGATATCTGTCACTAGCAATAATTTTTTGTCCAGACTTTTCTTCTGGTGTTGCGTCTTCCTCTTTGATACAACACGTGTTCATTTGAGGGCATGATAACCTGAAACCGAGCGGTTTACCTGGAGTGGAACCTTTGATTTTTGTTATTATGTATTTTTGATTGTCATTGTCGTCAAAACCACCACACTCTCTACGTCGATCTGGTTGACAACACTCACCATCCTCTCTGATTGTACTCTCGAACTTGCCCGTTGCTTGGTTCTTATCCTCGCCCAGTTCGGAACAAGCTGACTTCTCGCATTTATTCCAGTCTTGTACTTCTGCAAACTATATACCATACGGTATGAAGAAAGATTTGTTAGGGATAATTTCTATGTCATGTTTATTTGGAAAATAATATACTTACTTGTCTTCTAGGAAAACAATTTCTAAGTTCATAATGAGGTCGTTCAAGATTATCCAAATAATTGTGTACTCTGCACAATCTATTCACTTCTTCATGACGGGTCCAACCCGGGCCGCCGGGATCTTCCCTCCAGTCTCTGCCATCATCTTCTGTACTCGATTCACTTACATCTCTGTTATTCAAATCCGATTTCCATTTCTGATAACTTCCGTCGCCAGGGTTTGTCATGCCACATTCACCCCTGCAAGACTTCCCATTACCACAATCTGAGTCTTGTTTACAAGTTCGCATCGGTTCATCCAAGACAAAATAGCGTTGACCACCATCATCATGATGACGACCCCAATCCATGTTCCCATGTGCTCTGAGATATTCAGCCATCTTGCAGAAATGTACCATACCTGGACTGATTGCTATCATTATATATAGAACATAACCCATTCCCCCTAAGGCTAATAGAGCGAAAATACAATTTGGTGGTGAGCAACATACCGATTGTTTATATGCTGGGTCATTACTATGCCGTTTATCACAACAACACATTCTTACAGAAAAGATATTTTATTATTCGTTTTTATTTTATTGGTTAAAATTAAATAGACAGTTTAAATTCTTTGTTACGGTTCAAATTGATTCTTAAATTATCATGTATATGTATATATAATATATGTATGATGTATGTATATTTAAAAAGGAAAATATTTATTATAAGAACTAAAACTCTACTATAGTCCTGGCCGTATATACCCCACATGTTCCCGGATTTCAAAATTTCGTTTTTTCCCTTTATTACACACGAAAGAGCGC
>JACLAD010010404.1_pt1 | contig 11268 bp, 9 predicted proteins | sample 8027901 | NCBI WGS metagenome assembly JACLAD01 (sample SAMN15725071, study PRJNA655200) | protist metagenome | isolation source: fluorescence activated cell sorting (FACS) single amplified genomes of... | place: Spain: Blaines Bay Microbial Observatory, Mediterranean Sea | collected 2016-07-05
CACGTAAACCCTTAACGCGACGATCTATGTTTTTACATATAATATATAATATATCGTCGCCTGCGCGCGATAGCTAAAAGACGGTAATTGAACCGTGAAAATGTGCCTTTCATGGTACAGTAATCCCCATTATGGGCGCGCCCCGTCCAGCATACATTTCACGCACCATAGAGTTGCCTCTACGCATGCAAGATGCGCCCCTACTTGCTGCTGAATCTTGCAGCTTGCTACACAGTCGACTTACCACCTGCAACCATGTAGTAAGCTGCAATCAGCATCAGCAAGTAAGTCTTGCATCTCCACCTAGTAACTGATACCAAAATACTATAGGTTACAACTACGCACCTACGACAGTAGAAAGACCTTTTCCAGGAGGCCATCTCATTTCTTCTTTTAATCTTACTTAATGAATGAATGAGACCATTATCAATCCATAAATCATATATTGACTGTACTATCAGGTGATCATCTAATCCCCTAGCTTAATCCCACCACAATTTTTGCTCTCCTGTAATGTTCACAATTATATCGTCGGTACTCTCTCTGAGCAACGAATAAATCCATGACCATATCTGAAAATTCTCTTTCATATCTCGGCAGTCACAAAGCAGGAGTATTTGCATTTGAACTCAGCGTTTCCGTCGATACCTTCCTACTTTCTTTATACAACACAGTAGCCTGCCAAATCGAACCAATTGATACCATCATTCACAAGAATGAATCATCTCTTCTTTAGCTGAATCGATTGATGTAGACGTCATGTCTGGCAGGATATTATCTCAAATTTTATTGATCATATCAAGAAGAACTTTGTAAGAACGTACCGTGCATAATCTAGCTTTCCATAGCTGTTCTCCCTAGTATGTCTCGCTTGCGATAACATTGGAGACCTCCTCTTCTCCCAGTCACTGTTCCCTTCCGAACATCGAAATGCATCATGACAATTTTTCATTTCAATGGAACCTCCCTGGATGCTGAGATTACGATGAACCCATCGCTGTCCTGCACGTATCTTGACCACATATTCAAGCATTACCAAGTATACCAGTTTTGAAATGCCGCTTCATCAGAGAGTCACATATAGGAAAAAGCGGCATGGAAACAGAGTGTCAATACATTCCTCTGAGTTTAACCCCCCCATTTCTGGCCCTTACAAATCTTTTACTGTGTTTATACATCTTTATCTTACAATTTCTCTCTGTTTGTATCTTTTCATATTTACGCTTAGAATATCTCAGGAGTTCTTTATCGTAAAGCACTTCATCAACAATCGATAAACGTCTGTCCTTGCTCACAATTCTAGAGGACCTGTATTCCCCAGGTCCCTCGATGACGGTGCCCTCATGTAGTACCACCCGCATTCTGTCAGGGGCTTTGTAGAACCTTTTTGGATCAAGAAAATTTCTCATACGTATCATTCTTAGGTCAGCTTTTATACTGTTGTTCATTTCGAGTGGGGCAAAACCATTCCAACCATCTAAAATTCGGGAAAAACATTCGAAAAAAATCTTAATAATGTAGTAGGTCTTGACATGTCGAGAATGAAAATGATAAAACCTGGACTTCTTTTCTTTGTTTCAATGAGTAATGTTGCTGGGCTTTGAAATTTGCTACTTTCGTACAACCTACTGTTATTTTGGGCTCCCTCTACAGAATTTCCCTCCATCATCTTCGAGGATTCCGTGCAATTTTCCACTCGCCGCTCTGTGTTTTCTCTACTAGGAATACAGCTGGAGTGCAATGAGTACCGTAACTCATCGAATGCACCTTTAATCTTCATAACCTCACTTTCTTACATGTATGGTTCGTGTTATGTACTGCTGCCAGCTGCTAATTAGGTACCTGCTTTACTGCATGCTGCCGCTGCTTACCCATTGCGATAAAATTTTATGGAAGCAGCAGCAGACAATCCAAAAAAGGTTACAGCAGACACAGCAGAAGCACCACTTTTTGAAGGGGCGAAGTTTTGAAGGAAGCGACATCGTAACTACTAGATAGCTGGTAGGCTGTATTGCACTTCTCTGAGGAGAAGAGGATAAAGACGTGAGGGGAAGAGACAGATTTTCCCTTGAATTCCTTCTCCTTTCATGTATTGACTGTCTCAATGTACTTTATTCCCCAAGAAACGTCTGTGGGGAGAAATAACATTCTTCCAAACATGAGGACGCGGTTGAAGTAGATTATAGCCACCTGAAGAAGGTGGCCAAGGAAGGAGCGATGAAGACTGGCAGATATATGAGAGATATGCCATACCATACTACATGTTTGGTTTAGCTTGCTTTCCTCGTTTGCTTTCGTCAAAGGAACATAGATCTAGTCGGTAACGATTTCTGGATGCAAGTCTGGCGTGTTTCCTGACCTCTAAGTGCGTCGATCTTTCTTCTTATCTATCAGAAGTTACTTGAGGCCAAAATTTTCACTGTCGCCGGTGCCTTTCCCGCGATATAATGTCATGAATCTCACGCTATAATCTCAACTTTATGTCCACCAGACGTACGTGTCTCAGTTGAGACAATAAATCAGGAATTACTTGAATATGGAATTTTATATTTATAAGGGAATGGTTTACTTATCATATTATATATAATATTACATAAAAAGTATATTTCAATTTTGTGATAAGAGTGACTTGGTCATCAAGAATGTTGCAAGCATTGGTAACATAGCAATGAACTTTTGAGAAATAGTATGCAATATCCAACTAAGTGCTTGACAACGAGGTGCAGAACTATACAAAGGTGATGTAATGAGTCTCCAAAAAGTGTAACCGACACACATCTGAACATATAAGTGAGCACAAACAAAATGCAAGACAGTCCAAAAGATATATGTGAGTACAATACTACAATACTGGGGATATTTTTTGCCACAAGAAGTATTTTTTATCACACATATCGTGCAAAAGGGCACATATTTGAATTACATTTTTATAATGCTTTAAAGGAGGATACAAATACACTTGTTGTTCATATATATCGTTTGCAAAATGATGCTTATAATGTAGGACATCCATACTATGACTTATACTTATAAGCAACTTATAACTTATAATACTTATAATACTCTTATATACTAAAATAATCATGTTATGATCTAGCTAATCGTAAGACAACGAAAGAAACAGTACTCTTACTCTTATACTTATATCATGAGACTCGTCTATATTGTACTTCTACTTCTTAGATATCATTAAAATGAACATTAGCAATTCTTTTGTAAGTTTCATTATAATATTTAGTAGAAAGATCTTTTAATGTATTTTGTACGTATCTAATTATAAGAAACACTCTATTTCATACAATATCGTTATTTAACGAGAAACAATCAATTCACGAAGCAGTATAGCGTATAGATGTAGCAATGTTGCCTGCAGCAATAATAGATAACAGCTGACATTTCATACTTAAGTCCTAACCTTAACTTCAGTGGATATGAGATCTGATTTTATTACATTAATCCACTCAGACCGAGACATCGAAAGTTGAAAATCGGGCCTCCGCTTGACGCCTAAGGAGCGACATTATTCTACATGATGGAAACTTAACGGATCTTGGAGACAACCATAGTATTTACTCTATTTTACAAACCCCGAATTCACTTAAGACCAAATTGATTGAATGTCGGTACATTTACCTTCATATACCTACTCTTATTGCAACCGTACCAACTGCGCGTGAAATTTGCACAAAGATATGAAGAAATTTTTGAATAAGCTCATGGAAATAAATTACTATCACAATCCACTATCATTATCTTTGTCAACCCGATAAATTCCAAATTCCAAATAGATTCTCCATCATACATCGTTTCGATAGACCATAATTTCCTCCCATCTTCATTTAGACTACCTGTAACCTATCTTTATATTCTTGTAGGTACAACTTCACTGCGGAACGTTTACTTAACAACTTCTCCGTTTTGGTTTGCTATAGTTTCCACGAAGTCAGATGATTCAATTGCAGTGTCTTGAAAAAAAGATAAAAACAACGAACATAAGATGAATTAATAGATACAGTAAATGAAAACACACTGAGTTCTCGAAATTTTGCAGTGAGAGGCAGATAGACTAAATAATTGAGAAGAAACAGCAGCAAAGAGTTCACATCGACGAACCGTTTGACGTCTCTTGAATCTTTTTGGCAGTCAATTTTCTCACACCACTTTTTCCAGTGATTTTTTTTTTTTTTGAACCATAGATATTCCTACTAATAATGGTTGGAGTCAATGTTGCCTCCTCGGTTGAAGTATTTCCTACCTTCAATACACAAGCATTTGGAGCCCTTGATTCAGCGACTGTAGGGATAGACACCTCGCATTCATCCTTTGACTCATTGTCATCACCATCATCACTTGAATAGATCACACCTTTGTTACCGACCAACACTTCGTTTAAATTTGCAGCATCACATGTGGGATGCGTTGGATTATTAGGAGAAGTTTCATTACTTCAAAGTACAACTTCAATACGAGAAGCATGAAATATATTCAAAAATATGTTATTACCCTCTTCCATAGACGATGAAGTAGTACAATCGTTATTTTCACTAGTGCCACTTTGATCATCATTTGTGCCCATCAATTTAAAAAGATGCTTCTTGTATTCCGCAGCAGCCTTTGTATTGTACTTTTTTTCCGACTGAAGCGAAGGTGATCAGATTCACATTCATTAAAAATTATCAAGTCCAGCAAAATGATAAAAATTGAAGATTACTCACTAGCATTTGTTCTTCAGAAACCCCGTGATTTTTAAAATAACTTCGCGCATTGCCATTTCCGCCTACACTCATTATTGATAGCTGCTCGCGGGACCTAATCAAGACGATAAACACAAAGTTCAAAAGAGGAACCAAAATTATTTACTTGTACTTACCACTCATCCAATTCGCATGACCGAACAAATGTCAGATGAACACCTAAAGCACGAGAATTGAAGAGGAAAGCATGATTTGGAACATTCTGGAGAAAATGAGGGCAGCACTGAGCTCGTACGTACCCAATCTGCGATGGATGGCACTGCAATCTAAACATATGAATACACCAAATGTCGCTGATGCCCAAGATGGATTTCTTGATGGGCAATCGAAGCATATTTTATTCTCTGGTTTCGACCTCAATCTTTTGAGTATAGCATTCTTCTCCTGAGTAGGTAGCATCTTCTCCCGAAAACCCTTCTGTCCAGATGATACTCTTTGAGCCTGCTGGAGATATCAGTCGGTAACTACTTTTCCACTGATGTGTCGGTATGGGAGTCTGAAGTGGGTTGCTCTCTATGTGGTGGATTCGCCGTAGTTATCACGTTTTTAGTCTACGGAAGAATTTGTACATTTCTGCATGCTAAATACTGCTGTTGCTGCTGTCCTCTCCAAAGTTGATGAAATTAGGTGGCAAGGCCATCATAATTGCAACAATTAGTATTCGACGATACTTCTAAGTTCTGAGTGAGTAGCTAAAGTACCTAAAGCGTCCCCCATACGATAGAGACAAACGTATCAAATCATTGCCTTACCCCTATTGGTACTTATCGTAGAAAACATATCAATGTTACCACCAATGAGCTCTTCCACAACTCATCACCACACAAATCCTCTCGCCACGCAGCACCCTCTAATTAAATACGAAATTTGAAACGCATCAACGGCTAAACCTCAGGTTTCAAGCGTCATCGCTATTATTCATGTACATCGTTAAGTAGTGTAGACTTATATTAATCGAATGAGCTACCTCAACTCCCCTGTTCGACCATTGGTGGGATTTCTGAACACAAATAAGTGTCCGTTGCGTAGCCTGGCCGACCCTGAGATTTCGCCGTCGAGTATAAATTTCATCGCATAACGCGCGAAAGGGGCAGAGTTGCTAAAGTTTTGTTACATAAATAGGATATGTAGATCGTTTTTATCCTATGATAGTGCTTCCATTTACGCTACAACAATAGATACGTTAGATTTTATGTGCAGAGGACCACAATCTGAATCTCGAAACCTTCCAACGGACAAAAATTTGAAATTTTTTGAAAATTTTAAAAATTTAGCTACGGTTTTTTCTTAGTTGGACAAAACTATCAAAACTCACAAGGTTTCAGATCTCAACTCGCAATTGTTGAAAACCCCCGCGGACACCCTACATGTAGAAGGAAAGGGCTGTTCGAAAGTTTACACATTCATAACTTTTCGCCAAATCCGTCAAATTAGACAGTTAAGAGCGCGATAGACTCCTATTAGTACAAACTATTGATTCCAGCTAGTTAAAGTAGGTTTGAACTCGGGTGTTTTGAGCTACAGTGATGAAAGTAGCCGTTGGTAGCCAAAAAATCGAAATTTTTCCAACGGATTTTTTAATTTTTCAACGGAAATAAATTTCTTTTTTGAAGATGTTACTGACAAATATTGTTGCCATTAGTATGGTAGATTTAGTCATGGGGTTAATTTAGCTAACTCTCTTTTTAAAGAATTGGCCCAGAATGCCTAATATTATTTTTAGCAGGTAAGTAATTGTCTTTCAGATTATTTATTGCATAGTATGATAATAATTTATTTCACTGTCACCTGTCACAAATACAAATTATATATTTAGAAGTACGTATTTTTTTATTTTTATGATAATAATAATAAAATAATATTTTATATATTTAAGATATACTTCATATTGAGAACACCGAATCTAACCCTAACTATTAGTAACTAGCGAAAAGTCTCATGTCTCATCGTAAATCTTGACGTGGAAGAAGTGGACGTCGATAATATATAGCTAAATATAATATTGATGTTTTAACAACGCTATATTCGCATTCAACAGCGGCGTCCCTTTATGTTTATAGGCGCTGAACTTCCTGTATACATGTCACGGTTCATGTATCTCCCAGGTTGTACTAAATTGTTGGCAGACTTCGTGAACTTTACTTTATTTGACTCTTTCAATGAATTCAATGCGATTTTATCTAGACTATTCGAGTTGCAATATTCTTGAATCATATCAATGCCTAATAATTCCGCACGGATATTGGAAACACGACTTTGACCGGTTTGTTTATCGATATATTCAGAATTAATACGGAGCATTTCCAAACCGTCTCGATTTTGGGTAATGGAGCCTTGAGCCATAATTTGTTTGACTAACATTATCATAATCTAATTTGGAAATGGGACGACCTCCACTATTTTTGGTATTAATTCCGAAACGCAATTCGAATTCTTTGGTTTTTCCATCCACACGTAAAGACGGATTTCCACTGTATATATGTAATTGACACCTTCAATCTTCAACAACAAACAGCTCTTGAGTGAAAAACTGTGTAGGCCTAATCAATAAAAAGGCTGCTATTGTCGACTAACACAAGAGGAAGGAGATCCTTGGAAGAGATCAATCTCATGAAGAATTTCTCGCGTCTTGCGCTAGAATGAATCCGGGAGGTACTTGGATGATTATATGCCCCAAGATGGATGAAAAATTCTGGTCTCATATGTATGTGTGATACTAGAAATGATCATATTCCGTCCATAAATGAGCATATAATCATCCACGTACACCCAAATCGATTCCCCCCAAACAGATGGATATTGTGAGTTTCACTGTGAAGTGATGAGATGAAGTACAGAGTCCACAGACGTAAAATACGATGATGACGTGCTAGCAGTGCTTATACTTGATTCATATATTGAACTATTTGTCCCAGTCGCCGCCGTACGTCCAATTTTCAGTCCAACGATCATTTGACATCGCGACGTTCTAAAGCATTGCGCCGTCAACTGAAATATGGACTCATGTTGGACATACGGCGATGAAAGGGACAAATAGTTCAATATATGAATCAAGTATAAGCCATTAGCATGTTATCAATGTAGTTTGCAACTATGGAGTCTCACTGTCGTCGCTTCGCTTCCATCGCCCCTTGGGCATATCTGCTTCTGGAATTTCGTACAGCCTGCCTCGATATGAAGGAAGATAGAAATAAGAAAAGTACTTTAGTATGTGGATGAAGTGGTTTCCTCGATGCTACATCAGATTTGGGATGGAGCTCTTATAATGAAGGAAGGAGTATTACCTGATTTGCTCTCTTGCTTGAAGAAGATGGATGCGCTGCCATTTTGCGAGTTTAGGAGCAAAATTTGAAGCCTCTTCTCTTTTGAGCACGGGCCAGCGAATAAAGAGGGTAGATTTTTCGTTCTCTTGACGATCTATCAGCTATAAACATTGTCATATGCATTTGCAGAACGTTGAACGCTCTTTCCTTTGAATTTCATGGTACCTCAAGTCCTTCATTTGCCAAATCCGTCTACTAGCCGTTTCGTTAATGGCTACAGAGATATGACGCACCCATAACTTCCAGATAGCTTGTTTCTTAAGAGTTCGTGACCCTTCCATCGACTGTCATAAGCTTGTTTCTATCTATTTGTTTGCCGATAAAAGCAGCTGTTTCAAGATGAATTTGACCGATATGATAGAACACAAAAGGCATATACTAGAAATCATTTTGCTCAGCCGCCGCTTTATAAGTATTTACTCTAATTTTAAAGCTCTCCTCCAACTCTAAACGATGTGTCCTGGATCATGAATGCGTATGTTCGGAGCGAAATAAGCTAAGAAAAAATCCGTCGAACTGACCCTAAATTTGCAGATATTTCTGTGAGAATCAAGCTCAAGTACATACTTCTAGGGTACTCATAGGTAGAGACTGTAGTACACATGCCATGCTGTTGCATATTAAAATTGAATATACTTTTTTTTTTCTTCTCTTTTTATGTCACCAAATGGATGGACAACATACCGGCTAAACAGTCCACATACGTAGGTGGAGTGATATCTAGTTGGGGACATCCTGGTTGATGTGTTGTTGTGTGAAATCATCATCATCATATTAATCGCAGCGCATTTTGTATCCGACCACCGATACATTACTAGGTTTCAAAATAAAATTGACCTGCGTGAGAGAGCACAAAAGCCCCAAATTCATAGCCGTTCTGTAGAGCTGTTGGGTGACACTTTTACTGCCTCCGTATATGTCTACCTTTCATGGGTTGAAGAGCATCGTGGTCTGCTCGCGACTGACAGTGCGAAAACAAACGAGCAACTAGACTTTACATACTACTGCTTCTACATGACTTCTTGATATTCACAGAAGAAACTACAGGGCTATATCCAGCGAGCATGCTTCCAGGCTGGTAGTAATCAACAGCGAATAAGTCGCACCAGTAACAGTACCTCAACTTTACTGGTCAGATGTTTAAACTTTTTCAATTACAAATATAAGAATAAAAATCCATCTTAACAGAGTCAAATCCATACCTTAGAGTTTAGAGTAAATATTGGTGACATCAATATGCATAAATGAGGTCCATTACTTCTGGTATAGCGTCTACAGGCACCTATGTATCACAAATAAGGATTCAAAATAGATTCAATGACAAATAGATTAGAGATTCTGTATGTGTACTTTGAATTTGTCCCTAAAACAAAATGTAGCACGAATGAGGAAGCCAAATAGTAAAGAAGAGTAGATCGACGTGAAGTAGAGGAATAATCTATGCAGCTGCCACTTACTATTTAAGTACTCTGTCGTTTAGTCTACTCAAATATATGTAGGAATCGGTACCATATGCTTCCATGCTCATTATAGTTAAGTCCCCCCCAAAATATCTCGCATAATTGCGTGCGATTGGCAAACCATATCCTAATCCCGCTAAAGGAATTTGCATGTCAAAATCTCTTACATCATCATGGTTGTTCAAAATGGCATTCAGTACACTCGGATCTGCCGTTGTGAATAGATAAGACCATATACGATTCATATTTGATCGAGGAATTCCTCCACCCTCGTCACTAACTTTTATCACTACGTCCTCATTCTTTTCGCCATCTGCAATAATGATCTTTATGTTCGGCATAAGATCTACTCCATGACTTTCAACAGTGGCGCGCATCGAATTTTTTACAAGTTCCACAAGGATGTAGCTGATGTGTGACGGAACATATGGAAATGTTAAATCGGTCCGTCCATGAATAGTAACATCAGGGGCATCTCCATGTGTTCTTGAACATATGTAACTTGCATCATGTATAGCTTGTTTGGCGATTTCATAGGGACTTGTTTTTGAATTTACCATACCAATGTAAGTAGACTCCATAGGAACTCCTTTGAGAGCTAAGTACTGCCCAATCAAAAGTCTAATCCCAATCCTACTCATATAAAAATCATTGAGATGATCTTGGATTTCATCGTAGTCCGAAAACCCTTCAATATCCTGACCGAGCTCACTTCTGATTTCATGTGCTCCTTTTGCCATGTTTATAAGGGTACCACTGTGACGATCGTATATTCCTTCTATAAGTCTATAAAATTTGCTCTCATTCTCCAATGAAGTCGGAATGGGGCAGTTTCTTAATTCCTCGAAACTTCTTTTGTACCAGTTGCAAACCTGATTAACATACTTGGACTTCGTCATCACAGAATTTGACTGTAGTTTTATGGCTCGATGTGCTAACCTCACTGGTAGTTCTCTGTGCAAGAAATTCGCTACCTGTATCTGGACTTTTTGATCATCCGATTTTGCGTCAGAGGATTTGTACATTTTATCAAACAAATGCAAATGTTTTCCTTTACCGGTATCTAACAGCGTCTTCAAGGAAATGGCTGTCTGCTGTTTGTTCGCATAGAGAGAAAGATCATCGCTGATCTCAGTTGGATTTCCAAAGGATGGATCTGTGAGAGATGAGAAGAAGCATCGTCGAAGGCGATGTCCACAATTTGAGAACAGAAAACCTAATTGGAGCATATGGGAAGTTCCTTTCTTCAACTGTACCTCTGCCTACTCACTACTTCTATGTGAGTGACCGAAGGCAAAGGCTGGATGGGTAGCAGCAGGAGGCAATCATATAAAGAGGAGTGAAGAAGAGAGTGGTTCTGTTACTGAAGCTGTGTATTAATGGTTCTTCATGTTTCTTCTTCGCATGACGTTAGGTGCTCCTCCACTAAACAAAAAGGAAGACTGTGCTCTGCTGTGGTGTGCTGTATCCTGAGCCTCATGAGACGGGACAGCAGCAGCAGAGCAGCTAGGGAAATTGTTGTTGGCTCCATAAATTCCCCCCAAAAAAATTCCCCCAAACTGATGGAATTTTTGGAGTTGAGTACTATGTAATATGGCTGAACACATCAAGCATGCTCACACCAAATTCCATATTAGGCTGCTACCTGCCCTGCTGAGGTAATGTACCGAGTTTGCATATAGAGGTTGAAGCGAGGAAGGACTGTGATCACACAGTCAGCCTCACTTACAT
>JACLAD010016343.1_pt1 | contig 11266 bp, 8 predicted proteins | sample 8027901 | NCBI WGS metagenome assembly JACLAD01 (sample SAMN15725071, study PRJNA655200) | protist metagenome | isolation source: fluorescence activated cell sorting (FACS) single amplified genomes of... | place: Spain: Blaines Bay Microbial Observatory, Mediterranean Sea | collected 2016-07-05
ACGACAATATATTGTTATAGTGTTGGGCACTTTAACAGAAAAAAATGAATTAGCATGCAATTATTATTATTTCAATTATTAATACAGCACAGTACTATAATTGAAATAAATAGGAGGTGTGCATTATACTACTATATTATTATCTAAGTATATACCTTGTAAATAAGACGGATAAAACTCTCCCAAAAACAGGCGTGGTCTAATTAGTACAGATTTAGTATAGTATAAATATTTGATAGGTAGATCTAGGGAGATAATTAATTCATAAAATCCAAAAATGACCAATGTTAATTGGATGAAAATATCTAGAATATCCGATTGTTTATATTATCCTATCAAATATATATTTATAGTATACTAAATCTGTACTAATTAGACCACGCCTGTTTTGGGAGAGTTTCATCCGTCTTATTTACAAGGTATTAAGTATATAATAATATTTTGAATAAAATAGTTATTAATGTAAAATGTGTCAGAAAGAAGAAGTACAACAAATACGAAAAGAGACGACAAAGAGTATATCTATATAATCTATAGAATTACTATCTTGTATATATATATATATAATTTTTTTGAAGAAACACAAAAAAACATATACGTAACAGTTTCTATAACCATGCCAACTCCTACCAAAGTATGTGTGAAAAGATTAAATAAAGAATTACGTAATATTATGAAAAATCCAATACCACAGTTAAAAACACGTCCTTTAGCAGAAAATATATTGGAATGGCATTATGTGATCTATAATTTAGACGGTTGTTATAAAGATGGTATATATCATGGTGTGCTGAAGTTCCCGTCTGATTACCCGTACAAACCACCTTCGTTGCGTATGATAACACCAAGTGGTCGTTTTCATATAAATCAAAAATTATGCTTGTCTTTCACTGATTTTCATCCAGAGTCTTGGAATCCTATGTGGAGTGTCTCAACAATTTTATCTGGTTTAGTTTCATTTTTTTTAGAAGAATCATCTCATACGTATGGCAGTATGTCTGCGTCTAAATCACAGCGTAGGAAGTTTGCTACCAATTCCTCGACATTCAATCTTCGTGACAGTGTATTTTGTGATTTGTTTCCTGATATGGCAACTGTTTGTAAAGAAAATATTTATAAAAGTATCGAAGCGAACAATGATAATAATAATAGTAATAATAGTACAAATAATAATAATAAAAAAATTTATAATAATAATAACAACCCAGTTCGTCGTAGAGGAGGGACAGGAAATTTAAATAATAATATTGGTGGCAATGCAACACCAGCAGCATTGTTTAATAAAAATAATTTACGTAACATGAAAAATAATATTGATGGTGTCAATCGTTCTGGAAAATTTATCGAAACAGTTTTTCTTGTATTATTTTTAATTTGCATCTTTGGAGTAATCAGCATATTGTTCTATTTACAACAAAAGAAGTAATAAACAACATGTTGGGCCGCGTTATTTGGATTTTTGGATGTGCTCGTGAATTGACTAAACAGAGAAGTGTGGGGGGGGGGCAACTAAAATATCATATGGTTTATAATGAAGCGGACGGGAATCTCACACAATATACTTTTGTATATTTAATTTAATTTAGCGTGCGTACTATGAGATATGCATACTACTGGGGTGTGTTTTTTAAAAAAATGAATATTAATATGATACGACTGATATTTTATGCATTATTTAAAACAAGTTTCCTTTTTTACATAACTCCCTCTGACACTACGTATGTACCTCTAGCTTCTCGCTTCTCAAATCACTCTCAGTCAATCATACAACACGTCGACAACATGAACTCCATCTTCCTTAGTAATAAATTTAATTTGTGTAGATTTTTGATCTAAATTCAATGTATAGACACGTGGTAATGTATCGTTGCCATCGCCAATTTGTTTTGTCAGTTGCATTTTGTTCGTCTTTTCTTTATTATTATTAACATCTCCACGACCTTGATGTTTACTTCGAATATCCCATCGTAAAACTTCTTTAATTGTATTGATAAATTCATTTGATTCATCTGCTTTCCACCATATGCTTTTATCATATTTCACATAATTAATTAATTTATCCAATACGTTTTTCTTTCCATTATTATCAATTGTAACGTTTAATGGTTTGAAAATATCATTATTATCCACCCACTTTGGTACTTTTAACATGTCTCGATCAACAACATCAAATGGTAAATATGGTTTGATATCTAATATAGTTGTATTATTAATTATATCAATACCATGCAATGTAATTTCTTTTTTATCTTCATTGACATTTATAATTTTTGCAACACTTAAACCAATATTATTTGGTCGATGTGGTGTTCGTGTCGAATATAAGCCAACTTTTTTTCCATTTAATTGTGGTGGCTTTACTTTACCTTTAATCGTTGTCTTTGGCTTGCCTAATGATGTTTTTTGATGCATATTTGTATTGTCATTAAATACAAATAAAATCCAACAATGTGAAAATTGATTTAATGAATTGATCGAACTTGCTGGTATATGTTTTGATAATTTCAATGTCGCTCTTCCTGATGGTACTAATTGAGGTTGTCGTGGTGTACCATTGCGAGTTGGGTAGCATGATTTCAATGTACCTATTGAATGATAGACGTATCCATCTTTTTCTTGCTTTTTTAAAACAATTTCTCGTAATGCTTGCTCTGCTTTGATTCTACCACGTCGTTCTTCCTCACGAAGTTGATTTAATTTATTGATTACATTATCATCATTGTTATTATTATCGTTATGTGATTGTAAATATTTATATGTACAGAATGATGCAATGCATGATGAAATTATTGCTGTCGATGCGATTAATTTCATAATAATAATATAATTTGATATATGTTGATATATATATATATATATATATATGTCTTGATAGAGATTCATATCAGTTATAAAAAGCTATAAGTGTATGTGTAATAATAAATCTATATTTTTACATAATATATACATGTGTAAAAAAATCAACCAGCCGTGTGGTGCTTGATAAATTAAAAAAAAAATCAACCACCATCCATGCTATGCTTGATAAATTAAAATAATCAAGCACGGGTGGTTGATAAATTAAAAAAATCAAGCAAAAACATTTTTATTTTGCTAAAATTCCACTTCCTTTATTTTTTTTTGTTGTAACTTACTACTCATACACACAAAAATGTCTATAGCATTAAAAAATATTTTAAAAGATACGAAATTATTACAAACAAGTGCATTTATTGGTGGTCAATGGTTAAATTCAGCAAATCGACAAAGTTTTGATGTATTTAATCCAGCGGATGGTACAGTTGTTTCAAATGTCATACGTGCAAATGAAAATGATGTCAACGATGCAGTTGAACATGCAAGCAATGCTGGGAAATCATGGTCAAAAACATTAGCAGCTGAGCGCTCTGTAATATTAAATAATTGGTATGATCTAATGATGGAACATCAAGAAGATTTAGCACAAATTATGACAGCTGAATGTGGCAAACCATTAGCTGAATCTAGAGGTGAAATTGTATATGCCGCTTCATTCTTGAAATGGTTTGCAGAGGAAAGTAAACGAGTTTATGGGGATACAATACCAAATGTGAAACATGGACAACGTATTCTTGTCATGAAACAACCGTAAGTATATATATATATATATATATATATATCTGTCATGAAACTTATTTTTTTATTTAAATCAATAATCTTGAATTTCAAGATATATATATAAATATATTGAAATTGAAATTATTTAACATATATATATATGTATATAATTTCTCTAACAATTATAATATTATATATATATATATACGTATACATATAGAATCGGTGTAGCTGCAATGATTACTCCATGGAACTTTCCGAGTGCAATGATTACACGTAAAGCAGGACCAGCATTAGCAGCTGGATGTACAATTGTATGTAAACCAAGTGAAGATACACCATTATCCGCATTAGCATTAGCTGAATTAGGTATCAGAGCTGGAATACCAGATGGTGTCTTTAATGTAGTTACAGGGGATCGAAGTGATGCAGCAACAATTGGCAATGCATTAAGTACACATCCATCAATTCGTAAATTATCATTCACTGGATCAACTGCTGTTGGAAAAACATTGTTAGAGAAATGTAGTAGTACGATGAAAAAAGTATCATTGGAAGCTGGTGGTAATGCACCATTTATTGTATTTGATGATGCAGATCTTGATAGTGCTGTCCAAGGTCTTTTGTTGTCAAAATTTCGTAATGCTGGACAAACATGTGTATGTGCAAATCGTATATATGTACAAGAGGGAGTATATGATGAATTTTTAAATAAATTAATTGATGAAGTTAGGAAATTTAAAATTGGTAATGGTGCAGCTGATGATGTTACTATTGGACCTTTAATCAATTCAAGAGGTGTGGAAAAAGTGGAGGAACATGTGAAAGATGCAATTGAACAAGGTGCAAGGCTTGCATATCAAGTTGAATCAAATGATGATCTTGTTAACAATGGGGAAAATTTCTTTAAACCTACTATATTAGCAGATGTCACACCATCAATGCGTTGCTCCTATGAAGAAACATTTGGCCCAGTTGCACCATTGATTCGTTTTAAAGAAGAAAATGAAGTTATTGAATTGGCAAATGATACATCCGCTGGTCTTGCTGCATATTTTTATACAAAAGATTTAGGTCGTAGTTTCCGTGTGACGGAAGCATTGGAATATGGTATGGTTGGTGTGAATGAAGGTGTTTTATCCAGTGAAGTGGCACCATTTGGTGGTATTAAAGAATCTGGAACTGGTCGTGAAGGTAGTAAATATGGGATGGATGATTATTTAGAAATTAAATATGCATTGATGGGTGGGATTTGAGTTGTGAGAGACCAGAGAATTAAAAAGAATAAAATGCATACACTGAATATGTGGTGTGGTGCAAATTTTGTTTTTTTTTACTACGAGTAATTTTTTTGACACTTCGCGTACGAAGCGTATGTTTTTATAATAAAACACCAAACTATAATGTATTCATATTTTTTTATTCACACACCATCTTATTCCCCAAGATCGACAATCAAATAAACATTCACACCTGCTTTTGTTTCACATAGTGAAGTGTGTGTTGTTCAAGTTTAAAGTTGTTGGTCTCATTCAATCGTATAAATCCACCATAACCGCCTCGTACACGTCTACCATTTACATCATGACAATTTGCTTTTCCACCTTTTTACCAAACACACCCTCTCTACAATTTACTCATTTGTTTCGCAATTTCCACATCGATTTTCTCTTGTATATTGATCAATTGCAATTTCTGTTTCATTAATTTTTGTAATTTTGGATTATATTTCGCAGGATCCAAATTGAAATGATATTTATTAATATCCAATGCTTTTAAATTTACATTTAAATATTCATTTAATTTACTTTCCGTTCCTTCATCAATATTTATATTTTCTTGTTCTGCTTTTACATAAAAGTTATCTATACAAAGTTTTAAATAGTTTTCTTCTTTATCAACAATATATTTTTCATCATGTTCACGTAATATTTTAAATTTTTCATTGTTTACATATTGTTTTTCTAAATCTTTCAATTCATAATTGTGTGTACTACTTTGAAATTCCAACAATTGTTTTTGGAATCCTAGATTCGGATCAATGTGTTTTTTACATATTCCTTCGACATAATGCCATGCTTGATATAACGTAGCTTTCAATTGAAATATTAAATATGCTAATATAACAGCACCACTTCGGCTTACACCTTGTTGGCAATGAACAACTACAGCTTTGTTTTCAGTCCTTGCATAGGTGATAAACTCAATTGCAGATTTAAAATGTGTTGCTATCTCTGCACTTTTATCATCTTCCACTTTGATATGCATGCAATTTTCAAACCGTTTATCGTTCGTTTCTGGCGTAACGGTAGTGGTCACTGACAATATATATGCAATGTTATGATTTTTTAAAAACTCATCATCATCTAATATTTCCTCCCCAGCTTGGTACAGGTATGGCAATATTTGTTGTACACTCCTATCTGCATTCCATGGGTACTCCGGCCTTGTTGTACGTGTCCTCATCTTTTGCGTACAAAAAATTGTTTATACAAAATATTGTTTTCAATTCGAATAAATGTTTCCGTTACTCTATGAGTATAAACGAGAACGATATATATATATATATATATATAATCTACTCAATAACTCTTCTTTATACTCTTTCATCTATATATAATAGTATATATATATATATGGCCTGATTTGGACCACAATTATATATTAAGGATAAGAAATAATATAATCATTGAAATTGCTATTGTAACTATATACTATATCAATCATAAATATATTCATTAACCCTTAAATTACAATAATCCTGTGTGCGAAAATGAAAAAAATGTGCCGCGTGAGCTGGTGAGGCGTTGGACGAAGAAGAAAAAAATACATTTAGTTTTCCACTTGCTGGGGTCAATTAAATGGTCCATTTAAATTTTTATAGTTTGTTATGTATCCTATATTATATATATATTAAATTTATTATTTTATATTCATAAATTGGACGTTTTTTATGTACCTCTACTCGGTTTGCTAGCCATTTTTTTTTATTTTTTAAAAAATAATATAGTTTTCCACTTCTAATGTTGGGGTCAATAAAATGGTCCATTTAAATTTTTATAGTATGTTATATATCCAATATTATATATATATTAAATTTATTATTTTATATTCATAAATTGGACATTTTTTATGTACCTCTACTCGGTTTTCTAGCCATTTTTTTTTTGTTTTTGATGGAAGAAGAATAAAAAAGTACTTGTATTGATAAGGGAAAGAGGATTATATATATATACACGTCATATATTAACAACATCAATATGCCACAATTAAAGACTGCCTTAACAACCATGCTTGGAATCGAGCATCCGATTATCCAAGGAGGTATGCAATATGTTGGATATGCTGAAATGGCTTCAGCGGTTTCCAATGCAGGTGGCTTAGGTATTTTAACCGGTTTAACACAACCTACGCCAGAAGATTTAAGAAAAGAAATACGTAAATGTAGAACGATGACAGATAAACCATTTGGTGTGAATTTAACTATTTTACCATCTTTGATAAAAGCACCATATGATGATTATATGAATGTTATTGCAGAAGAAAAAGTTGCAATGGTGGAAATTGCAGGTGGGAACCCAAAAAAATATATTCCAATGTTAAGAGAAAATGGCGTCAAAGTATTGCATAAATCTGCCACTATACGACATGCATTGAAAGCACAAGATGCTGGAGTAGATTTATGTGAAATTGTAGGTTATGGTGGCTCGATTGCAGGTGGTCAACCTGGAGATGAAGTTGGTGTTTGGGTGATTTTAGCAAAAGCATGTGAAACATTGAAAGTGCCAGTTGTTTGTGCAGGAGCAAATGGTACTGGTAGACAATTAGCCGCTGCTTTATCCATGGGTGCATCAGGGATTACAATGGCTACACGATTTTTATGTACACAAGAAGCTCCAGTAAAAATGAGTATCAAAGAAGTCATGGCAAGTGATGAAGTTGATGAACGTTCCACGACAGTTGTAATGAAAGGGTTACGAAATTCAACACGTGTATTTAAAAATAGTGTTACAATGAAAATGAATGAACTTGAAGCAGAAGGTTTAGCAAAGGGTAATTTGGATTTTGGTGCAATGGCACCCTATGCAAATGGACAACGAACGAAAAATATGTGGCAACAAAGCGGTGATACAGAAGATTCCATGTGGTCTGCTGGCCAATCATTAGGTTTGATTCATGATATCCCTACATGTAAAGTTTTAGTTGATCGAATTGTGAAAGAAGCAGTTGAACAATTAACAATTGGTCAAAGTTATGTCGTTCAATCAAAGATGTAAAGAAATATTATTTTTTATTTTAATTTTTATTTTGTTCGTACTCAAATAAAAGATGATGGTTAAAATATTACTGCGAGAGAGAGAGAGAGTGCGTGAGATTTTTTCAGTTTTTAGATAGTGCAGAGGTGCATGGTGCATATGTATTAATTGTATAAAAGTTTAAAAGCGAGATAATTATTTTTTTAATACCGACTTCTTTAAATATACGAAAACCTTTTGTAGAGGTGTGCGTTTTGATTTTTGTTTTTACCCCCATCTTGGGATAATAACAGAATCCCAAACTTGCCCTGCACTAACATTTCCATGTTTATTTGTACGAACGAATTCAATAAAAATTTGTGAACTATTTGCATCCAATCGTATATATCCATAATCATCAACATGCTTTACTGACCAACTTTTGTTTTTAAATCCACCTTTTTCATGTGTTGCTCCTGCACTGCCTACTGTTAAATGTACTGTACCTTTCTCAACGATTGTACCATTGTAAACTGGTGCAATACGTTCATACGAATGTTGATGCCCAACAAGGAAAAGATTTACTTTGTATTTTCGTAATAAAGGTTCTAAATTTTCACGAAGGCCTAAACTCACTTTATAGTCACCAACCTCCAATAATTGCGCTGTGTACATCATTCGATGTGTGGAAATAATAATCCAGTTGATCTTTGTTCGATCAACTGATTTCAAATCATTTTCCAACCATAGATATTGTTTACTACCAATTCTCCAATCATGTTCACTAGACATAACAATAGAGTGAACACCACCTTCATCAAAACTATACCAAAATATCCCATTGCCATTGCCAGTACCAAAATACCTAGCATTTGTTGGGACACCACATTCACCTTGCGAATCATCGCCCATATTGCCCCATTTTTCTCCTTCATTTTGCGGATGCCATCCACCTGGCTTTGCACCAGAAGGATCATTACCACCATACCCGGTATGATCGTATTCATGGTTTCCTATTGTAACCTCATATGCTATTCGTTTTGTTACAGGTTCTACTAGCCCAGACCATAAATCCCATACAACCCCAGAACCTTCTGCATATCCTAAATCACCAGGATGTAATAAAAATGCATCATATCCATTATTAACAATGTCATTTTCAACTTGCGATACTAATTTCCATGCAGGTCCAATATGTGGAAATGGAATTGCTTGATCAGCATACATTAAAAATTTAACATTAGTATCAGTTTCATTTAATCTTGATTTAAATGATGTTTCTTTTGAGTAACCATGTTTATCATTTCCAACTACATAATATATAGTTATTCCACCTAATGGTAAATTTGTAAGTGTAACTTGATGAATATAACCTGGATTTATAAAATGTTGCGGACCTGTTTTATTTGCTGGTGCATTACACATATCTGTATTTTTATATGTATTGCTTGTACCAGTAATTTTTGAAGTGTATGTTTTACTTTTCAATCCCCATTTCACAGTTGGGGCAGGGACACTATGTCCACTTACCCATGCAATTAACATTTCATCTCGATTGCTTGTAAAACTTAAATGTTGCTGTGTTGGCAATATTCCAAAAGTTTGTTTTATAGGTGCTTCTGCTACAATTGTCCATTCATTAATATTATTGTTGTCATCATAAATTCTTACATATCGTATAATGTATTGGCAACGAAGATCTGGTAAAATAGTGATATTTGTTAAAAACATTGATTTCCGTTTAATAGCTTCTTTTGAAACACGAGCAGCATCAAAACCTTCATTTAATTTCCAAGATGGTTGATCATGACATGTTAAAATTAAAATATCGTTCGTTGTAGGATTTGGAATGTCCATAAATTTAATAAATAAATGCTTTTTATTATTATTGTTGTTTTTAATACTGACTGTCATTTTTTTTGAATTTATAAAACCTAGATCATTGTTCCTATGTACTCGATGAACTGGTATATGCTTCTTTCGATCTAAAATACTCATTGATCCAAATATTGGTTGATGAAAATATTTTTTTGTTTTCTGTTGTTTTGCAATAACATCATTTATTACAATAAATCCTATAATAATAATAATTAATAATATATTTAAATGATAATTCATGTTTTGATATGATGTATACGTAATGTAATATGAAGGTGTGCTAATAATGATGATGATGATGTATCTATCTCTCTAGATGCAAAATATTTATTAATAGTATATCAAGAAATGAAATTACTTTTATGTATAAAAATATATTTTTACTATCGATAATTTATCTTTTGTATATATGTATGTTTTATTATCACTATATAACTATAGTATATACTGTATAGTGAATGTAAAAGGGAAAAATGCAAATAAATATGTTGCATATCGAAAAGAACACGACTTCGTAGAAAAAATTGTACAAGACTATAGATATTACATGGAAAACTATCTCTAGTTATATTACATTATATTATATATATATATATATATCACATACGCCGATACAAAGATTTAATCCATTCTCCTTCATCTATTGTTAAATTTCTATATTTACCAGGTTCCATGAATTCTTCTTTTTCTTCATCATGTTGATCATCATTTAGATTGTCGTCATTTAAATTACCAAGTTCAATTTCACCAAATTTATAACGAAACAAATTTAACACAGGGAATCCAGAATATGCTAGCATTCGACGTATCATCCGCTTTTTACCTTCTGAAACAGAAATTTTAATCATTGATAAATTAGATTTATCTATAATTGGTGAAGATGGAAATTGATTTGGTCCATCTTGACGTGTAAACAATAATTCGTTTTTTTGTTGTTTGCAACAACAATGTACTAAATGTTGTTGAAAATTTTCATGTAGATTTATTTCTTCATCATTTTTTAAATTTTTGATATGCTTTGATTCTAATAATTTTCCATGAAATGTTCCCCATCTTGTTTCAACGCCACTCTTTAATTTTACTTTTAAGCTTTCAAAATTCACAATACCTTGAACAATACAACAATATTCACGTGGAACATGATTCTTAGGATTTAATAAATATTGTGTAAGTTTACCATCGGTAGTAAACAATAATAGTCCAGTTGAATGTTGATCCAATCTCCCAATTGGATGTAAGCCCATTTTTAATATTTTCTCAGGAAAAAAATTATTTACACATACCCGAGATTTCAATTCATCACTTAATGTAGTCAAAACATTGCATGGTTTATTTAATACTAATATAGTTGGTAATTTGATTTCATTAAGCGTTTGATCGTCTATATTTTCTTCACTAATAGAATCATCTAATATAGTTATTTTAAAATCATGTAGTGATATTTTTCTTGAAATATTGGTGGTTATTTGGCCATTTATAATTACACGTTTTGCACGTAATAATTTTTTTATTTTCTTTCGACTTGTATATATTGTATATTTTTTTAAATAATCACCTAATTTAATCGTGCCACTGCT
>JACLAD010012331.1_pt1 | contig 11265 bp, 1 predicted proteins | sample 8027901 | NCBI WGS metagenome assembly JACLAD01 (sample SAMN15725071, study PRJNA655200) | protist metagenome | isolation source: fluorescence activated cell sorting (FACS) single amplified genomes of... | place: Spain: Blaines Bay Microbial Observatory, Mediterranean Sea | collected 2016-07-05
CCCCGCTTTTCGTTTCCCGGGCGCCATTCCGCGTTATGAAAACGCGAATAGCACGCATGTGGTGGAAAACTTTGGATTTTTCTCGGGGTCTACCCCCGGTAAGACGTTTTCTGTATCTTCATCGTACGGGAGTGCTACTAGTACAGTTGCCTTTAGTACGAACCGCCTTGATGCAGTATCAGTGCGCGGCTATCTTTTGGCAGGAAACAAAGTTTATTATACTGGCCCCACAGTACGGGTTGCGATGCAAGTTCATGACTCTGCTCATAGTGTTGACACAAATACTGTGTCTCTTGGGGCGAAAATTTGCCAGGGCGGCCAATGTGTGAGCAAAACGTGCTTAGCATCTAGACCCCACGGGAGCTGCATAATTTCTTTTGTGCTTCAAAGCTCTTGGTTTGATGGTGCGTCCCCGGCTAGTGTTCAGGCATCGTATGGGTTTGCGGGGGGTAATTTTAAGCAGCTCCAGGGTGAGATTGAGTTAGTGGGTAAAAGCAAAGACTCAGACTACAATGCAGCCATAAAAAATTCTGTTATTTTTGATCTTCCTTTCCATGGAATGAGACGCGGTGAAAAATATGATGTCAAAGTATACGGTAACGCTGATCGCGCTATAAGTGCTTTCACCCTCAAGCTTGAATCACAGTCAGGTATCAGCATGAACGATGTCAAACTTGATGGGAGCCTCTGGAGTGGCGAGATCATTAAAAATAGTGTAAATGATGTTGTTGTCACTGCCATTATCAAAGACGCTTCTAAAGCACCTAATGGTGCAGTAGCGAAAACGCTTCTTCTGACCATAACCCTCGCAGTGAGCGCCCAGGCTACTGAGGAGCAATTCTATGGTATTGGATGCAGCATCGAATTTCTCCAAAATATCCTTGGCATTCGAGTTGTGAACTCAAAGCCCGCGCCTGCACATTACATGAGCCGTGCAGGAGTTACACAGGGGAAGCTTCAGTCCAACGGAAAAATAATACTGGAGCCCAAAAACATTTTTGTTGCTAAAGACAGAGTTGCCGCGATACTCCCGTGGGCAACATCGACAGAGCTTGTGAATACGGCAGCGCTAAGCGGAATTCCAGTGACCACCACCATTCAAGTTCGGGCTTATAAAATGTCAGGGGCACTCATTGCTAATCTCCAGGGTTGCGAGTGTGCAGCATCGTCTGGCTATGAAAACACTATTAAGGTATCGGCAAACTGCAACACAGTTACATTGGATGGAAGTGAGCGCGGGAAAGTTGACAATTCTATCGCTATCAAGGTTAAGTACGCAGCCGAAGTCCTCGAGGAGACGGTAGGATTCCGTATTTGGTTTCCCAAACTCCCTCTAGAAACCACATATGCATCAGACATTCTATTGAGCCCGATAAAGGGGTGGCATGATTCGAGCAACGCCTGTAAACAACAATATCAACGCGCAATCCTCAAAGCCCATACTTCATTTTACTGGAACAACGCAGCTCCGTCTGATAGCATCATTGTGGATGTGACATCACTTGTACAAAGTGCGGTAAAGCCTTCACCGGGCACGAACACAGTCGAGGTCTTAAATGACGGCACCATCCGGGGCCTCATGGCGGGGCCTGCAAAAGTTATCGTCGATGCTGGACATGGCACTATCGGGTCCGTCGATATTACTGTCGGCACAGCTGACCAAAGTGTCGGCGTTTACGAACTGGAAGCGCATATCCCGACTTCGGTTGATTTTATTGTAGACGGCTCAAAGTCACTAAGCAGACCAGAAACAGCCAATGGCCCCATTTCGTCTGCTTGGAGATCTTTTACATCAAAGACCAATTTTAAAAGCCTCCTTACACACGAAGGAGAGCGCGCTCGGATAGTTCCAAGTGTTATATTTACAGATGGTACAAGAATGTCCCTAGACAAAAATGAATACTTGGGCGCTATAAACTTTACGTCCTCGCGTCCGTTGATTGGAGAGATTGATAATAACTACATTGTGACAATGGGATCGGGGAGCGGCAACTTCGTGGGCGTGAGTTGGCATGATAAAAATTGCACAAAGAAGGTTCTCGGGGCAGGGAATGCAAGATTCACTTCTCAACTACCAGCCCCTACCAATGTGCGAATAGAAGGCCTCGCAGAGCGCTTGGGACAGTACGGCGATTTGGCAGTTGTCCATCGTGGATCGCAAAAGTCACTGAATTTGCCGCTCAAAACCTCCCTTGAAGTGTATCTAGAGTATGAGAGCTCACCTACCCAGCGTATGACCAATGATCCCAGAACTCTGTATGATACTTCGGCAAGTAAAGGACTTTACCGATTCAAACAATTGTCGGGAGAGGCACCAGTTATTGAGCCGAACCAAAACGCCCAGCATGGTGTTGGTATTTTAAAAATAGGATTTGCGCACTGGCCTATAACAAAAGAGGTTAATATCGTAATATCTGTCTTCGATGAGCTCGAAGTGTTCATGACTCCGTTTCCTTCGTATTCGGGTTCTACTTCAATCAGACGAAATGTCCTTCACAAGTTCGATGGGCCGTCGACACCTAATCCTTATCAAAAAGGCGAGCTCCATCTCAGGATGCATCTGACCGATGGCCACGTCATCGACCTCAGCGACACCGAATACACTTCTTACGAAATATACGAGGCTAACACGAATGTGAAGAGCGTTGATGTGCTGACGGCCCTCAAAGAAAAAACTGGATTTCGTAATGTCGTGCAGGTCGTTTGCTGCGATTACAAGCCCAATGCCCAGGTTGGGTACAGAGAGGTCGGTATAAGCGGTGTTTACAACCCCACTGGCTCAAGCAAGCCATTCACGTCAAACAGTAAATGGAATGTGAAACTTTTGGAAGAAACAGTTCACCTTACAAGTTACGACAATGTGAACTTTGTCTCCACATTCAACGGCTTTGTTGGTAGTTCCAGGCAAATAACATTTGGGGGAACCTTTAGTGATGGCACTAAATATACGAGTTTAGTCAAAAGTGGCGGTTCGGTTGTAAACGGGCTATTTCAATACTCTTCTGATAACACCTGCCTTTCTGTCACAAATACAGGATTAACGCAGCTTTCTTCGAACTCGGATCGCATAACAACGCTCAAAATTGAGACGACTTCGACGAAAATGAAACTCACACACGATATTTCGGTAGCATGTAATCTCAGTCCAAAAATCGGCGACATGGATCTCGGGGCCAAGTTAGGGGTCCCTATTGGGATTTCGAAGCCCGGTAATAGTTTCGATGTCGAGGTTCGCGTAAATAGCGGCAACGATTTTATCGGGGCCTTGGAAATTGAAGTTCATTACCAAAAGAGCCGCATCGAAGCCGTTGAAATCAAGCAAGGGGCCGATTGGACAAGCGGGATATTTATCGGTGTGATAGAAACGGGAGGTGTTGTCAAGTTTGGTGGCAGCATCGATAACTCCATCAGAGGTAGTAATGTCCGTGTTGCTACAGTAAGGTTCAAAACCCTTTCAGGCCTGGGCGATACCACACTTTCAGGTCGAGTCGTGACATTTGGTGTCAAAGATGACATATCGGGCAAGACAGTTGGATCGCCTCCGACAACTACTGTTGCGGGAAGCCTGAAATTTGCCGTTACTAGCGATGGCAAAGCGCGAAAGCGCAGAGAATCTCTCGGTGCGAGCCTTGAGGAGGCAAGCAATCTAAATACGGCTACACAAAAGAGGGCTAAGAGAAATGTGTGCTCAAGCCCACCCTGTGTAACGTGCCCAGGGCCCGGGAGGGAAACTGGCGATACGAACGGAGATTGCGTGTTCGATTTGCTAGATATGACATATACTCAATATTATCTCGCGGAAAAACTTTACGATTTCAAAAGGCCCCGCGGCAAGCTTATACAATCTAGTCCCATATTTGCTCTCCAAAAGGCGACAATGGATGGTGATTTAAATGGTGTAATTGAGCCTTCGGATGCAGATTTCTTTGCGCGAGTCAACTTTGGCTTGCTTAATTTTGTCAAAAGTTGGTCCTATCAGACCATCGAACGGAACGGATCCGACTGCAAGCTCCATATAAGCGTCATTTTACTTCGCAAAGGCGACGCCCCTGCCGATGCATCCAAAGCCCGCCTTTACCTTGGGGTAGGTATGAAGCCCAGTGAGGGAAGCAAAGATGGTGATATCGATTCTTCTGAATTTAATCAGGGCGATGGAAGACTTGTTCTTTCAAAAAAGAACCCCACTGACTCCTTACCGGGTGCGGTATGGGAGGCGGTGAGTCGGAATACCAAAACAGGAGAGTTCGGCGTCGCAACTTACACCTCCCTTGTCTCCAATTGGATCGGGATCACTGTATTTCAGGCCACAATATCGCCCCAGGGACAAGCCTCTCAAGGGAGGAGTCTTGCAATGTTTAAGAATCCAGACCCTCCCTTTGAATATCAAAATGTAAGTCAAGCATCTAAAAAAATGTCTATATGCATGTGTGAACTTCTTCAAATTATCGGCTTTGCCTTTTTAAATATAATATACATTTATTTATTTTCTATTTTTTTTGTGTGTGTACGCAGGCTATCGAGCTTCAACTTCCGATCCAACAGTCTTCGATATCAATCACATCTGGTGGTCGGGGCTACAATCCCACTTTTGCTGTAAAAAATGGAATGAAAACAAGTGAATGCACAAATTCCTTCCCCCCGACGTGGGAAAAACAGGTTTACGAGCTTACAATAGGCGAGGAAGCACCTGTTGGTGCATTATTGGCAAACAGCCCCACGGCATTTGATGCAGACTCTGGTATAGCAGGAACGCTGACTTATACTCTCCTCACACCGAGCGACACTTGGGCACTTGATACTTCGAATGCAAAAATAACTTTAAAGCAAAGCATTGATAGAGAAACCCTCGATTTTTATACTTTGTCAGTCAGGGTTACCGATGGCGCAGTTGTTCCTCAGTCACGAGATACAGTGATCAACATTAAAGTTTTGGACGACAATGACAATAGTCCTGATATAACAAGCTACATGAGTTTCATATCAAATGATCAACTTCCAACCGTTGATGGAGATCGTATATTGGGCAATGTCCACGAGACATCGCCTTCTGGAACGTTATTACTGCAAATGAACGCAACCGACGAAGACATTGGAGAAAATGCGAGATTGACGTACAGCATCGAATTTTTGGGATCGCGTGCTCAGGAGGCAAAAGAGGTATTTCATTTTGATACTGTAACCGGAATACTGTCTACAAAAAAGGCTATGTTATACACTGGAACCCCTTACGAATTCCGTATCACGGTAAGTGACAACTCGGTCACAAATCCCGAATCCGTCACAACGCCCATTATCAAGTGTGTGCTATTAGACGACAATGACTTTGCCCCGATTTTTGACGCGCCAAGCTACGAATCTGGCCTGCTAGAGACTGCTGCCGTTGGCAAATTTGTTGTTCAAGTGTCGGCGCAAGATGATGACTATGGCGATAATGCAAAAATATCATACTACATTGTTAGTGGCAACGCTAATGATGCATTTAAAATGAACGAAGCAAACGGGGTACTGACCCTAGCAGGCAAACTTGACAGAGACTTTACATCGCTTTATAACCTTGTGATCATGGCGCAGGACCACGGTAGCCCTAAACGACTCAATGTGACAACAAATGTTGTAGTTACCGTATTTCAGCCACAGCAATTGCCCGTTCGATGGTCAACAGAAACTTGCGGATTCATTTCTGGAGCGGTGACAGGAAACCCTTACGCTGCACAATTTGGCTTTTTCAGCCAAGCAATGTCACGAACTTCAACGTGTAGTGTCCGCGCCTCCCTTGCCGGTGTTCCATCCACGCCAAAGACTGTGTCCTTCAAACTTCTCCCTGCAGTGAGCGTTGAAGGTAAATTGCTTTCCCATGGCAATGTTTGGTACGACAAAAGAAAAGTAACGGTGACGATGCAAAAGCGAGATGCAGATTTTAACACAAATACCCAAAGCGCTCCATTAAAAGTCAAGATGGTACCGAGCTCAACGCTGGCAAGTAAGTACGCCTCTCCTGTCGAGCGCACATGCACCCCGGGATCTATATCTGGGATTTGCACTGTGACGGCAACGTTGCCTAGCCAGTGGTTTTCGTCAGACCTCCCCAAAACTAATACAGTGACGGTGATGTACGGGTTCGCCGATGAGAGAATCCCCCTCAAAAACTTGGAAGTGCTGACAACGCATTCATCTCCGTCGGTCACTGTTGCAACCGATGTGGTCATGACCCTCCCCGCCTACGTTTTGCACCCTGGCAATACTTTTAGCGCCCCCGTGAGAGCGCATGCCGGCTTCAAGATAAATGCTGGATATGCTATTTCCACATTTACGGTCAAAGTTGAATGTGGCCCGGAACTTCGCATCACATCTCTATCTTTTGACAAAACCAAATGGTCTGGCGAGGTGGTGAGCAAATCTGACCGCGACTATGTCATAACTGCCGTGCTGAGTGACAGCGTCGGTGCCCCAAAAGGCATAGTGGCAGCAGAAGATATCTTTACCGCCAATTTTCAAATCCGATCAAGTTCCACCCTCAGTGTGAAGCCGCAGATAACAACGACAATTCTCTTTCTCAGTAATGTGCTCGAGGGCAAAGTACCTATTAGGGGAAGTATAATCCCAACCGAAGGGGTCCCGGGAACCTTTGTTGACCACACTGGCGTTGGACAACAAAAAGGCTTGGTTCAGATTGAGCCGGATTCTCATCAGGCCACTTTTGCTTACACAGCCCAACCTGAGCTTGTGAACACAGCAGTATTGACGGGGGTCAAAGTTTCGTCGGCGATAACCGTCAAAGATATGTCAAGAACAGGGCGAACCACTACATCAGTTTCCCCGAGCTGCCAGTCAGAAAACCCCAGCGCTATATCCGTAAAGACTGACTGCCTTGAAGTCTATCTTCTTGGGAACGAAAGAAAAGCGTCGAATAAAGTCGCTATAACCGTAAGCAGCGCTTTGCAGAAAGCAGTATTTAACGTCAAAGTCTGGCTTCCAAATACGCCTGTGACCCTTTTCACCGAGTCCACGGATTATGAACTAAATAAAGTTGGAAATTGGCCTCGAAATGAGAGTGGAAGCTGTACTACTCGATACCAGGAATCAATCTTACGTGCTACAACGACATTCAGCGATGGCGACAAGACTACCGCGCTTCTCGATGTCACTGATATTCTCGCCAAAAATAAACGAATCGTATCTGACAATAATGTTCGCGCAACCGTGAACGGCTTTCGAGTAGTAGCGAAGTCGCCGGGCACCTTCAACGCAGTTGTCCTGTCTTCGGGAACTGAAACAAATCTCGGCTCCGTGGGGTATATAGTGTCCAATATCGACAGCCCCGTGGTTAAAATAGAGGGATTTTCAATTCACGACATATCTGTGGAATTAGCAGCGGGCTCTGCTGCGTCTGATCTAGAATACACGGCCATGCTTTCCGCTGAAAGCACCCTGAATGAAGTTGTGAGTATTGAGAGCGATACTTCTACCATAGTCATCATTGTTGTATTTGACGATGGGACGAGAATGGAGCTTAATTACATGGAAGGTCTGAAGCTCTCAACCCTCAATCATCTTGTTGCTGTGCCGGTCAGCGTCCAGCCAGGAGGCAGTCCTCTTGTCCGTGCGATGAGCTCTGGAGTAGGACCTCTTATCACCGCGGAGATTATTACGTGTGCAACAAAGGTGGCAGATCCTATTCAAATTAATGCTACATTCAATCTTCCAATGCCAATCGGAGCCGAATTCACAACTTCGGCACCCGCAGATCGTATCACGCCTGCTGGTGATACAGCAGCGAGTTCGGGCGCTTCAATTCCGACGTCTGCTTCCCTTGAAGTAAGTCTTATCTTCAAAGGCGGGAGGCGGCAGATTATGACTAATGATCCGAGGACAGTTTTCAACGTGTCACTTGCCGACGGGCTCTTCACTGTCGAAAAGGTCGGCGGCAAATGGACAATTATCCCGAACAAAGACGGCAACTTTTTTGGCACCAAGCCGCTTGTAATACAGTGGGACCACACACCTGGTGTTACAGCTGTTCGGATGATAACCGTCGCTGGATTCCAATCTTTGTCGCTTCAGAGTACACCCTATCCTGCATATCCGGGTTCAAATGCCAAAGCCGAAACAGATCTCTCTGCCCTCGCCAACACAAAGGTTTACCAAAAAGCAGAGATGCATATGAACCTCATTATGACCGATGGCCACACGATCGATGTGTCTTCGGCATCAGCGACGTCGTATTACCTGCGAGAAACTGGAGGCAACAATATTCCTACTAAAAATGTCGTTGAAATTGCCAGTAGCAGAATAATTCAGCAATCGAGCAATCCCTTGTTTGAACCAGGAGTCGTTGACATTGGGGGGAAGTTCCACGATAGACACGTCCTCGGAAGTCGACGCATTACCATGCGCGTTACAGATACGCCCGTCTATGTTACTTCGCTCGACAATATCCACTTCACGGGTACATTGTCGGGTGTTGTTGGATCGGGGGATACTTCCAGGGCGACGATAGGGGCAACATTTTCGGACGAGACACGGCTCGTGTCGTTGTTTCCAAACGCAGATGGTAAACCCGCGGTGCCGGAGCTCATCAAATGGAAGATTTCTGATGAAACAAAGGCCACGATTGACGCAGACAAGGGAATTGCGCGCGTATTGGCAAATCACTACAACAAATTGACACTCACGGCTCTGGCATCTGCTAGCCCCACGCTCAAGAAGGAAGTCACGTCGGAATTTGCCACTAATTTGAACCCTGGTGTCGGCGATGTGGACTTTGGAGCTACAAACGGTGTCCCACTTCCTAGCGTGGCGGAGGGAAAGGAGTTTTCTGTCATTGTGAGAGTTAATACGGGGGTGACTGCCCTCGGCGGTATTGACATTCGTGTTTTTTACGATAAGTCTCGACTCAAGGCACTTGGAGCTTCAACTTCAGGCACCAATTGGCCAGGAGGGCTATTTCAAGACTCTATAAATACTGATAGAAACGATGGACTCGGGGAGATTCGTTTTGGCGGAACAACAGACCTGAGCAGTTCTTTGAAGGGAACCAAATCTATTGCAAAATTAACCTTCAGGGCCCTCCCAGGCTCGGGTGGAAAAATTCCCACAAAGCTTCATGGGATGGTGATCATAATGACAGGCCAGTCCTACACTGACACATCAACAGGAACACTGGTGCAGCCCGATATTGGAGGGCAGACGCCAAGGCCTATAATCGCAGGAGAGGCCGAGATGGTTGTATCAGGCTCCAAAAAACGGAGAAGCGCTGCAGATATCCGAGTCAACACTGCAATTTCGGAACTTGCACGAGCACGCGAGCGCAGGCGTGCCCCATGTGCAAATCCTCCTTGTACTACAGAACAATGTGGGGTGCAGGGTCGCGAGCTGGGAGATACGAACGGAGATTGCGCATTTGACATTAACGATATAAGCTACACACAAATATATCTGGCAGAGAAGACCTTTAATTTCGAAAGTCAGCGAGGCAAAGCAGTCCAACAGGCAATACAGAAAACCGCGGATAACGGGGCCTTGTACTGGCATCCTTACTCGGCAAAGAGTGGTTACAGCCAGGTCGGGGCCATGGATGCGGATCAAAACGGAATAGTCAACCCATCCGACGCGTACTACATGCTTAGGGTCAACTTTGGACTAATACACTTTCTCTCCAATGTTAATGTTGTGAGGGTTTCCCAAAAGAGTAACTGTGGGTTTTCAATCACTGCAACACTGACTGGTGCCAAAGACGTGTCCGTGTCCGGAGATAAAACGAGTGTTTTCCTCGATCTTGCATATGATGGCGGTGTCTTTGACGAGCAGCTTGATGCCAGCACATTGACTGATGGCAATTACGTGACTACTGCGAAGGGTGGAAGTCACTCAGGGAAAATAATCAAGATGAAATCGATCGGAGGGGGCAATTTCGTGGCAGGTTTTAGCACAACAATGATTATGCTGGAAAACATCGGCTATTCTATAATGCAGGCCACTGTAAATTCCGATGGCGAAGGATCGCTAGCGAGATCTGCGGGAATTTTTGGTAGCCCCGATCCTATTAATGGAAAATTTGTCTATCCCAACAAATTAGACGTGACGCTTAGCGTTGGGGGATACGGTGTCAAGATGCTTGCCCCGCAGGGATATAATCCAGCGGGATATGTCGGCAATGACTATCCAAGCAACATCTGCAATTACGAAGGCACCGTTTACGATGAAATCAAGATTAGTGAAGCTGAAAGCACAGGCAAAGTTCTCCTCGCTGCCTCGGCCCAGCATGTCTTGATGAAAGATGGTGACATCGCCTATTCAATCGCTCCCGAAAGCAACATAGACGACAAATTTACGATAGGGCAAACATCTGGCGAGCTCGTTTTGGTGAAAAGCCTGGATTATGAGACTAAGAATGCTTATTCAGTTACTATTATTGTAACGCACACAGCAACGCAAAAAAGCCAAAAGAGCAAGTCTGTTCCTATTTTGGTATTCGATACCAATGACTTTTCCCCCGTCTTTTCTGCTTCAAAGTACTTTGCCACAATCCCGGAGAGCACTGTTATAGGGCAGAAACTTCAGCTATCTAAATCTATTAGTGCTACCGACTCTGACGCAGGGCTCAATGGGCAGATTGGAAACTTTACCCTAACAGGTTCAGATACAGTGCTGCAATACTTTGGAGTGAGATCGGCGGGAGCTTCGTCAGCCGAAATTTATCTCAAAAAGGTGTTGGATCGCGACACTTTGTCCGGCGACACTATGAAATTCGGTATTCGTGTTACCGACCGTGCGATTGTTCCATTTTCAGCTACAGCGGAAATTGAGATCGGGGTCAGTGATGTCAATGATAATGCGCCAATATTTGGAGAAAAGCTTTACAGCAAAATTCTCAACGAGGATTCAGAGTTGGGCACTTTTGTTGTGACAGTCTCTGCGTCCGATGGAGACTTTGGTCAGAATGGGGCCATTGCTGGTTACCAGATTGTTTCGGTGGCTTACAGACACCTTGATTCAACGTTACAAGATGGCCTCGAGGACTGCAGTGGCACCGGTATCCAAGGGGTAAGATAAAATTTTATGGGGGAGCCCCATCTCTTTTTGATACTTTGATAAAACCATGTATCCCTAATTCTTTTACAATACTTACTAACGATTGTACTATAACCGTCCCTATCGTATTTTCAGGTTTGCTCAAGTTTTTTGATCACAACGGCGGGGAGAATATCGACTGCTGGTACATTTGATCGAGAATCCATCATCGGCTACACATTGACAGTACAAGCC
>JACLAD010008429.1_pt1 | contig 11254 bp, 11 predicted proteins | sample 8027901 | NCBI WGS metagenome assembly JACLAD01 (sample SAMN15725071, study PRJNA655200) | protist metagenome | isolation source: fluorescence activated cell sorting (FACS) single amplified genomes of... | place: Spain: Blaines Bay Microbial Observatory, Mediterranean Sea | collected 2016-07-05
GCTTCAGCGCGGCGCGCCCCTCCGCCCCGCCGACCCCGCGCATCGTCTTTCCGCGCACCGCGTCGAGGAAGCTTCGCGTGCCGTATCCGAGCGGATCCTCCAGCGCCAGGGACCCGCCGCCCCCGAGGCTCGCCTTGAGCGGCGTCCCCGTCTCGTTCGTGACGTCGCGCGAGAGAAAATCGAGATGCAGCCGCCCGTCCGGGTAGTGCAGCGCCAGATCGCGCACCGGCTCTTCGGCGAGGCGCGACGCCGAAAGCTGCGCCTCGAGCCCGCCGGGAAAGCGCAAGGTCGCGTCGACATGATCGGCATGGGGGCCATGCTCGGCGCGCGCCTCGCATGCGGCGACCTCCGCCTCTTTCGTTCCCGCCAGCTGCGCCAGGAGGTCGAGATCGTGGATCATCAGATCCATGACCACCGACACGTCGAGCGCCCGGGGCGAGAAGCGGTTGAGGCGCCGCGCCACGAAAAGCTGCGGCCGTTCGGGCCTGTCGAGAAGACCCAGCGCCTCGGCGACATAGCGCTCCTGATGGCCGACCTGCATGATCAGCCCCGCCTCTTCGGCCATGAAGATCAACGTGTCCGCCGCCTCGACCGTCATGGCCACGGGTTTCTCGATCAGGACATGCCGGCCGCGCTCCATCGCCCGCCCGGCGAGTTCGGCGTGGAACGGCGCGGGCGTGGCTATGGTCAAAACGTCGACCGCATGCAGAAAATCCGCATAGCCGGTGAACGCCTCAGCGCCGTGCTTCTCCGCCAGCGCCTGCGCCTTTTCGAGCACCGGGTCGAACACCGCCGTCAGACGCGCGTCCTCGGTCGCGGCATATTTCTGCGCGTGATAGCCGCCGAACACGCCTGCGCCGGCGACCCCGGCCCTGATCTCGCCTTCAATCATGGGCCCCTCTTAGTCCACGCCCGACGGCAAGCACCTCAAGAGCGGTTGCCGCTCGTTACGGGCTCAGGCCGCCGCCGCGGCGCGGCGCCGATCCTCGCGCAGCTTCTCGGCCAGGGTGAAGGCGAGTTCCAGCGCCTGGTTCGCATTGAGGCGCGGGTCGCAATGTGTGTGATAGCGGTCCGACAGATCCGCTTCGGAGATCGCCTGGGCGCCGCCGAGGCACTCGGTCACGTCCTGTCCCGTCATCTCGAAATGCACGCCGCCCGGATAGGCGCCCTCGCCCTCGCAGGCCTCGAAGAACTGCGTCACTTCGGACAGGATCCGGTCGAAGGGCCGGGTCTTGTAGCCGGTCTGCGCCTTGATCGTGTTGCCGTGCATCGGGTCAGAGGACCACACTACCGTGCGCCCTTCTTCCTGCACCCGCCGCACGAGGCGCGGCAGGCCGCCGGCGACCTTGTCCGCGCCGAAGCGGCTGATCAGCACGATCCGCCCGGCCTCGTCCTGCGGGTTGAGGATGTCGAGCAGCTCTATCAGCTCGTCGGGCTCCATGGTGGGGCCGCATTTGATGCCGATGGGATTTTCGATCCCGCGGCAGAACTCGACATGCGCGCCTTCGGGCTGGCGCGTGCGGTCGCCGATCCAGATCATGTGCGCGGAGGTGTCGTAATAGCGGCCCGTGGTGGAATCCGTCCGCGTCATCGCCTGCTCATAGCCGAGCAGGAGGCCCTCATGGCTCGTATAGAACTCGACCTCGGTCAGCGCCTTCTGCCCGCCCGCGGTGATGCCGCAGGCGTCCATGAAGGCCATCGCCTCTGAAATCTTGTCGGCCAGCGCCATGTAGCGCTCGCCCTGCGGGCCGCTCGCGAATTCGAGGTTCCAGCGATGCACGTTGCGCAGATCGGCATAGCCGCCCTTGGCGAAGGCGCGCAGCAGGTTCAGCGTCGAGGCGGACTGGCCATAGGCCTTCAGCAGGCGCTGCGGGTCGGGAATGCGCGCTTCCGGCGTGAAGGCCATGCCGTTGATGTTGTCGCCCCGATAGCTCGGCAGCGTGACGCCCTCGACGGTCTCGACGGCGCTGGAGCGCGGCTTGCCGAACTGGCCAGCGATCCGGCCGACCTTCACGACCGGCATGGCCGCCCCATAGGTCAGCGCGACCGCCATCTGCAGGAGGACGCGGAAGGTGTCGCGGATATTGTCCGGCGCGAACTCCTTGAAGCTCTCCGCGCAATCGCCGCCCTGCAGCAGGAAGGCCTCGCCGCGGGCGACCTGCGCCAGGCGGTCGCGCAGCGTGCGCGCCTCGCCCGCGAAGACGAGCGGCGGATAGCCCGACAGCTCCCGCTCGACCTCGGCCAGCGCCGCAGGCTCGGGATAATCGTCAGGAATGTGCCTGGCCGGCTTGTTCCGCCAGCTGTCCGGGGACCAGGTCATGCCGCCTCGCAAGAGTGAAGTCCGGCCAAGTTAAGCAAGGCCTTCCCCCGGCGCAACGGCAGGGGGCGGTTACGCCGCAACGCCCTCCAGCGCGAGAAGCCGCTTCTTGCGCTCCGTGCCGAAGGCATAACCGCCGAGGCCGCCGCTCCCGCCGAGCACGAGGTGGCAGGGCACGAGAACCGCGACCCTGTTCGCGCCGCAGGCGCCGCCCACCGCGCGGGCGGCCTGTGGCTTGCCCAGGCGCCGGGCGAGTTCGCCGTATGTGACGGTTTCCCCGGCGGGGATATCGCACAGCGCCTGCCAGAGCGCCTCCTGGAAGGCCGTGCCCCGCAGGTCGAGCGGCAGGTCCGGGCGCGCTCCGCCTTCGGCGAGGAAGCGCTCGACGGATGCGGCCCATCCGATCAGCGGGTCGCCGGCCTTCGCGGGCATCGCATCGGGGAAGGCGGAACGAACGACGCCCTCGGCCGGCTCGCTTTCGTCGAGAAACGTGAACAGGCAGATCCCGCGCGGGGTCGCGGCAATGGCGGCCGGGCCGAGCGCGGTCTTCAGGAACAGATAGGTGACAGTCACGGCTGCGCCTCCTTCGGAAAACAACGTCCCGTCCCGCCCCATTCTACCTCGGTTCCGGCTTCTTCGCAGCGGCCATGCGCAGGCATGCGGGAACGGAGGGCGGCGCCCACTCGTCTATATCGAAAGCAGGAAACGCATCGAGGACGCCATGACCCGCCTGATCGCTCTTCTTCTCGCCGGATCAGCGCTCGCAGCGCCTGCCGCCGCACATCCGCTCCAGTCGCAGAACCAGGACCCCTCGGCGCAGCCATCAGAGCCCGAGCAGACGCGGGAGAGCGTCGCGGACGGGCTCTACGTCATCACCGGGCGCGGCGGAAATATCCTCTTCTCGACCGGAGAGGACGGTACTTTCGTGGTGGACGATCAGTTCGCCGATATCGCCGACACCAATCTGCGGCTGATCGAGGAGGTGTCGGACGGCCCCGTCGTCTTCGTCCTCAACACGCATTGTCATGGCGACCACACCGGGGCGAACGCCGACTTCACCGGCGCCGGCGCCACGATCATCAGCCACGACAATGTCCGCCGCCGCCTGTCAGAGCAGGGAAACACGGCGGACAACGCCCTGCCCGTAATCACCTTCAGCGACGAAGCCACCTTCCACTGGAACGGCCAGCCTATCCGCGCCGTCGCCCTGCCCGATGCGCATACGGATGGCGACGTCATGGTCTACTTTGCGGATGCGGACATTCTGCATACGGGGGATGTCTTCTTCTCGGGCCGCTACCCCTATATCGACGTCGAGGCCGGCGGCTCTGCCGAAGGCATGATCGCGGGGCTGGAGCGCATCGCGGAGGTCGCGGGGCCGGAGACCAAGATCGTGCCCGGCCACGGCCCCGTCTCGACGCGGGCGGACGTGGAGGAGGCGCTCGACGTCCTGACCTATGCGCGCGACCGGGTGCAGGCGCGCATCGATGCGGGCGACGACCGCGAGGCGGTGATCGCCGCGAATCTCCTCGCCCGCTACAATGACGATTACGGATGGCGGTTCATTTCCGCCGAGCGCATGGCCGGCCAGGTCTATGACGCCCTGATGGCGCAGCGCAGCGAGGCCGCAGCTGCGCCCGCAAGCTCCGACCCGCTGAGTACGGTCCGCGCAAGAGCGGCCGAGCGGCGCCGCGCGCTGGAAGGGGAGGAGGACGCGGAGGGCCTGCAGCCCGCCGACCCGGTCGAACCCGCAGTGCCTCCCACGGCGCCCGACACGGTCTCGCCGACGCCCAATCGCGGCGGCTGACCGATCGCCTCTGGACGAAAGGAGGCGGAGCGGGAATCCTAAAGCCCTGATGACGCAGGGCCTCCAGATCGCAACGGCGCACAGCCGCACTCCGCGCGCGCCGGGTCCCGGCGGGCGCGCCGTCCTGTCGCTGCTGCCGCGCGGCGACAGCGTGGTGTGGGGCCGCTCTTTGTCGGTGAAATACGTTCTCGACGGCGAAGAGCGCTACCGGGTCGGCAGGACGACCCATATCGTCCGCCCCGGCAGGTTCCTCGTGCTCGAAACCGCGGTGCCGATCGAAGCCATACTGCCCCGCGCCGCGGCGGGCTTCTGCCTGTCCCTGCCAGCCGGGCATGGCAGCGGCTCGCCTCTGTGCCGCGGCGGAGTCGTCTTGGAAGCGCAGAACAGCGCGCTCGGCCGCAGCCTGTCCGATGCCGCCAGCCGTCTTGCGGCCCGCACTTCCGAGAATGACGGTCTCGGCAACCTTATCGCCGAAACCGGCGCTGGCCTGCCTGCCCTTCTGCGCGAGGCGGAGGCGGCGATGGGCCGGCTCGAGGTCACCAAGCAGGCAACGCGGCAGGATCTCCTGCAGCGCCTAGAGGCGGCGCGGGCTCTAATGGCGCGCACGCTTCACCGTCCACTGAGCGTGGCCGAGATGGCGGATGCGGCCGGCATGTCGCCCTTCCACTTCGTCCGCCGCTTCGCCGAGGCTTATGGCGAGCCGCCCGCCGCTCATCATGCCCGTCTGCGCCTGTGCGAAGCCGCGGACGGACTTTTGAGCGGCCTTTCGGTCGGCGAGGCGGCGAAGCGAGCCGGTTTCGCCTCCACCGGCAGCTTCAGCCGGGCCTTCCGCGCGCGGTTCGGCCTGAGCCCGAGCGGCCTCAGCGATCTGCCGCCGCAACAGATCGCGCAGATCTTGCGAAACTCGAGGCCGGACGGTTCTCCCGCCTGACTGCATTCTGCTTTGCTGCGCCGGACCGAAGACGATGCGGCAAGCAATGTTTCGAACCTCTCTTCAGCGCTGCGGCGCCCTCCTCTCCCTCCCCCTTCTCGCGCTGGCCGCGCTTCCGGCACAGGCGCAGACGCCGCCGGCATCGCAGGACCAGGCCCTAGGAGAAAGCGCGCTTCCGGCGCCGATCTTCCTCCTGCGCCATGCCGAGGCGGCCGGTGGCAGCGCCGATCCCGCCCTGACGGAGGAAGGCCGGCAGAGGGCCGAGGCGATCGCGCAGCAGCTCCGCGACGTTCCCTTCGAAGCGATCTACACGACGGACTATCGGCGCACCCGGGAGACGGTCGCGCCGCTGGCCGAAGCGCTCGGCCTCGAACCTCAGCTCTACGACCCGCGCGACCTCAAGGGCGCCGCCGAGAGGCTGCGCGGAAGCGGTGGGCCGGTCCTCGTGGTCGGGCATTCCAACACCACCCCCGCTCTCGTCTCGCTGCTCGGCGGCGCGCCCGGCGCGCCGATCGCGCATGACGATCATGACCGCCTCTACTGGCTCGACGGGAACAGGACCCGCCGCCTGAAAGCGGGGGGCGTCGCACCGCTCCTTCTTGGCTCTTGCGAGGCGGCAGGCCTGCCTGCGGGAGCGCGGTGCGGGACCTATTCGGTTCCGGAAGGCGGAAGCCCGGCGCGGGACATCCCGCTCCGGGTCGCGCTGCTTCCGGGAGGGGAGACGGCCGCAGCTAGCCCAATGCTGGCCGTCCTCCCAGGAGGGCCGGGCCTCGGCGGTTTGCATGTTGCCGCCGGGGTCCGGCAGATGCTCGCGCCTCTTACCGAAGACCGAGACGTGCTGCTCGTCGACCAGCGCGGCACAGGCGGCTCGAACCCGCTCGTCTGCGAGCAGGAGGCGAGTCTCGGCGAGGCGCTCCTGGCCCTCGGCCGGACGGATGTAGAGAGCCTTACGGCCTGCAAGGAGGCGCTGGAAACCCGCGCCGACCTGACCCGCTACACGACGCCGCTCGCCGCGGACGACCTCGACCGCATCCGGCAAGCGCTCGGTGAGCCAGTGCTCGACCTCTTCGGCATGTCCTATGGCAGCCGCCTCGCGCTCGAGACGATGCGGACGCACCCCGCCGGCGTCGGCGTCGCCATTCTGCGCGCCGCGGCCCCGCCCGCGATGAAGCTGCCGCTCTTCACCCCCCGCGACGCGCAAGCCAGCCTCGACCGCCTGATCGCGGCCTGCGCCGAACAGGCCGCCTGCGCCCGCGCCTATCCGGATCTCCCGGGCGATGTGGACCGGGTCCTGGGCCACTTGGCGGAAGGGCCGGTCACTGTTCCCGTCACCGATCCGCGCAATGGACAGACCGAAGACGTTATCTTCACGCGAGAAGCCTTCGCCACCAGCCTCTTCTTCCTCCTCTACGTGCCGGAACTCTACGTTCACCTGCCGCGCCTCGTTCACACGGCGGCGCAAGGCGACTTCGCGCCTCTCGTCGGCGTCACGGGACCGATGGTCGCCTCGACGCTCGGCCAGATCGCCGAGGGGCTGCGCCTGTCGGTTCTTTGCGCGGAGGACGTCTCCCGCATCGATCCCGCTTCGGTCAAAGACGCCACTCAAGGCACCTTCTTCGGCGCCATGCCGGTGCGCAGCGATATGGAGGCATGCCAGGTCTGGCCGGTGGCGCAGGTCGAGCCGGCCTTCTTCGAACCGGTGAGGGCGGACACCGAAACGCTCATCATCTCCGGCGGCTTCGATCCGGTCGCCGGTCCTCTCTGGGGTGAAGCGGTCGCAGAGACGTTGCCCAATGCCCGGCACGTCGTGGCTCCCGCCGCCTCGCACTATTCCCCTGTGCCGCGATGCGCGGCCGGACTGGCGCGAGCGCTGCTGGAAACGCGGGCCCTCCCCGAGGGCAGCGATCCTTGCGCCGATGAGCCCGCCGCTGCGACCATCGTCGTGCCGCAGGCGCGCGCAGAGGAGGCCCGGCAGTGAGCGGCGCCGACAGGTCCTTCCTCATCGGCGCGAGCATTACGGCGGCTCTCTTGTCCTGCACGCTCGCGCTCACGGCTGGGTCGCCGCTCCCGCTTCCCGGTTTCGCCCTGAGCGCTTTCGGCTTCTACGCCGCATCGCGTCGATCGACGAGCTGGGCGTGGCGCAATCTCGCCGAGGGCGTTGCCGCTTCGGCCGCGGTGCTGACAGCGGCTACCATGCTGCGCTGGCAGGACCTGCCGCCTCCAGCCAGCATCGGCTTTCTCCTCACAGGAACGGCCGCCTGCGCAGCTATCCTCGGTCTGAGCCTGCAAATCGTTTCCCGCATCCGTTCGAAGTGATCGAGAAGAGATCATGCCCCTCACGCCGCTCAGATCGCTCCTGCCAGCAATTGCCGCCCTCCTCATGCCGCTCCTTCTGCCGGCCATGGCTGCGGCGCAGCAGGAGACCGAAGACGGCGCGAGCATCGATGCGATCGTCGGAGCCGCCTATGACGTCATTTCCGGCCCAGCAGGAGAGGCGCGGGACTGGGACCGGTTCCGTGCGCTCTTCGCAGAAGGGGCGAAGCTCTACCCCCGCGTCGTCGGCACGCCGCGGGGCCTGCGGCCCTCCACGCCCGAAGACTACGTAGCCCGCAGCGGGCCTCTCCTCGAGGAGCGCGGCTTCTTCGAGCGCGAGGTGGCGCGCAGCGTCCAGCGTTACGGCGATGTTGCGCAGGTCTTCTCGACCTATGAGGGGCGGTGGAAAGAGGACGAGGCGCCCTTCATCCGCGGCGTGAACGCATTCCAGCTGGTCTTCGACGGGGAGCGCTGGTGGATCGTCTCGCTGGCCTGGCAGCAGGAAGCCCCCGAATTGCCCGTTCCCGCAGCCTTTGAGGTGGAATAGCTTTCAGAGGAGCCGCGAGATCGTCTGGACGACCTCTTCGAAGGGCATGTCGATCACATCGCCGTCCTGCGGCTCGCCGAGGGCGAGGCTGATCGCCTCCCAGGCATCGGGCGCCTCGACGTAAGGTGTGTCGCCGATGCCGGCGAGGCGGCGGCCGCGCGCCTCGAATTCCATCACCGCGCCCGATCCGAGAAGCTTCAGCCAGCGCCAGCTGTCGCGATGCATGTCGCCGTTCACATAGAGGAACCAGCGGCTGTCCTCGCCCGCGCTGTCGACATCGAAATAGAGAGCCTGCCCATTGCCCGAATCGGCCAGCACGATGACCCCATGCTCGTGCTCGTAGAAGACAGGCCGCTCGCGCAGGGTCAGGTCCACCGCCTCCCCCTGCCCGGCCTTCAGGTCGGCCTTGGCGGCCCGGCGCGCCACCATTTGGCGGCTATAGGCGCTGCGGATGTCGTGGCGGTTCATGTACCACGCCACGAGAATGAAGAGCGCGCTGGTCGCGGCGAAGACGCTGGCGACCTCGACCATGGTGAAGAAGTCGCTGACGGCATAGACGAAGGCAACGAGGAGCGGCCCTACAAAGGCCGTCGCCCGCGCGACCGGCTGCTTGAAGCCGATCAGGCGCTCCTTGAGGAATTCACTCCAGCTTTCTGAAAGTGCCGCCCGCTCGCGCAGGCGCTGCGTGACCTGATCGGGCAGGTCGACCCGCGCCACCGTCAACATGGTTCCTGCCCTCGATCGAACCGGAGGTCAGGCTATGGCGAGGCATGTTGAAGCGGCGTTAAGCCAGCCGCGACAATTCGGTCCGGCCGACGCGCCGCGCACGCCGGCCGGAAGAGCGCGTCAGACGCGCACCGCCTCGAAGGTCGAGTTGCCGAAGGCGCCCAGCTTGACCGGGCCGTTGATCTTGTCGCCGGTCAGCGTGCCTTCGAAGGAAAGGGTCAGCGGCATCGGCTTGGCGACATCGACGTCCCAGCTCGCCGTATCGCCATCGACCTTGCCGTTCTTGATCGGCGTGGAATCGCCGCCCTGCTCCATCGTTCCGGTCAGGGCATCGCCCGACTGCTCGAGCGTGAGCGTCCCGTTCTGCTTGCCCATGGGGGTATTGATGGTGGCTTCGTACTTGCCGTCGAAGGACATCGGCGTCTCCTCTTCCTGATATCGGAATTCCTAAGGGGTGTGCGGGCCCGCGGTCCAGCAAGGCCCGCACTGATGAGCGTTATTATCGCGGCCTATCAGATATGGACAACGCGACCGAATGCATCGAGCGCGCTCTCGTGCATCATCTCGGACAGGGTCGGGTGCGGGAAGATCGTGTGGAAGAGGTCCTCTTCCGTCGCTTCCAGCGTCATGGCGATGCCGAAGCCCTGGATGAGCTCGGTCACCTCCGCCCCGATGCAATGCGCGCCCAGAAGCTCGCCGGTCTTGGCGTCGAAGACGGTTTTGATGAAGCCTTCCTGCTCGCCCAGCGCGATCGCCTTGCCATTGCCCTGGAAGGGGAACATGCCGGTCTTCACCTTGTGCCCCGCCTCCTTGGCCTTGGCCTCCGTCAGGCCGACCGACGCCACTTGCGGATTGCAATAGGTGCAACCCGGAATGCGCTTCACGTCGAGCGGGTGGACATCGTTCTGTCCCGCGACCTTCTCGACGCAGATGATGCCCTCATGGCTCGCCTTGTGCGCGAGCCACGGCGCGCCGGTGACATCGCCTATGGCGTAGAGGCCCTTCACGCCGGTCTGCAGCCATTCGTCGACCACGACATGGCCGCGCTCGACCTTCACGCCGAGCTCTTCGAGGCCGAGGCCTTCGGTATTGCCGGTGATGCCGACGGCGAGGACGACGCGGTCGAACTCCTTGGCCTCGGTCTTGCCGTCCTTGCCCTTGATGTGCGCAGTGACGCTGTCCTCGCCCTTCTCGAGCTTCTGAACCTGCGCCTCGGTCTGAATCTTCAGGCCCTGCTTCTCGAAGGTCTTGCGGGCGAAGGCGGAGACCTCCTCGTCTTCGGCGGGCAGGATGCGGTCGACCATCTCGACCACTTCGACCTCTGCGCCCATGGCGTTATAGAAGCTCGCGAACTCGATCCCGATGGCGCCGGAGCCGACGACGAGGAGGCGCTTGGGCATCACGTCGGGGGTCATCGCCTCGCGCGCGGTCCAGATCAGCTTGCCATCGGGCTCGAGCCCCGCCTGCGGGATCGTCCGCGCCCGCGCGCCGGTGGCGAGGATGACGTGTTTTGCCGAATAGGTCGTGTCCTTGCCGTCCTTGGTGACGACCACGGCGGGCCCCGCGCCGTTCGCGGCCTTCAGCTTGGCCTCGCCGTCGATCACCTGGATCTTGTTCTTCTTCATCAGATAGCCGACGCCCGAAGCGAGCTGCTTGGCGATCTTGCGGCTGCGCTTGACCACGCCGTCGAGGTCGAAGCCGATGCCCTCCGCCTTCAGGCCGAAGGCCGAGGCGTGCTGCATGTTGGTATAGACCTCGGCGGTGCGCAGGAGCGCCTTGGTCGGAATGCAGCCCCAATTGAGGCACACCCCGCCCAGATGCTCGCGCTCGACGATGGCGGTCTTCATGCCGAGCTGGCTGGCGCGGATGGCGGCCACGTAGCCGCCGGGGCCCGCGCCGATGACGAGAAGGTCGAATGTCTGATCGGTCATGGCGCTCCCTTAGACGCTTGCGCGCCGCCTCGTAAGCGCTTTACGCCTCTTCTTGCACAGGACCTGCGTTGGGAGAGCGTGATGTCCGCCGATTTTTCGCCGCTTCTGGCTGCGCCCCTCTATATCCAGCTGCACGCTTTCGCGGCCATGGCGGCTTTCGTCCTCGCCGTGGTTCAGCTTGCCGCGCCGAAGGGCACGCTGCCGCACCGGACGATCGGCGTCGTCTGGGTCGCGCTGATCGGGATCGTCGTGATCTCCTCGATCTTCATTCAGCGGCCGGTCGGCCCCGACGATCCGTTCCTCGCCCGCTTCTCCTGGATCCACATCCTGACGCTGACGACGGCGCTCGCGCTTCTTCAGGGCGTGTTCCTGATCCTGTTCGGCGGCGCGAAGATGAAGCGGCACAGAGGACCCTTCATCGCCATCTTCATCGGCGGGCTGGTCATCGCGGGCGCCCTCACCTTCGCCCCCGGCCGCATCATGCACGATGTCGCCTTCGGGGCGCGGAGCTGACCTCTCAGACCGCCTGCGGCTTGAAGTTGAAGATGAACGGCTCGGATAGAAGCCGCTCGGGCAGCATGTCATAGGGCGCGCATTCGACGACCGCGCTGACGGCGCGCAAACGCGCGACCGACCAGTAGCGGTTCCCCGAGCGGTCGATCTGTCCGCCGTTCAGCACGCG